>Ga0180216_1000695_pt1 | contig 32807 bp, 24 predicted proteins | sample eDN3rd37CBELigMG_FD_128879 | JGI IMG/M metagenome (GOLD analysis project Ga0180216, IMG submission 128879) | Enriched Miracle-Growth compost microbial communities from Emeryville, California, USA - eDNA 3rd pass 37_C BE-Lig MG (version 2)... ... | reverse complement strand
AGTATTGGTTTGGTTGGGCTGCGAAGCAACTTTCTTGCAACACTACGCAGTTGTTTGCGTTCGCAACGCTGTGTTTAGCAATTGCAGCGCTACGGATTGCTTTCTCTTCCGGAGGCTTTTTAAAGATGATGCTTCCTTTTCTATTCCTCTAGGGTCAGCATTATCTTTAAAGGCCTCCCACTTCGTTCTTCAGAGCTAACCATTCCTTCGCTGTAGCATCTCCTACTGCTAGAACGTTCCATCCTCACTCTAGCTATACTTGCTACAACCTCCTACCAATACAAATAACCGCCTCTTCTGCAAAGTGAATGATTCTCCACTCTCTACAGAAAAGACGGTTATATTACTGTTATGATTCATTTTCAAACAAGACACAGACAATCTGCCTGCCTCAAGCTGCTCAAGCGCTTTATAGCTACAATAAATCCGCTGCAAGCTGAGCTAGCTTGGAGCGTTCGCCTTTTTCTAGGGCGATGTGGCCGCTTAGGCTTTCTTGTTTGAATCGCTCTACTAGATAGGTCAGACCATTGCTTAGTGAATCTAGGTATGGATGGTCGATTTGCTCGGGGTCGCCTACTAATACGATTTTACTTCCTTCGCCAACCCGCGATACGATGGTTTTTATTTCATGACTGGTTAGGTTCTGTGCTTCGTCGATGATGATGAATTGTCCTGGAATCGATCTGCCACGAATATACGTCAAGGCTTCTACATGAATACTTCCTAATCCCATTAAGATTTTATCGATGTCGCCAGATTTTTTCGTATCAAATAAAAACTCTAGGTTGTCGTAAATTGGCTGCATCCATGGCCTCAGCTTTTCTTCTTTTTCTCCAGGTAAATAGCCAATGTCCTTGCCCATCGGCACGACTGGGCGCGCGATTAGCAGCTTCTTATATTTATGCTCATCCTCCACCTTTAACAGACCAGCAGCAAGAGCGAGTAACGTTTTCCCTGTCCCCGCCTTACCTGTTAACGTCACAAGTGGGATCTCGTCATTCATAAGCAGCTCTAACGCCATCCTCTGCTGGGCATTGCGTGCTGTAATGCCCCATATCGGCTCGTTGCTAAGATAAAGTGGCTCTAGCCTTGTGCCCGCTGCATTTACTTTCAACAGTGCGGATTTGGTTGTGCCCATCTCATCCTTTAGGATAACGAACTCATGTGGATTTAGACGCTGCTTTAATCCAAGATTGTTAATGATTAAATAACGATAGGTGTAAAATTCATCAATAATTGCAGGGTGAACAAATAGCGTAAAAAAACCAGCATACCGTTCATCTTTCTCTAAATTAGGATCAGATATATAGTCTCGTGCCTGTAAACCAAGCACATCCGCTTTTATGCGCATGAGCACATCTTTACTGATTAGGACAACCTGCTTTTGCTCTTGCTCTGGCAGCTGCTGCTGCTCGATCTGATAGTTTAAAGCCACTGCAATAATGCGATGATCATTGGTTACATCGCCAAACAACTCCTGCACTCTTGCCAAATTCCGATGATTCAGCTCGACACGAATCATCCCACCGCTCGGCAACTGAATGCCGCTATGTAGCTGCCCTCCTTCCTTCACCTTTTCCAATAGACGAGAAACAGAACGAGCGTTACGCCCTAGTTCGTCAGCTAAACGCTTCTTTGAATCAATTTCCTCCAATACAATTGCAGGAATGACCACTTCGTCTTTGGGAAAAGCGAAAATCGCTTGCGGGTCATGCAGCAGCACATTCGTATCAAGAACTAAAATTTGGCTCATAGAGCTCCCTCCTCATTCAGGCGTCACTATACATAGAAAGCAGTAGCTAAGCACACAATATATTTAGAAAAAAATTGATTATCATGTGAGGTGAATGATATGAAAAAGGAACTTGTCATATTAGCAATAATGCTCGTATCGTTAGCTGGCTGTAACTCGCAGGCAACCCCACCTTCCGAAAACAGTAATCAAGATATGAACATGCAGCAAATTAAGCATCAATCCACAACAGATAACGATGAAGACACGGTTCGTTATCTTGAAGAGCTTGCACGAGGCATCGAGGGTGTCAATGATGCACATGTTGTATTAGTAGGGAAAACAGCGGTAGTCGGCATAGATGTCGACCCTGAGCTTGAGCGCTCACGTGTAGGCACGATTAAATATTCTGTGTCTGAAGCATTCAGCAAGGACCCGCGAGGCGTCAATGCGATCGTCACTGCCGATATTGACCTAAGAGAACGAATTGCTGAAATCGGAGGCGATATTAATGCTGGTCGCCCTATACAAGGTGTACTCGAAGAGCTCTCCGATATCGTCGGCAGAATCGTACCGCAAATACCTGCTGATCTAATGCCTGCAGCTAAAGAAAACAATGTTGAGGTCAAGAGCAACAACAAGAACAATAACAAGGGTACTTACGATACTCCTGAACAAATGATGGATGAATACGAAAAGAACATAAAAAGTAAATAAAAAAGCACAAAAAGCCTAGTGTAAGTAACTAGGCTTTAGCTTTGCGATCGCTTATTTGCCATTACCTTCACAATACTAATCATAGTGCTGCCCCCTCACTTTTATTTCCGTGAAGCTGGATGCTTAACTACTTTAGTATATGATAGGTTGGCTTTACTCATTCGGATATTATACTTTGTAATAATTGCTTTGCTTCTGCTAAGGAATCATCATTAGCAACGACATATGGACTACTCCATTTACCTTGCAGAGTCATAAATGTAATGTTTTCTGGATCGATATTATAATAGGTTGTGATCATACGTTGAATTTCTTCACTTGGCATATCGGTATGCACATCTTCACTCACTTCATCAATGACATTGCCGATTTTTGTTATACCGCCAAGCGAAATCATTTTTTTCAACATCGCTTTAACTACAACCGTTTGTCGTGTGTTACGTTCAAAGTCGCTGGACGCATTAGGATTACTATTACTTTGACGGAATCGTACAAAATCTAGCGTTTGTTTACCAGTTAACGTTTGCAGACCTGGCTGTAAGTCAATATTGGTGTCGTCATGTGAATCGGTATATTTCATCCGCATATCAACATCAACCTCGATACCGCCTAGCACATCAATCACGTCACGAAAGCCTTGGAAGTTAACCGATACCGCGTATTGAACCGGAATATCATAAAACTCACCAATTAACTTCTTCATGCTAGCTTTCGCTTGACGCATCGCTTCAATATTATCTGCACCTTGCTTCTGCGCAGCCACATAGAAGTTTGCATAAAATGCGTTCGCTTTACGTGTACGACCATCATAGGTTAGTTTTGTGTCTCGCGGCATCGCAATAACTGCAGCTTTTTTCGTCTGCGGATTTAAGGCAGCAACAATGACTACATCGGTATTCAAACCGCCTGCACCGCTACGCTGGTCAATACCAAGAAGCGCTAATGTTACTGGCTTCTGCTTGACCGATTCTTTTACTGGTATGCTTTTTATTTTTTCTCCGGCTTCATTAACTACAGCAGCAATACTAATATCATCTAACTTATCTACACCTTTAAAGAATATGTATGTGCCAAATGCGACCACTGCCAATATAGCAAAAATAATAATAAATAAAAGTACTTTTAATACGGGATTCATCTTTTTCTTAGGTTTCTTCTTTTTTCCTCTTGTATCCATTCGACTTCCTGTAACGGGCTGCATATTACTAGCCATCCCTCTCACCTATCCCTTCTTCTGTCCAACTGAATGATAAGGAAAAAGCAGCACCCGTAGTGGTTAACTGGTGCTGCCCATTTTCTCTTATCTAACATCTAGCAGTTTAGTCAGCCGTAGTTGATTTATTTTTCCATTTATCATAGATTTGGCGAGCGCGGAGCATTACCATCATAACTATTGCTATTGCCATACATTGAATGATCGGCAGTTTGTCGATTTGCAGAACTAGCAAAATTGCTGAGCCAACGATCATTGTCAAATACATAAAAATAGCTTTGAGCAACGGCAATTTAACCTGCTGTGGTCGAAATACATTTTGGAAAATAAAAAATGTCATCCCAAGAATGAGAAGATATGAAACGAGTGGGTTCTCGCTAAACCAAGCTTGCATTGCGATGCCTCCTCAAAAGAAATAGCCCATGTTGGAATAATCAACCTAGATTTAGACTTAAGAATTTGCTTGAGCCATTTTGCGATGCTTTTCAGCACGCTCACGTTCACTCTTATTCAAAATCTTTTTACGAAGACGTACTGATTTTGGTGTAATCTCACAATATTCATCGTCATTACAATATTCTAACGCCTGCTCAAGTGAGAAGATCACTGGAGTTTTCAGCTTCACAGTATCATCTTTACCTGAAGAACGTACGTTAGTTAATTGCTTTTCTTTACAAATATTAACGATAATATCGTTATCGCGAGTATGCTCACCAACGATCATACCTTCATAAATGTCTGTACCAGGCTCTAGGAACAAGATACCACGATCTTCAACGCTCATCATACCGTAGAATGTACTTACACCAGTTTCACTGCTAACAAGCACACCTTGGTGACGACCGCCAACCGTATTCGGTACAAATTCGCCATAGCTGTCAAACGCATGGTTCATTACACCGTAGCCACGAGTTAGTGTTAGGAACATCGTACGATATCCGATCAAACCACGAGCTGGAATAATAAACTCCAAACGAACTTGACCTATTCCTTCATTAATCATGTTAACCATCTCAGCTTTACGGCTACCGAGTGATTCCATAACTGCGCCCATGCTTTCCTCTGGAATATCAATTAGCAAACGCTCGTATGGCTCACACTTCACGCCATCGATTTCTCTAACGATAACCTCAGGCTTAGAAACTTGTAGCTCATAGCCCTCACGACGCATATTCTCAATTAGAATACTTAGATGCAGCTCACCACGACCAGAAACGATAAATGCATCTGGCGATTCAGTATCCTCAACGCGAAGCGCAACATCCGTTTCTAGCTCCTTGTATAGACGCTCACGCAGCTTACGAGAAGTTACCCATTTACCTTCACGTCCAGCGAATGGTGAGTTGTTAACAAGGAACGTCATTTGCAATGTTGGCTCATCGATTTTCAATACTGGAAGTGGCTCAGGATTAGATAGATCAGCGATTGTTTCACCGATATTAATCTCTTTAATCCCCGCAATAGCGACAATATCGCCTGCGCCTGCTTGCTCAATCTCCAAACGCTTCAACCCTTGGAAACCAAATAGCTTCTCAATTCTTGCTTGCTTCACAACGCCCTCACGGTTAATCACAGCAACTGCTTGTCCTTGCTTAATAACTCCGCGGTTTACGCGACCAATCGCGATACGACCTAAATACTCATTGTAATCAAGCAATGTTACTAAAAATTGCAATGATAAATCCGTGCTCTCTTTAGGAGACGGAATATGTTCGATAATTGTTTCATATAGCGCCAACATATTTTCATCTTGTTGCTCTGGATCAAGGCTTGAAGTACCCATTAATGCCGAAGCATATACAACTGGGAACTCTAATTGATCATCGTTCGCACCAAGCTCAATGAACAAATCAAGCACTTCATCGATTACTTCACTTGGACGCGCATTTGGACGGTCAATTTTGTTAACAACAACGATTGGAGTCAAATTAGACTCTAATGCTTTGCGCAATACGAATTTTGTTTGTGGCATACAGCCTTCAAATGCGTCAACGACAAGCAATACGCCGTCAACCATTTTCATAATACGCTCAACCTCGCCGCCAAAATCGGCATGTCCAGGTGTATCTACAATGTTTATTAGATAATCCTTGTAGGTAATTGCTGTGTTTTTCGCAAGAATCGTAATACCGCGCTCACGCTCGATATCGTTGGAATCCATTGCTCTTTCTTGAACTGCCTCATGCTCCTTAAAAGTACCTGACTGTTGCAGCAGCTTATCGACCAATGTTGTTTTCCCGTGGTCTACGTGCGCAATAATTGCAATATTACGTAATAACTGTCTAGCCTTCATTAAATGCTTCCACTCCATCTTTTCAATTTATATTTACCAACGTCTGCGTGATCCGTACATCAAGTACAGCCCTGCTAAAACCAACAGCAATGCTACCACATAAATGCCCCAGCCCCACAACGCGATTAATAACAAGCCTACAATTGACGCAATGCCGAGAGCAATTGCGACCTTTCTAATATAACGCTGTCTCGGCGCTCCGAATATATGGTATTCGAATAACCCGACTGCCACACCAAAAATAAACAGCGGCCACAAGTAGCGCAAGCTGTCCCATCCAAAAATATTACAAAAAATAAACAACAATGCATATACCACTAACATACCTGCCAGAACTAATGTCATTGCTGGGAGGACCCTGCCAAAATAAAGCACGTGAATTAGTATACCAGGTATCAACACAAGAATTGGCCAAAAAATCATACCTAGAAAGCTAAATAATCCCACTTTGCCTAACAGTATCAAAACACCAACAATCAACAACAAAATTCCAGCGGAATTTTTGTTAATCATCCAGCATTCCGCTCCTTACATTTTTTGTTCATCCTTCGACCTTTCTAGTTTAACGGAATTACATAAAAAAAACTAGGCTTATGACAGAGTTTGCACAAAAAAACATATTCCCAGCATAAAAAATGCAGGAATATGTTATAAAATTTATTTTTGCATGAGACGCATCTTCATTATTGAAGCGATTATTACAATCGGAATGCAGAGTATAGGTAATAAAGATAAGAAGTCGGATATTTTGTATAAAATCAATGACTGCAAGCCATCATCTTTAATTAGCATCTCGCCACCAGCATAAGCAAGACAAGCTGCTCCGATATAACTAAGGAAGGAGAATCGCTTCAGCAATTGGTCAAGAAGTTTACTTCCCCAAATGATGATAGGAATGCTAATGATGATTCCGAGCATAATAAGAACAAGGTCACCTTGGGCAACTGCAGCAATCGCCAGCACATTGTCTAAACTCATGACGAAATCAGCAGCTACAATTGTCCATATTGCACCAGCCAAAGTTAAAGCTTTGGCGGTTGCGAGCTGCTCATGGGCGCCTTGTGTATCAACAAGCAGCTTAACGGCAATATAAAGCAGCAGCGCACCGCCAATAGCCTGTAGAAAAGGAATAGCTAATAATGGCAAGGCTACAGCAACAAGTAAGCAGCGCAGCAATACAGCAGCCATCGTTCCCCACCATATCGCAGCATTACGCTGTTTTGCAGGCAAATTACTGCTTACCATGGCAATAATGATCGCATTATCACCACTGAGCAATAAATTAATGAGCATAATTTGAGTAAAAATTACAACACTATCCATAACACTCCCCCTTAACTTTTCATGGCAATGAAAATTTGTCCTCCATGTACATGAAAAGTACGACGGACAATATTAGTGGTATGTACAAGCTACGACATTTATGATGTGTCAGCAAAAATTTCACTTCACGTATGGCACATTTTGGTGTAAGCTTCTATATGGACAATTAATAGTACAAAGCGTACTCAAATTATTAAGGAGGAACCGACACATGCACATTACTTCAGCAGAATGGTGGTTATCTTTGCTGAATATCATCTTTATCGACCTTGTGTTGGCCGGGGATAATGCAATTGTCATCGCACTTGCAGCCCGTAACTTACCAAGCGATAAACAAAAGAAAGCAATTATTTGGGGAACGGTCGGTGCCATCGCTATACGTATATTAGCGACACTATTAGTAGTAAAGCTACTTGATTTACCGTGGTTGCATTTAGCGGGTGGATTGTTACTCGTATGGATTGCCTTCAAGCTTCTCATTCAAGAGGAACAACATGAGGATGTCAAAGCTGGTGGTACTTTATGGCAAGCTATTCAAACCATTATCATCGCAGACGCAGCTATGGGTCTAGATAACGTCATCGCTGTTGCCGGTGCAGCAAGCGGTCATATGATGCTTGTTGTTATCGGATTACTAATTAGCGTTCCGGTTGTTGTATGGGGAAGCACATTATTTATTAAGCTCGTCAATCGCTTCCAATGGATCTTATATGTAGGTGGAGGCGTACTAGCATTCACCGCTGCAAAAATGGTTGCTAGCGAAAAAGCGAAGTACTTTAACCTGAAGGATTATTTCGCAGATCACACGACGCAGTATTGGATTTTTGTTATTGCGATTGTGATCATCGTATTGGCATTAGGTTATACGATGAATAAACGTAAAGAAGCAAAGCAAAAATCTTCTGCTTCTAATTAATGAATACAAAAAGAAGCACCTATTGAAGCTGACTGTAGCATTCTACAGCAGCCCACAATAGGTGCTTTTTATTATTTTCATACCATTAGAACCAATCTTCTTCATCCTGCGATTGTACTTCACGTTGCTCATTATAGCTAAGCAGCACAGTCTCTGTACCTTCAACAGCTTGCTGGATCAATTGATCATAATCCTCAATGCTGCTTTCTACACGTTCTACAACACGCAAGTTTGGATTAGTACTCGGTGACTTCGGCAAAAATAGTGTACAACAATCCTCAAACGGCAAAATTGATGTTTCGTACGTATCAATCTTTCTGGCAATTTCGATGATTTCTTGCTTATCCATCGTAATTAGCGGCTTAATCATCGGCAAATTCGCAACACGGCCAATAACGTTCATGCTCGACAAAGTTTGGCTTGCCACTTGACCAAGGCTCTCTCCAGTTACAATTCCGTTCGCTTTAACATTGGCAGCAAGCTGCTCGGTAATTCGAAGCATAGCACGACGCATCAAGGTAATCGTCAAGTTTTCTTGATTGCTATGTGCAATTCTCGTTTGAAGCTCAGTAAATGGAACAAGATGCAGGCGAATTGGCACACCGCTATAGTAGGACAGACGACGCGTTAACGTCTTAACCTTGTCAGTTGCCTGCTCACTTGTAAATGGGAAGCTATGAAAATGTACCGCTTCTAGCTCCAGCCCTTTACGCAATGCAAGCCAGCCTGCTACAGGACTGTCTATCCCGCCAGACAATAACAGCATCGCTTTGCCACTTGTGCCATATGGGAATCCGCCTGATGCAGGGATGGTTTCCCAATATAAATGAGTCGCTTCCTCTTGAATATCAACCCTAAGCTCTAGCTCTGGATGATGCACATCCACCTTCATGTTCTCATAACGAGGTAAAATATGTCCGCCAACCAAGTGATTCATCTCGTGAGATCCATGCGGGAATGCTTTCCACCCACGCTTAGCGTTCACCTTAAATGTCGCAGGAATTTTCGGCAATGACTCCATAATCTCTAATGCAGCTGCTTGAATAGCTGACAGCTCCGATGGAACAGTAATAACAGGGCTGAGCGATACAATACCGAACAAATCCTTCAAGCGATCCATTACTGGCCCATGCTCTGTTCCATTAAGCAATACATGCATTCTTCCATACGTTCTCCAGTAGGTTACTTCAGGAAATGGCTTCATAGCACGTTTAACCGACTTCAGCATTTTATCTTCAAATACTTTGCGATTGCGACCCTTCATCGTTAAGTCGCCGTATCGCAGTACGATGCGATCGAATTTCAATGTTTACTTCCCCTCTCAAGGTGTTTAAGTGATTGAATAATATGTTTCAAGGCAGACAATAGCTTGTCCACATCTTTGATGGTATGCTCTTCTCCGAAGCTAATACGGATTCCACCTGAAGCTTCTCCATGTGTAGCCCCGATCGCTAATAGCACGCGGCTTGGCTTATCGTCCTTGGAGGAGCAAGCTGAGCGTGTAGAGGCAAGAATCCCCTGCTGCTCTAGCATATGAATGACAACCTCTGGCTTCATACCTGGATATGAGAAATGCACAATAAACGGCGATTGTGGTGCCGCACCATTTAATTTTAGCTCAGGCAATTTTGCAATACCTGCTTTCAAATGTGCAGCAAGCTCCTCAGCATGTGCTGCACGATCAGCTTTGCTAGTAATCGCTAAACGCAGCGCCTTACTGCTAGCTACGATTGCTGCAATGTTCTCTGTACCCGCACGTAATGAAAATTCCTGTGAGCCGCCAGCTTGCACTGGAGCTAGCTGCAACCCATTGCGCACATATAGAAAGCCTACACCGCGTGGACCACGTAGCTTATGTGCCGATCCACTTAGCAAGTCAATCCCCCAGCCTTCAATATCGATTGGAAGCTTTCCTAAGCTTTGTACCGCATCTACATGAAATTTTAATTTAGGATAGTTCTGTAGCAAGCGACCAATTTCAGCAATTGGTTGGATCGTGCCAAGCTCATTGTTGACATGCATAATACTTACAAGAATCGTATCGTCACGAAGTGCAGCCTTCACATCCTCTAGCTGTACATGCCCTTGACGATTAACGGGAAGCTCTGTTACTTCAAAGCCTTCAGACTTAAGCTGCGACACGACTTCATATACTGAAGCATGTTCAATACTGCTCGTAATAATATGCTTACCACGAGACTGTAACGCTTTGGCAACGCCTTTTATCGCTAAGTTATTGGATTCCGTTCCGCCAGATGTAAAGATCCAGCGACCTTGCTCTGTTTTCATTAATGAAGCGACCTGATCTCTTGCTTTTTCTAGCAGCCTTGCAGCCGCAATACCGCCACCATGCAATGAAGACGGATTCGCATAATGCTTCGTCATCACTTCCATCATCGTGCGAACAACATCCTCATGCGGAGGAGTGGAAGCACAATGGTCAAAATAAAGCATACTAATTCCCTTCTTCCGTACAGTTTCCATCACCAACGTACAATATACAACAAAAACGGGAACCGCGAAACCCCCGCCACCATCTCCATTGGCGAAGCACGAATTCCCGTTCTATTTAATAGATTAACCGATAGCTGAAACTACTTTTCCAATGTAGCGCTGAGTTTCATTAGGAAGTGAGCTAAACTTTTCCTTAAGCTGATCACTTGTTGCGATACCAAGCGAATCAATTCGGCCTGGTCCAGCATTATAAGCAGCTAACGCTACATCGATATTTCCATTGTATTTCTTGAGCAGCATCGACAAATACTTTGTGCCACCATCAATATTTTGCTGAGGATCAAATGAGTTGCTAACCCCAAGACCGCGAGCTGTACCATCCATAAGCTGCATTAGCCCCTTCGCTCCTGCAGAAGAGACCGCATCAGCTTTAAAATTCGATTCTGTTTTAATAACCGCTTTAATCAACTCTGCTGGCACGCCATATTTTGCTGCCGCTGCTTGAATGTAATCTTCATAGCTATTATTGCCGCTTGCTAAACTACTTGTCCCAGTCGAGGCTACTCCTGAAGCAGCAAGTGCGGTATACACTGCGCTAGCCTCGAACTGACCATAATCCTGTACATTACTTACAGCATTAAGATAACCCCAAATCGCCCCTTCGCCCTGCGTTTCCCCTTGCTGAATCGCTTCACCTAGCTTAGGGTCCCATATTTTTAGCTTTTTCTGCGCTTCTAGTAATTCCTGAAACGAGCGCTCTTCCGTATCCTGTACAACTTTACCAGTATAATAATTCAACTGAGACCTCGCTTGTTGAAGACTGGCTGCCTTCGTAGCATTGATATCCATCAGTCATCCTCCACTTCAAGCTTCACTATATATTGTTATATCGGCAGTACTGCTCCGAATTTAATAGACATATAATACGAATATGAATCATTATACAGTATAGCATAATTTCAACCTGACGCCTAAAGTTAAATTAGATGGAAATTTATATCCAATGGAATCATAAAACCGTGATAATGAGCGAAAACATGATGCTCAGCATGCAAAATACCACTATTCATTCCAAATATTACGCTTTTCGCCCCTTAATCATCTAATTACGCCAATTCGCAACCTTTTTGAAGTTGATACGATAACGATATTTTCGCTATAGTATAAAATAAGGATTAAAATTTATTGATAAAGGATAGTGAAGATTAGAAATGGACATAGGTCTGAGGTTGTTCATGATTGCATTGTTAATTTTTTTGACTGGATTTTTCGTAGCAGCCGAGTTTGCGATAGTTCGGGTACGCTCTAGCCGAATCGATCAATTAGTGCTAGAAGGTAAAAAAGGAGCACTTTCAGTTCAAAAAATTATAAGTAATCTGGATGCTTACTTATCCGCTTGTCAGCTTGGAATTACATGTACAGCTTTAGGTCTGGGATTTCTTGGTGAGCCAACAGTAGAAGCCATATTGATGCCAGTATTCCATGATCTCGGTGTATCAGAAAGTCTGAGCCATCCCTTATCCATCGGTATCGCATTCATCGTTATTACCTTTTTGCACGTCGTAGTTGGCGAATTGGCGCCAAAAACTTGGGCAATTCAAAAAGCAGAGCAAATTACTTTCCTAGTCGCTCGCCCAATGATTTTGTTTCACAAGGTGCTATACCCATTTATTTGGACATTAAATGGTTCAGCTAACGGTCTTGTGAAATTATTCGGTCTCCATCCTGCGAAAGAGCATGAGGACGCCCATTCAGAAGAAGAAATTCAAATCATTCTGAACGAAAGTTACCAAAGTGGTAAAATTAATAACACCGAGTATGGTTATGTAAGTCGTATCTTTGCATTTGATGAATTGCTAGCGAAAGAGATCATGGTTCCACGTACTGATATGGTTTGCCTTTATACGAATAACTCACTTGAGAAAAACTTAGAAATTATTCGTAAAGAGCAATATACACGTTTCCCTGTTGCGATGGAAAACAAGGACAACATTGTCGGTATGATCAATACGAAGCAGCTGTTCCTCGAATATAGTCGAGCAGATTTTGATCTTAAATCACTGATTCATCCAGTATTAAGTGTATCTGAGGTTACCCCAGTTAAAACGTTGCTTAAGCGTATGCAGCAAGAACGTTTTCATATCGCGATTCTTGTTGACGAATACGGCGGTACATCTGGTCTCATAACAATCGAAGATATTATTGAAGAAATCGTCGGTGAAATTCGCGATGAATTTGATACTGACGAGCGTAAAGAAATCGAGCTGCTCGATGAAAATTGCTATCTGCTAGATGGTAAAGTGTTACTTAGCGAACTTTATGAGCTTACAGGAGTTTCCTTTGAGGAAGAAGAAGTAGAAACAATCGGCGGATGGATTTACAGTAATCTGCAGGAGCCGAAGCAAGGCAAAACACTTGAATACGAAAACTTAACCTTTATTGTACGTGAAACTAGTAAAAACCGTATTCGCAAAATTGAACTGCAAATAAATGAGCGAATTGAAGCCACGAGTGAAGAAACGGCTTAACGATAAAGCAACAGTAACGATGCCACTACTCCGATTAATACGAAGTGTGGCATCGTTTTTTGTTATTATTTAGAAAAAAATTAGTTGTAATTTTCAAAAAATTTAATCTTTAATATCGCCTATTGATTTATTAAACATTCTGTGTAATAATGACTTTTGTGTTCGACAGAATATGTTGAGCCGCTTTAGCTCAATTGGTAGAGCAACTGACTTGTAATCAGTAGGTTGGGGGTTCAAGTCCTCTAGGCGGCACCATCTTTCAACACCGCTTCAAACTTCATGCATTGTGCCGCTTTAGCTCAATTGGTAGAGCAACTGACTTGTAATCAGTAGGTTGGGGGTTCAAGTCCTCTAGGCGGCACCATTTTTCAACACTGCTTCAAATTTCATACATTGCGCCGCTTTAGCTCAATTGGTAGAGCAACTGACTTGTAATCAGTAGGTTGGGGGTTCAAGTCCTCTAGGCGGCACCATTTTCGACTGAATCTTCTTCTGCCCTTGGCGAAGAAGTTTTTTATTTTATTAACAAGTTTTCCTATACGCTACAATCGTCATCTTGTCGTTAATCACATTCGTAACCCCTGTTTGGCTATAGCCAATCTTCTCATATAAATAACAGTTTCTTTTCTCTTCTAAGATGGTCGCTAATTCCCAAGCTTCTGCTTCAGTATAAATCTCCTCAATGAGCATAAATACGTTTTGGGCGATTCCTTTTCCTTGATGCTCTGGCAGTACAAATATCGGACTAACTCGATAGACAGGCTGATCTCTAGTAACAATTCTAACGGCTCCTACTGCTTTGTCATCGACTTGTATGATGTAATAATCAGTAAATGACTGCTCCAGCTGAGTAATCACTCTTTCTATCGGTTCGTTGGCGGGGCTTGTTTCAAAATCTTGATATTTGTTCAATAGGGGCATAAATGCTTTCACTTTCATGTCATGGATAAACTCTGCATCACTTAACTCCCCTTTTTGTAATGAAAGCTTCATCATAACCCTCCCTCCTGCTATACATCCTAATTAACAATCAGTTAATGCTCATGTATAATAAAAATAGCTGCTTCATGTCCATTACTGGTGTCTGAAACAGCTATCGTCATCTTATTCATCTTTATCCCATTTTTTAGAGTATGCTTTTTTAGTCACCCAAAGCGTAATCCAAGTGATTACTGCGATGATCACAATAGTGAAAAACCAAACGGATCCAGGAATGTCTCCCACATTGGCCCCTCCTTTCCTATATTATTGATAGTGTACACTAAATAAATGATACCGCTGAACGTAATTATGAACAAAATTTGAAAAGGAGAAAATATAATGAATTTTCGTTTAGATTTAATGGAAAGTAAAATTGAATTTTACGAAGCCTTTACGCTACAAGAGCTAGAGAAAAAAATAACTGTGCAAATCGACAATAATAAAGGATTAATGCTTGAGCCCTATAGTGTATCGCATCAAGCAACATTTCATCCGCTGCATGAGAAGATGTTATATACCGCTGTCGTTCATTATCGGCTGAAAAAGTAAGTTTCAGCTCAACTTCGCACTAAACGTCATCATCTGATTAGGAGCCCTACATCAGGGCTCCTTGTCTTTACCTTTTCTCTTTAATCGCTCTATTGCTCAATTCGAACTAGACTATAGTTTTTCTTGCCTCTTCGAATAATAATGAACTTCCCGCCAATTGCTTGCTCCGCTGTCACAACGAAGTTTACATCTGTTACCTTCTCACCATTCATCGAGATCGCACCATTGGTAACATCCTCACGTGCTTGACGTTTAGAAGGCTCGATACCTAGATCAACTAACCAATCAACTAAGTTTTTCTCTTCTCTTGTTGCATGGAAAGTTGGCATCTCTTTAAAGCCTTGCTCGATCTCATCGACAGTTAGAGAAGTGATGTCTCCGCTAAATAGCGCTGCCGTAATTCGTTTCGCCTGCTCTAGCAGCTCTTCACCATGTACGAAGCGAGTTACTTCCTCAGCCAACGCTTTTTGCGCTTCACGCTTTTGCGGCTCAGTAGCAACCTTTTGTTCTAGCTCATCAATTTGCTCCTTCGACAGGAATGTGAAGTATTTCAAGTATTTAATGACATCGCGGTCATCTGTATTAGCCCAGAACTGGTAAAACTCAAACGGAGTCGTTTTGTTCGGATCAAGCCATACTGAACCACCAGCTGTTTTACCGAATTTCGTACCGTCTGCTTTAAGCATAAGCGGGATCGTTAAGCCGAACACTTTCGCTTCTGTTCCTTCTTTTTTACGGATAAGATCAAGACCTGAAGTAATATTCCCCCATTGATCAGATCCACCAATTTGCAATTGCACATCTTCATGACGGAACAAATGTAAAAAGTCGATCGATTGCAGAATTTGATATGAGAACTCCGTAAATGAAATACCACTTTCTAAGCGGCTTGCTACAACATCCTTCGCCAGCATCGTGTTTATGCTGAAGTTTTTACCGTAATCACGCAAAAACTCAATCATATTAATTTGTGAAATCCAGTCGTAGTTGTTCACCAAACGAACTTCGTTATCTCCATCTGTAATAAACAGCTTTTTCATCTGTGCAGTTAGCGCTTCTACATTAGCTTGAATTTGCTCAAGAGTCTGCAAGGAGCGCTCAGTTGTACGACCACTTGGATCGCCAATCGTACCGGTAGCTCCACCGATCAAGATGACAGGACGATGACCTGCAAGCTGAAAACGTTTCAAGATAATAAACGGTATCAAATGCCCAATGTGCATACTGTCGCCTGTTGGGTCAACACCGCAATATAAGGAAATCGCTTTTTCCTCTGATAATTTTCGTAAACCTTCAGCATCTGTCTGCTGATTGATGGCACCGCGCCATTCCAACTCATCAATAATGTTCATTCGCTCAACAACTCCTATTATTCATCCAAAATAAATAAAAAACGCCCCTTCATCTGCATTGCAGACAAAGGGACGATGATTCACCGCGTTACCACCCAAATTGCATAGTAAGAATACTATACCACTCATAGCGAGTTATCGGTCGCTTAAGCCGCTTGGCATTACCCAAGTACTCCGGAGTGTAATTCATAAGCTTTGCTTGTATCAGGTTCCATCCCCCCTGACTTTCTGTAACAGCGGCAAAGTTACTACTGCGCTCTTTCAACGTAATTACGTATTAGATTACAGACAGTATAGCCAATCAGAAAAATATTGTCAACTAGTTGTCATCGGCATTTGTTAACTACATTCTATAGATACATTGCTAAACACAGCACTGCCCTGACTTACGAACAGCCCAAGCTTGCCTTCATTAATATCATACATACGAGCACTTAGTACGATGTCTTGATCGACATATATTTCACAGATCGTTCCGTCAATAAATACTTTTACCTGATAAGGTCGGTTAGCAACAAGCTGAATTGGTCGCTCTAATTCAACCTCATAAGGGAAGGTTTTCCCGCCCTCTTCTGACTGCATGATGGCACCACGAAAGGTTAGGCGATTGCGTTGCGGTTCTAAAGTTACATAATAAGCGATATCTAATGTATCCTCTGTTCTGAGCATGAATCCCGCACCTTGTGTTTTACTGGTGAATGCCACGGTCGCAGTAATTTTACATTGAGATGGCAGTTGCGTTTTCGTTGTAGTCGCGGCAAAGCTATATGTTGATACACAGGATATATCATGATCTAAAATAGACCACTCCCCAATTATACTCGTAAAATCAATTTGCTGTAGCTTACTAAAAGCAGCATCAATCGTATCAGGCACCATTACTCCTAGCGTACCATCTACACGTTGAACAACCTCGTGTACGATCAGATTTCCGCCCCAATCCCAAGTATTATAATCCCTACCTTGCGCTTTTGGAGGATTCCAACCAAACAAGTCATTCTCCTTCGTCGGATTCCAGCCAAAAAGATAACGCTTGTTGCCATCTGAAGCTGTTTTCGCGGCATAGAAGGCACGCCCATCAAATGTATCTTCCGCAGGAGTGATCCAAGGTCCATTTAAGGATTGACTCATGCGATAGAAGGTTGCGAATCTTCCAGTATAGGATGAGTATATTAAATACCACCAGTCTCCCATCTTAAAAATGTCTGGACATTCCAGTGCGCCTACATGTAAATTGGGCAAATAAAGTGGCTCGCGATATTCCCAAGTTACTAAGTCTGTGGAGGATAATAGTGCAACACATCCTTTACGATTGCTCGTACTTTTTGCACGTGCCGCAAGGAGCAGCCAATATTTTCCCTCCTCTTCATTCCAAAATACATAAGGATCACGCCAATCTGATAGCTCATAGATTTGATCATCCGCAGTAAACGTATGCTCAGGAATCTCTTTCCAGCTATTAAGATCATCACTAATCGCATGGCAGACTAATTGCTGACCAGGAGGGAAAATACAATAGAACATATGGTATGTATCGTCCACCTTTAGTATATGTCCAGTACCGCCTTCGATTTTGCAGGCTCCATCTTCCTGGAAGTTAATGAAATCTTTTGTACTGATAAGATGCCAACCACGTTCCATTCCTTCTCTGTAGTTGTCTCTCCAGCCATGCAAATAAAATAGTTTAAATTCGCCATTTTCGTAATAAGGGATGACATCCCCTACCCATGCGTTTTTTGGTCGATAAAAGAATTCGTTCATGATTTTGTCTCCTCATTCGCTCAGGCCTAATGCGTCTTCCATTCGCTTTTTAAACGATGCTGCTTTCTTCTTGTTTCATCTGATGCAGCATCGCATAAAGGCGAAGCACTTCGTTTTCCAGACGCATTAGGCCTTCGCTTGATGTAGTATTTTTGGGGGTTAGGCTTCGAAGCTCATTTTGATTGTTAGTTCGGCGCTGCGGACTAATGCGCATTGCGTCCGCTTTTTAAACGAAGCTGCTTTCTTCTTGTTTCATCTGATGCAGCATCGCTTAAAGGCGGAGCACTTCGTTCTCCATGCGCATTTGTCCTTCGCTTGTAGCATGCTTCTTTGGCTGTGCTTCGACGCATATTAGCTTCGCTAGTTGCTTTTTTTGTAGCACAGCTTACAAGCTTGTTAGCGCAACATCCGTCAAAACTCGCCCATTATGCTCGCTAGCGTATCACTTGATCCTTAATTACTGCGATTGAACGTAGCGGTCGTAAGCGGTTTGATGTACTTGAAGCAGTTCTTCTACACCCATCTTTTTGAGTGTGTTTTGGAAATCATCCCACTCTTGCTCTACGTTGCCTTCAAGCAGCCATTTGGCTCTCATTTTGTTAATGTAAGATGAGATGTCTGGTTTTAAGCGATCAATGACTTCTAACTCCTCTAATGTGAAGAAGAGGTTAGGGAATCTTTCGTCTTGCATTTGTGGAACATAGTATTTAATGCTGTCTTCTACTCTCTCAAGCGCGCGTGGCTCGATGAAGTCAACTTCGTCTTCCATCCCTGATAGTAGTAGACCGATACCATTGGTTACGGCTGATTTCTGTCTGAATTCACCTGGGTTTTCTACTGCCTTTTGAATCAATTTGCCACTAGCATCTTCCTCAAACCATACTCCGATTGGACCGAAGCGAGTTTGTGCTGCCATCTCAGGATCGTAGAATGAATCTAGCCATGCTGCTGTAACTTCTGGATGCTTGTTGTCCTTTGTAATGGCTGGACCACTGCGTCCGATACCGCCACCGTTGTTCCATTTGACTATCATATCTTGGAATGGAGGAACGATTACCCAATGCTCGCCTCGTTCTGGACCTACTACGTCATTTTTGTCCCACCATAATAACGCACCAATTGTTTCGTCTGGTGTTTTTCCTCTTGCAAAGTACGTATCATAATCGTGAGTGAAGGCATCTAAATCTACTAAGCCGTCCTCAAACCAATTATGCAAATAGTCTACAGCCTCTTTAAATCCTTCTTGCATCGCCGAAATGGATACTTTTCCGTCTTCAACATTCAAATGATCGATAAAGGTAGGGTTATTAGGACGATAGGTTTTGTCTGGTACACCAAATGCACCGAATAATACGCCGATGTCACCAGTCCAGAAATTATCAATATACGTAAACGGAATTTCGTCTGCTTTACCGTTCCCGTTTGGATCTCCTGTTTTGAACGCTTTTAATACTTCAGTAAATTCGTCAATCGTCGTTGGCATATCGAGCTTTAATTTGTCTAGCCAGTCTTTATTAATGTATAAAAAGTCTGGATTTGCACCGATTTCCTCTTGTCCCGCTCCGATTTCTTCACCTACTGGAAGTGAATAAATGTTACCATCAGGTGCTGTAATCGACGCTTTAATATCTGGGCGACTTTCCAATATTGATTTCAAAATCGGCATATTGTTCTCGATCAGTTCATTTAGAGGAATGATTGTGCCTTCTTGCCCATATCTCATCAGCTCAATATCTGAAAACTGACTGCTAAAGAAGAAATCTGGTAGACTGCCGCTCGCTAGTAGCAGGTTACGTTTTTCAATAAAATCATTGTCTACCGTCGTCTCCCACTCAATATGCACATTTGTATCTTTTTCTAGCTGTTGAATGAGTGGCTGTTCGTTGAAGTCACTAGGCGCTAGAGGCGGTCTATGAGCGAAAGCCTTCAATGTAATTTTCTCTTGTAAAGGAAATACTGCAGTTTCGTTGCTGTCAGATGGTGAGACTGTTTGTTGTGCTGTTGATTCTGGAGCTGGTGTGGGTGTTGCCTCTTGGTTATTACCTGTGCTGCTACATGCTGAAAGAGCTAATGACAATGCTGCAATGACCGCCACTTTGAATGAACCTTTTCTTTTCATTTTTACAGGAAACCTCCTTTAAATTAGCTTGCCAATTTCAAGCAGTAGAATTGCAAAGATCCCACGGGCCATGCCGAGGTTGAATCACCCCCTTTAAGTAATCTAATGATTGTTGCTAGCCCTTGACTGAGCCGATTAGCACCCCTTGTACGAAATAGCGTTGTAAAAATGGATACAAAACTAGCAGTGGGAGTGCAGCGACAATAATGACACCATATTTAATTAAGCCGACAATCCTTTGCTGCTCCACTGCCGTTTGAATATCTGATACTAGATTCCCGGACGGTTGATTTTGAATTAAGATATTTCTCAAAATTAGTTGGAGCGGATACGTATTTTCGTCCTTTAAATAAATTAACGCGTCGAAAAATCCATTCCATTGTCTTACAATTGCAAATAACGCCAACACCGCAATGATCGGTTTCGATAATGGAAGCACAAAGCTCCATATGTAACGCAAATTCGTGCAGCCATCCATACTGGCAGATTCACGAATTTCTTCAGGCAATCCAAGGAAAAATGTTCTGGCGATAATAATGACGAAGGCATCGAGTGCAGGAAGCAGCACAACCGGCCAAATCGTATTCATAAGGTTCAGGTCACGAATTAGTAGGAAGGTAGGAATTAATCCCCCGTTGAAAAATAATGTGATCGTAAAAAATAACATCAGTACATTACATCCATAAAAATCTTTGCGTGACAGCGGGTATGCCGCCATAATCGCTAATGATGTACCGATAATCGCTGACAGCGCTGCGTACAGTAAGGAATTTCGATATCCGAGCCATATCACTGGATCATTGAAAATCCTTCCATAACCCTCAAAGGTGATCCCCTTCGGAATCAGCCACACATTGCCAGTACCGACCTGATTCGGGTCACTAAAGGAAGCGATTAATATAAAATAGAGCGGATACAAAATCAAAAGTGTAAATCCGATGAGCAGCGTATAATTGATTACATCGAACAGGACATCTCCACTAGACTTTCTTTTTATAGAAAACATCGTTGTCACTCTCCCCTTTTTAGAACAAGCTGTTTCCACTAATTTTTTTCACTGTGCGGTTAACGATAAACAGCAATACTAGATTAATGCAGGCATTAAATAGTCCGATAGCAGCAGAAAAACTATATAGCGCTCGCTGAATACCCATTTTATATACATAGGTCGGAATGATTTCTGAAGCATCTACATTGATATCTGTTTGCATCAGAAATGCTTTTTCAAAGCCAATATTCATCAGGTTACCAACCGCAAGAATAAATAAAACGACAATAGTAGGTAAAATTCCAGGGATGTCAATATGCAATACTCGCTTCCATTTGCTTGCTCCATCCACAACTGCTGCTTCATGTAAATGTGGATCAATACCTGCCAGTGCGGCTAAATAGATAATTGAAGAAAATCCTGTTGTCTGCCAAACCTCTGTGAAGATGTAAATCGGTCTAAACCATTCTGAGTTGGTCATAAACATCACTGGTTTGCCACCAAGGGCAACGATGATATGGTTGATTAAACCACTATTCGGGGAGAGGAATACGAAAACCATTCCAATTAAAACGACAGTAGCGATAAAATATGGGGCATAGATGACGGTCTGAATAAATTTTTTCACTTTATAATGCTTCACCTGATTCAGCATCAAGGCGATGATGATCGGAATGGGAAAAGCGATTAATAGCAATAGAACACTTAAATAAACGGTATTTTTAATGACCTGCTCAAAGTTATAGGATTGGAAGAAGCGAATAAAATGATCAAAGCCTACCCAAGGACTATCCCAGATCCCCTTTGCTGCAGAAAAATCTTTGAAAGCAATTTGAACACCATACATCGGCATATATCGAAAAATGATAAAGTAAGCGACTGGAAGCAGCATAAGTAGGTAGAGCTCCCAATTTACGAGAATTCGTTTTAAGCGCATGAATAGTACCCCCTATTATATATTCTTATCTATTAAAACGTTTACGTAAACGTTTTTATCGCGTTGTTAAAAAATTGCTAGCTATGGTTAAGCTAGCATGAACCTCTCATGACTAACGTTGTCGGAAGGCGATATTCCTCTCCCTCCAGCTTATCTGGATTCTCTATTCGTTGTACCATCGCTTCTGCTGCCTTGACACCAATTTCAAATGAAGGCTGGCGAATTACTGAGAGTGGTGGATTCGTAATTTTCGTCCAATCGTAGTCATCAAATCCAATCACCGCAAGCTCCTCCGGAATTTTCACCTTATGCTCCTGAAGATAAGCAACTACTCCCATTGTTAATACATTATTAGCTACGAACAATGCAGTAATGTCACTCGCTGCAAGCAACTCTTTCGCACAATTGTACCCTGCATCAAAATTCGGATTAACTTCTCGCACAAGAGCTGAATCAAAAGCAATGCCTCGATTTTCTAGCGCCTGCTTATATCCTTCCAATCGCTCATTGCTAGTTGAAATCCCTAATGAACCAGTAATAATACCAATTTTCTTATGGCCTTTATCTAGTAATGTTTCAACTGCATTTAATGATCCACCATATCCGTCCGCTAGTACAAAATCACCGGGATAACCAGCTGGCTTACGGTCGATAAAAACAACCGGATATTGAGATCGTACAGTTTCGTTCAAATAACCGACATGATCAGATATCGAAGCAATAATTAGACCGTCTATCAATTTGGAATTGAATAATCTAATCTGTTCAATCTCTTCATCTAACTCTTCTGTAGAATTATTACTTAGCAGCACTTGATATCCATATGATTTCAAGGTTTTCTGTATCCCTTGTGCAATCGTCATAAAAAAGAAGTTTGATGTGTCGGAAGGAAGCATCGGAACGATTAAACCAATGGTATTGGATTTTTGACTTCTTAAGCTTTGAGCAATAGCGTTTGGACGGAAATCGAGCTGCTCCATAGCGAGGTAAACCTTCGCTTTTGTTTGGTCAGATACGAATCTAGTCTTATTGACCACATGGGAGACGGTTGCTATCGATACCCCAGCGGCTTCAGCTACTTCTTTGATTCCGACTTTCACTATTTTCCCCACCCTATAAAAACGTTTTCGCAATCGTTTACATAAGGTGATTTTATATGTATCGCTATGAAATGTCAATGATCACCAACTCTATGCTAGCCCTCAGTTGATAGGAAGCTAAGCTGAGCTTAGCCTCCTGAAATCTCGTTCTAGTTCATACTACTGAACGACAGGTACATTCACATCATCGACGTTGATATGGCCAAAGCCACCCGTTGCATTGTCTACGATTTTAATATAGAGCTCAGTACCAATCCATGCAGAAGCATCCCATTGCACACGACGATACGCCTCGTCATCTGCCCCCGTAGCCTTCAACAATTCTATGCCATCTGAAGTACGTACGAGTGCAACATATAGCTCATTCATATTGTTACCACCACCAATTAAGAAGTCGACTCCACCATCTCCTCCAAGCGTAAAGTACTCAGAGCGTAACACGCCAACTTCACCGTCCCCACCATCATTAAAGCCCCACAGATGGTAGGTACCGCTATGGCCAAATGGTCCACCCCAGCTCCAATCAGTGACAGAGGTAACATCGCCATTACTAAATGCGTTACCACTAACCACTGTCCAGCCTGTTAGATCGCCACTTTCAAAGTCATGATTAGTTAAGCTGCCAACGGTAGGGTTGGCATCCGTCGTAACGTTTAATGAGTTGCTAGCTATAGATAGATTACCAGCAGCATCCTTCGCTTTCACCGTATACTGATATGATGTGCTAGCGCTCAAACCATTATCTGTATAGCTTGTTGTTGTCGTCGTACCCACCTGGATTCCACCTCGATAGACAACATAGCTGTGTACACCTACATTATCACTAGAAGCAGTCCATGATAGTGAGACGGTACTATTCGTCTTGGATGGTGAAACTAACAAACTAGGCGCTGTCGGTGCCTCGGTGTCTTCTTCCCCAATTGCTACAGGCACATTCACGTCATCAACATTAAGATGTTCCCAGCCACCTGTCGCATTGTCGACAATTTTAATATAAAGCTCTGTACCAAGCCATGAAGATGCATCCCATTGTACACGGCGGTATGCTTCGTCATCTGCACCAGTAGCCTTCAACAATTCAACGCCATCTGATGCACGTACAAGTGCAACATATAACTCATTCATATTATTTCCGCCACCTATTAGGAAGTCGATTGCACCATTACCGCCAAGCGTAAAGTACTCAGACCGCAGCACACCTACGTCACTATCTCCTCCATCATTAAAGCCCCACAGATGGTAGGTACCACTATGGCCAAATGGTCCGCCCCAGCCCCAATCAGTGTCAGAGCTTATATCTCCATTACTAAACGCATTGCCGCTTACTACCGTCCAGCCTGTCAGATCGCCACTTTCAAAATCATGATTAGTCAAGCTTCTTGAAGGTGGAACAATATCAGTCGTAACGGATAAGGGAGTGCTTAAGGATGAAAGGTTGCCCGAAGAGTCAAATGCTCGTACGGTATAGAGATAAGCAGTATCTTCATCAAGCCCATTATCCATGTAATTCGTTCCCGTTGTAGTTGCAACCTTCACACCGTCTCTCAATATCTCATATCCCATCACTTCAACATTATCTGTCGAAGCATTCCACGAAAGTGACACCGTATAAGCCGTTTTACTTGTTACAACGAGACCCGTTGGTGCTGAGGGAGCAACCGTATCAAGACCGCTCGGCTCAACTGGCACGTTAAATCCATCGACATTGAGATGTCCCCAGCTGCCAACACTATCATCGACAATTTTGATATACATATCCGTTCCAATATAGTCTGTTGCATCCCAGTATCGTTTCGTATAGCTTTCCGTTACCCCCTTCACATTTTGCCAATTCCAATATGTTCCCGGTCCACTAGTACGGAATAGTTCCCTATGATCTGAAGCTCTTACGAATGACACATATAGCTTATCAATATCTGAGCCCCCACCAACTTTGAAGCTAATCTGACCGTTGCCACCTAAGGTGAAGACTGGCGAGCGAAGCACACCTGTAGCACCATCTCCATTAATGAGACCAGACAGATGATAGTTCCCTTCTTGATTATATGGTTGGTTATTAGAGAATGTAGCCTGATTCGTTACCGAAGCATTTGAGAATGCATTGCCACTTTCTACAATCCAGCCTGCGAGATTACCAGTTTCAAAGCCACCATTCAATAAATTTACAAATGGATCTGGTAGGCTCACTGTTACGGTACTACTAGCAGTTTTAGCTCCGTCTCTTGTTGTAGCTGTAATTGTAGCACTGCCTGGCGCAACACCTGTAACGACTCCATTCACTACCGTAGCAACGTTTGGATTACTAGAGCTCCACACAACATTTTTATTCGTCGCATTCTGTGGTGAGATGATTGGTGTTAGTGACATTTTACCTCCAACCGTCACTTGCAAATTAACTGGACTTACACTAACACTGCTCACTGCTACAGGTTCATAAGCAGAATTCATTTCCCATACTTTTAATGATTTAACGGTTACAGAACTAGCATTACTATCTGCCCAAATTTGCAAGCCTTTAGCATCTGCTCTCGTGCTATAGGTACGCGTAGTGATTGATTTTAACTCATTGAGATAAGACTCTACCATCGACTTATCCAAATATATATGAAGCTTTACATTTTCATTGCCAATATCAACGGTCCCTTTTTGAATACCTTTGTTTGTATTAGCAACCGTCTTCGTTCGATCTACCCCGTATTCATCCGTACTATTTTTGTAGTAGATCAATGTTTCTTCTTCACTATTCAGAGATTTTCTTACCTTCAACCCTACACTATCGGCAGAACCGCGATCCAATTCAATCTGAATTTCCAATGTATCGCTTGAAATTGAGCTAAGCAGTGCATTGGCAGCTGATAATGAAGTATCTGAAGTTATATTTACAAGCTGCTGCCCTCTTAATGAATTAAGCTCTGAAATTGGTTTTACTCCAAGTCTGCCATCACTTCGTAAGCTTAATTCGACAGGCAGCCCAGCATTATGTGCCCAGCCTGCATCATATTCCTCCTGCGAATTCCGTTCGCCTTGGGCGATTGTGAATAGAATATTTCTACCTGTCTCAGGATCAGTAAAGCCGCTTGGTCCAGTGAATTTAAAATCTCCGAAATCAATTAATTGCGGATCTTGATGATCTGGTGTGAACTTCGCCGTATTTTCATTCCAAACCCCAATCCAATAATAAACCTCTACATCCGCACCAGCACCTACAGGGCTAATCGCCAGAACATGCTTTCCACTACCTAGTGGCAACAATACAGGCAGCTCCCATACCGCACCTAAATAAGAATAATTTGTATTTTGATATAGCGGGCCTCGATAATCCCAATTCATCAAGCTAGAATCTGTTGTAGAATATACCGCCGCTGTTCCGCCTTGACCTTCGATACCAGTTCCAACAAGCATAAACCAAGTATCGCCATCCTTAAACACAAACGGATCACGGAATTCACCAGCTTTTCCTTCGCCTGGTTGTTGCGCAACTGCTAACTGTCTTTCCTTCACCCAGTTATTCAGATCATTATCTCCATCAGTTAGTACCGTGCTGCGCGCAACTCCAATATTTTGATTACTTTGAATATATGGTCTTGCATCATTGCCTGCTGTGAAAAACAATGTCGGATTACCATCATCATCAATAACTGCGCTTCCCGTCCAGTCACCGTCAGGGTCAACTTGGAATAGTTCGGGTGAAATTGCTGGTGGAAGATCGCGCCAATGTACCATATCATCACTAACCCAATGTCCCCAATGAATATTGTGCCAATACGGACCGTGTTGATTCGATTGATAGAACAGATGATATTGACCGTTATAATAAAGCGGAGCATGTGGCTCGTTCATCCAATGTCCTGGGGCGATTGCGTGATAGGTTGGACGGTGCTTATCTCCATCATAGACACTGCGGTCGAATGAAAGATCAGGTGTAGGTAAATTTCCACCTAGTTGATTTATATACTGATTATAAGAAGCTTGTGCATCGACTTCACTATAGGAGCCGTTTAGAATCTTCAATTCGTCAATTAGACCGTTAAACATATGGAGAGGAAATACTGCAAGCTGTGTACTTTGATTGTTTTTACCGATCAGAAGTTGGTTATTCGAGTGTGTAATCGTGGAGTTTTGTGGTATTGTTCGTGAAGCAACTTCTTCTCCATTGAGATATAGCTTCATCGTTCCGTTCAATCCATCAACAGTAGCTACAATATGAGACCATTCATATTTCGGAAGAGGCTCATAAGACCATAATTCATACCAGTTACCATTTGCCCCTATTTGAAATGTCCAACTACCGTGACGGAACACTCCGAGTAAGAAGCCTTGATTTGCTGATTTATCATGCTGATTTACTATAGCAGAGATTTTGCCATCGTCTCCCCATTCGTATGCTCTGGGAGCGATCCAAGCTTCAATGGTCATCGCTTGAGAAGGTGTTGTAATTGCATTGTGCGTTACCCAGTTGGAATATCCATCAAACAACAATGCGCTATTGGAAATGCCATCACTTCTCCAAATTGGATCGGTTGAAGGTTTGTATGTTGCATTATTGTGAATGTAATGGATGGCGTTATTCGTATTACTAATAGATTCCTTGGTTGCACTCCCTGTCCCCTCATCAAACCTCCATTGTGCAATTGTCGAAGTGCTCGCATCAACCCGTTTCTGCTGTGAGATCATTGGTTGAAGCATTAAAGTCAGCATTGAACAAATCAGAGCAACTAAAAGCTTCCTTCTTAATACCACCTATAATCCTCCTCGTAAATGAAAATGAACTGCCTTGTTACGATTGAATAAAGTGTGAAGCCAATATGATTTGAAAAGTGCCTACTCAAGCATGCTCGATCACCTCTACTCATTGAATTAAACGTTTACGTAAACGTTTTTATTGCGTGGCGCAAAGTCTTGCTTCTCGAGAGGTAAACGTTTTCATTATAATATTTCTATTTTATGGATTTGTCAACACATATTGTTTTGTTGAAACTCGTGTTTTTCTACTGCGCCATTCTACGACATGCATTTTTATGTTAAGATTATCAATGTGTTATATTTTTTTATAACGGAGCTAACATGTAATGGAATCAACATTAACAGCTTACATTTCGCTAGTTTGTGTGTCCGGCGTATTAAATTTATTCCTCTGTTTTTACGTTTTCTTTCGTAAAGAGAAAATTCAAGGTTCTTTTATTTTCACGTTGTATACGCTCGCAGTTTCAATCTATTGCTTTGCCTATGCGATTGGATTAACCAGTGAGACTATGGAACAAATTATGTTCTGGACAACGATACAATATATCGGTATGCCAGTTAGTGCTCCACTTGGACTTTTCATGGTGCTTCAATTGTTAGGTAAGCAACCGAAGCTTCGATATACTTTACTGCTATTTATCGTTCCGTTAATTACGTTGATTTTAGTCTCTACCAATTCAGCTCATCATCTCTACTACAAATCAATAATCGAGCACCCGCAATACGGTCTGCCATTTCTTGAAATAGAAATTGGTCCGTGGTATGTGATTCAAGGCGTATTTACGTTTGGCTGCTTATTTTTAGCATCGATAATCATTACGATAAGACTATTCGTGACTAAAAAGGCGTATCGAGCTCGAATGTTAGTGTTATTGTTAGGTCAGTTTGTACCAATGACGACAGCATTTCTATATTTGATTGGCTTAACTCCTGCAGGTATTGATCCTGTCCCATTCGTCCTTTGGATTTCTTCAGCGCTGTATATATGGGCAATATTATCGGCTAATATGTTATCCCTACTCCCTATCGCTAAAGAAACAATTTTCTACAACATGACCGAAGGCGTAATCGTGCTAGATAGTTATCAACGGCTTGTCGACTACAATTCTGCAGCGAAAATCATTTTCCCAGAATTGCATGATGGGATGATTGGTTATAGCTTAAATCAGCTATGGATCGAGCTTACTGGCACGAATTTCCCGATAGCATCAGCGCAAGATCAGGGCTTTTATGAGTTAACGTTAAATAGCGAGCAGGGTGTTAAGCATCTTCAAGTGCGCACCTCGATGCTCAATCAGCGTAAGCAGCTAGGTAGCCTAATCATGCTAATCGATGTGACTGAACTTAAGCAATTACAGCGTGAGCTGGAGCAGCATGCATATTATGATGGTTTAACGCGAATTTATAATCGAGTGCAATTTTATAAGCAAGTGAATCACTATCTTGAGCAGTCTCAGCAGGATCAGAAGCCAGTGTCCATTATTTTATTCGACGTAGACCGCTTTAAGTCGGTTAATGACAGCTATGGGCATGATGTTGGTGATCAATTACTTGTCCATTTAAGCAATTGCTGTAATGAACTGCTTCCGAAGAATGCGATTTTTGCACGCTATGGCGGAGAAGAATTTGTAATCGCCCTAACCGACAGTTCAGTGGAACAAGCAACTAACTTTGCTGAAGAGCTACGAAAACATATCGGTGCACACCCGCTTCAAAGTAATGAGTTAAAACTACAATTAAGTGCAAGCTTTGGTGTCACGCAAATCGATCGCACCAATGGACAAACACTAGAGACTGCCTTATTACATGCCGATCAAGCGCTCTATCAATCCAAGCGAACAGGTCGAAACAAGGTGACGGTGTTTGCCTAAACGAGACGAAAGCAGCCCACAGCTGACTATGTTTAACTTACTAGAACAAAAAAAGGAAGGCTCCCCTTCCTTTTTTTATGCGCAGCGACATGATCTATCAGCGTACCGAAATCTGAAATTCAATATTTAGCTTGCGTACAGGTTGCTTTACAACAAAATCTATTCGATAACACTCTACTGGCTCATTAAAGTGATTAAGATATTGGAAAGGTTCGGTTTTCCAATCAAGCTGCTCCCCATCAAAAGTAATGATTAAGCTTCCCTCATCACTGTCGATCGCTAAACAATGTTCCTCTAGTTGATACGGTTTGCTTATTGCGATTAGTCGCTCAGTAACAATCTCACCTTGATCTGCGAATTGAAACTGGTCACTTAAAGTTAGCTGAGCATTACCTTTATCCCAAGTAAATGTTCGAATAAACGAGCTTAATTGCTCCAGCTTATAGGCTGAAGACAACTCAAGAGACATCTTATCAGTTTGTTCTCCTGCTGTTAACTCAAGTAGCGTTGCATAATAATCTACTCCTGCAGATTGCAGTTCACCTGCGATGATTGGCACGGAATGTCCAGCTGAGCTTGTGCAAATATAGTTGTAGCGTCCTTCACCAAAATACTCCTTCGTATACAGTCCGCTTCCCAGATCAAGCAGCACGCTCTTACCGTTAATTGCTATAAGAAAATGACCCATATCATTATGATTATGCGGCTCATCATTATGTCCGCCCTTTGCTGCAAACGAAATGGTGCGCTCATTTTGATGTATCGTGGAAATTAACCATTGTGCTTGTTCTAGTGGATAGGATGCAGCTTGCCAAGCAGTTCCTTCATGCTGCTGTAGCCATAGCAAATTTCTAACCGCAGGGGCCCATCTACCACAATGATCCTCTGTAAAGCTCGCGCGAAATGATTTCAATGGAATCGTCACTTCATTGTACAATTGATGTAAATAATGCGTTAATCCCATAAATATGCCTGACGTTGATAAAGAGTCTGAGAAGTTAACGACATGCTTTCCACCAATAAAGCATTTCTGCTGAAATAAAGCGATTTGCTTCACTTTATCATTGGCAAATAAATTAGTCTTCCCTTCCGTATATGCATACAATAGATCAGCAAAATAAACATAATATCCAAATCCATATTGCCAATAGCCATAGCCTTCTAGACAAGCGCCATCCTGTAAAAACCCTTGTAAATAACACTGCATTGCACCAGCAACCCGCTGAAGCACTGACGGAAGCCTGTCATCATCACGCATATAATATAGTGCTGCCGCGCCAATAGAGCCGCCACATACAGAAGCCCAATTATGCTCTGATTGCTCCCACCATATATTGTCTTGCTTCATAAAGGGATCTAGTACGCGCCGAAAAACTTCAGCCTTCATTGTCAAGAGGAGCTCGCTAGGCAAGCGATCACCTAGTAGCTCTGCAAGCTCTGCCAAAGTAAATGCCGTCTCAGCTGCAAATAAATCTATCGAAGCTTCATCGTCATAATGTGCGGGTAAGCACCACGTATATTCGTGACATACTTTCTCAATGATCTGAGATAGTCCTTCAATATATTGCTGTTTTTCAGGCTGTATAATTGCCATTAAGCCAAGTGCTGTAAGCCGTTTACGACGTGAAAAATATAGCTCCTCAAACTCCTTACGCGAGCCCGTCAGCTTAAACAAATTAAATATATCCATCGGCAATTCTGCTATTTCTTGTGAAAGCCATCCATCGGCTGCGGTTCTAATTTCTTCGATTAATTCTAGATCTACAATTGGCTGCTGCAATTGCTTAAACGCATTCACACCCTGACGTAGAAGTAGTCTCCCATTATAAGGTGTTGCTATGTTGGATTGCCCCATTAGCCCAATTCCTCCAGTTGAGTTCAATTAACTCTATTCTATCGTTCCATGGAATAGATTCAACCTATTTATTTTATGATATGTAAGAATTAGTCTAAGAAAATACGAATAACAGTCAACTTAATACCGGTTCTAATAAAAAAAGCAGCGGTATCATCTATTACGATGCACCGCTACTCATTATGTTTCAAGCTAGCTATTGGAGGGCTTAATAAGTAGATTTTTGAACCACAATAAGATAATTCCTCCGATTGCGATACCAAGTAATACTCCGGAATAAGTATTGATCACTCCTTCACCAAAGTACAATAGCTCCTTAAATGCCTCGGTTAAATATCTAAACGGCAGCCATGGAAGAATGTAGTCACTATAGAAGCTTGGTAACATTTCAGGGATTAATTGTATTAACGGTAAGCCGAAGAACATGAGCAGTGCAAACACTGCAATGATCGGCAGCTTCAACCAAGAAACAAGCGATAAAATCATATATACAAAGGAAATAACAGCAAGCGACATTAAAATCGCTACATTGTTGATTGAATCAAATTCATATCCGAGCACCCAAGTGGAGTACCAAGTCACTACATATCCAACGAAAAATCCATATATGATCGGGATAACAGATTGAATAAGCTGAAAGCTCAATAGCTCCTTGCGATCTTTAAAGGAACGCTTATTGCCTGCAAAGTACAGCATAATAGCCCCTAGCAAGCTAGAAATCCACACCGGTACAAATAATGCCGATGGAACACTACCAAGCTTACCTACAGCATTTTCCTTCACAATATTTGTTGTAACGGGATTTGCTAGTAATGTTACCTTATCCGCACTAATAGGTACTCCTGCTCCTTGTAGCCCTTGCATAATTTGTGCGCTAACATTGGCACTAATGCCAGCAGCAATTCCCTTAAGGTTAGTTTCCATCGTGGCAGCAACCGTTGCATTAGCCCCTTCATTAATATGAATATTTAAGACAGCAGCCTCTGGTGCTTCAGTCTGCAATGACTGGATTTGTGCCGAATAATTGGCAGGGATCACAAGCCCAGCATAGGTTTCTCGCTGCTTCATCCCTTCTTGCATCGCCTCAACTGAATCATACGGGATCAGCTTCACAGCCTCTGGTGCATTTTGCAGCAGCATCCCTTGAATCATTTCCCCCATACTACCAGAATCCTCATTAACAATCGCTACTGGAACATTTTTCGGACTTACTTTTGCACTAGGAATTTGTGCTGATAAAAAGATTAGTGACCAGACGCGTTGATTAACCATTATTATACAGTTCACTTTGGTTAAGTTGTCTATGAAATGCCAGTGTTTCATTCAAATTAATTCGCCACTCTATCGGCAGGTCATTACAAAGAAACAGGCGTGT
>Ga0180216_1000694_pt1 | contig 32817 bp, 35 predicted proteins | sample eDN3rd37CBELigMG_FD_128879 | JGI IMG/M metagenome (GOLD analysis project Ga0180216, IMG submission 128879) | Enriched Miracle-Growth compost microbial communities from Emeryville, California, USA - eDNA 3rd pass 37_C BE-Lig MG (version 2)... ... | reverse complement strand
GATCAAGGGTTGGGGGTTGGGTTTTTTTTGCGGGGGCACGGTCACCCCATGAAAATTTTGGGTGAAAGGTAAGGGGGGGGGTGGGGGGGGGCAGGGGGAAGGGGGGGGGGGGGGGGGGGGGGGGTGGGGGGGGGTGGGGGGGGGGGGGGGGGGGGGGGGGGGGGGGGGGGGGGGGGTGAGCGTGGGTGTTGATCCCGGTCTTGGGCGTAGTATTCGGGGGGGTGTTCACGCGGCGATCTGGTGCTGCCCGCGTTGAAGACGAACGAACACTGGTGCTTCTGCCCGACCACGTGGTCTTCATAGGTGACGTCATCACTACCCCACACGCCCCATCCTGACCGGCTTCTGACAGTGACATTGGCGGGGCACTTTGGACGTTGGTGCATTGGCGCGCATAGTTGTTTGACCGGCCGACTGGCCGACCGGCCGACTGGAGCGCGCGCCCGAACCTGCCTGCATTGGGCCGCCTCTCATCGCGGTGAGAGCAGGCGGCCTGGCAGACGCGGGGGGAGCAGCAGCACCAGGAGCAGCAGAAGCCGGAACATAGTATGGAAATTCTGCATGACTGCGTGGTTTAGTTGGCGCGGTGCAATTTGTGCCGCCGGCACACAGTTGATTGGTGGTGGGGGGAGCGTACGACGTCCTTGCGCCCTCCCACGCCGGCTGAGAGGCTGGCTGCCTGCAGGGGGCGCGGGCGTTAGCGGGGCCCTGCCGCGGCTGGGCGAGACGCAGCTTAGTTGGCCGGGTGTGGTTGCGCAAGCGGTCTGCCAGAGTGGCACGCCATCGGCCGCGTGCCAGCACCTCGGGTGGAGCGGCCTCGACATTACGCGGCCCACTGCTCGCACCTGCCGGCACCTGTTCGAGCGCGTGAAAGGCGTCCGCGCTCGCACATTTACTCGCACAAGGCTGCCCGCACGACCGGTCTCCCCCGTGGGCCCCAGCCAGCAGCAGCTTACGTCAACAGGCGCAAGCAAGAACCGGTTCGAGCCCAGGTGCAACGCGCCCACGACCGCGTGCTGGCCAGCAGTGCGCACGCCGGCCTTCAGGCGCGGCAATCCTGGCCACGCGCTGTGCATGGTCGCCGGGGCGTCCGACGGCGCCGCGTCGCGCGACGGCATGCCGCCCCAGAAGACGCCGCAGCTGAGCGCCTCGAGCGGCGCGTCGCCTCTCAACCGCAGCACCAGCGAGGACGTCGGGCTGGCCGCGGCCGGCGAGCAAGGCGTCATGGCGCTCTCCCTGAGCGATAACGAGGCACCAGCACACCGTGCCACCGCCACGCGCGCCGCGTCGGCGTTCCCCGCCGTGGGACCGTCGCGGCACCTGCTGAGCCCCACGGACCGGGCGTACTCGCCCGCGGCGACCGCCGCGGACGACACCCGCGTCACCCTGGTGTCGGCGTCCGCGCCGGTCTCGGCCGCGTCGAGCCGGCGCTGGTCGGCCACACCGCACGAGGCCTGCCTCGCGGAGCACGTCGTCGGTGCTGTGCGCGAGGCGCAGGACGACGACGTCCTCGCGCCTGGGATACAAGGTGCGTTTCAGGCAGTGACGCGGAGAGCGGACCACTTTGTGCACCTTCGGGTGGGTGCTGATTCAGAGCCCGACGGGCTCATCGGGCGGCGGCGAACGGAACCCTTAGCCCCCAGCTTGGCCATTTTCTCCGGCGGCACGGCCACCAACACGCTCTGCCGCAGCCTGCAGGAGCTGACCGACGACGTGCTCTACATTATGCCCGTGAGCGGTGCGTCGGCCGCCTCGGGTGCACCAGTGGGCGTCGGACGCGCCCTCACTCGGCCTTGCCGCGTTAGTTGCCGGTCGGGCCCGCAGACAACGGTGGCAGCACGTCGGAGATTGTCCGCGTGCTCGGCGGGCCGGCCATTGGTGACATCCGCTCGCGCCTGGTGCGGCTCGCGGACGATAGCACGAGCGAGGCCAAGGCGCTCTCGGAGCTGCTCCAGTACCGGTTGCCCAAGGACGGCGACGACATGGCCATCCGCAGCGAGTGGTTCCAGCTTATCGACGGCAGCCATCGGTGAGAGCGCGTGGCTGGCCCGGTTCCCTGCGCCGGTCGCGCTGACACACGCACGCACGGCCTTACGGCGGCTGCGGCGGGCTAGGCTGTGGACGGGCATTTCCGAACCGTATCGCGAGATCATTCGAAGTAGGCCTGCGCACCTTTTCCAATCACTGTGAGGTTGGAGCTAGTGGCTCACTGCTGGCATGGTTACTGCCTGGCACGGCGCGAAGGACACGGCCAGCCTTCCTGCTTCACTTTAACACCAACGTGCTCACGCGCTCGCGCGAGTTTAACTTTGCCAACGGGAGCGTCGGCAACTTCTTCTTTACCGGTGCGCGCGCACGAGTCGGCATACTATGCAGACGCGCGCGGACGCGGGCTGATGTTGGACTACCTGCAGAAGCGCCGCCACGGTGGCCCGCACAGGCGCCCGATTGCTATTTGGGTCGCTCGAGGCGGCGATATTCCTGTTCTCTGGCATCGCGAGGATATCGCGCAAGACCGAGGTCGTGCCGATCATCAACCTCAACTTTGAGGGCATCACGCTGGGTGCGCTGCTGGCGAACGGTACGCGGCGGCGCGTGATAGCATAGAGTGTCGCGGTGCACGACGTGCATGCTGACGACGACGTTGCGTGCTGAGGCGGGCGTAGCGCCGCCAGGCGACATGATCATTGGCCAGCACGAGATTTCCCACCCGGCCCCCACGGAAGCCACGTCGACCGCTGCACGTATGCTGACCTTGCCTGTCGCGCGCGCCACGAACGGGGGAGTGTGGGGACGGAGTGACTGACCGCGCTCCACCGTTCTCGGCCCCCCACGCCCGCGGCGCTCACAGCGCGCCCCGCACACGTACGGTACTCGAGCAAGAACCGCAACATCATTGTGGACAAGTCGTCCAGCTCGATCGACCTGCCAGCGCCGATCGTAAAGGTCTTTTATGTGAACAGCGACCACAACGGTGCGCGCGGGCGCAGTCCGTTGACGGCTGGAGGACGTCGTAGAGCGGAGGCTGACAGGGTGACCGCTCTCCCGCACACTCGAGTCGCGCCGCGCTGCAGAGATTAAGCCGGTGGTGAACGAGCGCGTGCTCGAAAAGCTGTCGCGCAAGCGCACCGTCATCTACTCGTGCGGGTCCTTCTACACGAGCATCCTGCCGTGCCTCATCGTGAAGCGTACGCGCGCCCGCCCCTCCACGTCGCCCGAGCCATCCCTTGCATCGCACCGACTGACCAGCCCACCCACAGACCCGTTCTCTGACGGGCTGCTCTCCAGCAATGGGCAGCGTCGTGGCCGCGAAAAAGTCGTCGCCCAAGATCATGCTGCTGAACGGCTACGCCGACCGCGAGACGCGCGGCATGACGGCGATGGACTACATCCGCGTGCTCGTCGACGCGCTCAACCGGTCCCGCGACGACGCGGCTGCCACCCAGCAGCCGTACCCACCGCGGACGTTCCTTACGCACCTCTTCTACATCAAGTACGGAGCCGCGCTGTGCCGGGCCGTGCTAAACGTCGGGGTGGTGGCTGACGCTCGTTTCGCTCGTGGACCTCGGCGCTGGCTCGCCAGGACCACGCCCATATCGGTGGATTTGGAGGCCATCCGCGCGCTGGGCATCGAGCCGGTGGAAGTGCTGCCGGACGCTGCCCAGACGCAGCGCGAGCCCGAGAAGCCCGTCTACGACGAGGCGGACCTCATGCGCTGCCTGCGTCTGATCGTTCGATGACTGCGCGCCCTGTACTACCACGCTGCGTGCAAAGGAATTTCGTTTGTACAGGCCGGTGTTGCGTTGCATCGCGCTCAAGGCATGCTTTGTTTTGTAGCCATATATAACGTGTACAGCGGCCTGGCTCATGGATTGCCAAACTCTCTTCCCTGGGGCAGGTCGTGCATTTGGTGGGTCGTCCCTTGGTTGGGCCGCCGCCGCATGGACCCGCTGATCGGATGCGCCATTTGGTCAGTTGGACGGGCGGCAGAGCGCGCCACGCGGGCAGACGACGGCGCACGGCGACCCCCTCCTGCCCCCGCTACCGCCGCCTCTGCGCAAGTCTGCGGCCCCCAGCGACGCCCACGCCGACCCGGCCAGCGCTCGAACCAGCCGCCTGCCACGCCGGACGCGTCACCGGCGACCAAGATGGCCGCCGCGGCATCGCCAGCGCCGGCGGCCGGGAAGAAGCGGCCCCGGGACGCCGCCGCTCCCGCCGCCGCGGAGGCGGCGCAAGACGCCAAGCCCGCCGTGAAGAAGGCACGGCCGGCCGACGGGGCCAAGCAGGTAGGAGCCTACGTGAGAGGGGGGTTGCGTGTCCTGCGCCGAGTCGCCGTAGCGCCTGACCTCTCTGCCTGCCCCGCCATCTGCCATGTGATCGCGTGCTCGTCGCAGAAACCGGTCAAGAGCAAGCCAGCGATGCAGTCGGTCCGCGACGTTGTAGCAACGGCCGTCGCACAGGTCGCCGCGGCGCAGGCCGTTGCCGAGGCGGCGCCGGATCTCGCGACCGTGGCCGGCCCGCGCAAGGACATCACCGGCAAGAAGAAGAAGAAGAAGGACGGCGCCGCCTCGGCGGCCTTGCTGCCGCCTGCCGCTATCGACAAGCTGGCCGACGCGGGCGTCCGCGCGCTGGCGGCGCTGGACCGGACCGCCGCGCTGCACCGGCATGCCGTGGCCGCGCGGGACCCCGGAGCAGTCGCGCCGGGTGGCCTGTCGGCGCTGGAGCGGCTCGTGCGGGACGGCGGCGGCAGCCTGCCGGCGGACGCCACCGCCGACGCGGCCGCGCGGTTGCAGGGCCTTTTGTGGGCAGCGGTGCAGGACAGCGTCGCCGCGACCGCCGCCTTTTGCGACGCGTGGCAGGTCGACGACGCGGCCAAGACGGTGACCATCCCGGTGGCGCCGGCCGACGACGGCGACGGGCCCGCCGCCGGGGCGGCCGCGGACGAAGTCGCGGCGGCCGGCGAGGCCAGCGGCGGCAGCAAGGTGGCGGACAAGCGGCTGCGGAGCTACTACATGGACCAGCTCACGCGCGGCTTTGGCGAGGAGCTCGATCGGCTGCGCCGCGAGGATGGCTTTGACGCGCACCGTCTGGCCCTGCTGGTGGATTCCTTGGAGCACGGCGTCAACATCTTTGCCAGGCTCGAGGGGCCCCTGCTCGCTGCCGCCATGGACCAGTCAGACGTCGCGGCGGACGGCCGGCCCGTGCACCGCATGCTGGCGCCGTAGCCAGTCGCGCCGACGGTAGCGGCGTTGCGAGCTTGTACAGGTAAAAACCATGTGCATTGGCGCCCGCCGGGGTGCCCGATGTACTGTACAGTCGACGTGGATAGTAGAAGGCAGACGGCCAGGCCACCCTTGGCCGTGCCAAAAAAAAAAAAAAGGAAAAAAAAAAAGGAAAAAAAAAACATGCTATCGGGCCGAAAGCTGCACAGCCGCGGGTCTGCTTAACGCGCAAGGTAGCTCTAGTGCAGGCCGCCAAACCCGTGCGGCAGCAACGACTGCTCCTGCTGGAAAAAGTTCAGGAGCGACGCCTGTCCGAGGACGGCCAGCAAAAAGTCGTTCAGGCTCAGCTTGAACGGCGGCTTCCCGTCCGCGGTCGCCGCCGCCTCGCCTTGGTGCGAGGCGTCGTCGTCCCGCAGCGCTGCGAACGAACGAACGACAGCAGGGCGGATGACCCACGGACCCATCTCGGTCAGCGCTTCGGTGCGTTAAGGATAGGATGATAACGCGCCAAGTTCCTGGCCCCATACCAACTTTGAGGAGGTTGGAAATGGCGTGGAGGTACTCTTCGTTGTCGTCGCCCTCGAACAGCCAGAGCAAGCTGTGCGCGGCCGCATCCCGGTCGCCCCCCTCCCGCCAACGGCATCGGTGAGTGCACCCGCTGCTTGTCGCCCGGAACGGTCGCAAGGCGCTGTGCCGCGCACTTCTCCATCAGGTCGGTCATCTCGTTGTTGTTCAGGTAGCCGTCGCGGTCGAGGTCGTGCAACTCGAACAGGAACTGCAGGCGGCGCTGCTCGCCCTGCTTGGCTAATATGTCGAGCATCCGCACCACCGCGGCAAAGTCCACGACGCCCTGCGTGCCTCCCCCGCCGTGCCATTTCCAGCGTACGATGAGCACAACACCATTGCTGCTGCAGTGCGTTCGCACCATGGACCCGCGGCGCCTACCTGGCTCTCGAGGTGCTGGAAGATGCGCTCGGGCAGCGACCACCGCGCGGACCGCGCGCGCAGCGCGGGGCTCGTGCTGCCGGCCGTGTCGCCCTCGCCCGCCGGCGTCCCCGTGCCGTCCGCCGGGGTGTCCGAGGACTCGCCGGCGCCGACACCGCCGACGCTGCCGCTGGCGGTGGACGCGGCGTCGCCGGCCGAGACGGCGCGGGTCGGCTTTGGCAGCGACCGCGCCGTCGCCTGGCGCGGCGTCTCGGAGCCGCGGCGGGGCCGGTTAAAGTTCCACACCGGCAGCCGCCGCGCAAAGTCCAAGAACTCGCTGTGATCGCAAATATGTCTAGCCGCCCTCGGCAGAACTTGTTAGAACCGCAGACGCCAGAGTGTTCAAGTCTGGCAGGTCTGAGAGGCGCCACGCACGTCAAGCTGAGGCCGCGATCGGTGATCCGGCCGGCGGCGAACTTGCACCGCTTCAGCTCGTCGTAGACGTAGCCTGGTAGGCAACACAATTTGCGCAGGGAGAACGAGATCTAGATATCTGTGGTATTCGTCCAACCGGAGCGGCGGCAAGGGCGTACCCAGCTCGATCTGCGACAGCGACACGTCGTCCTCCACCGCCCGGATCTGCGACTTGCGGTTGATGTCCTCCATGTTGTGCACCACGCTGCCACCGCCAACACGCCGAGCAGCCTCTACGCCCCACGGTCGCGTTAGGAAGGCGCCTCCATCCATCTAGTCTCGGGGTGCACCGCGTACGTAAGGCGGTGGCGGTCACGAAGCTCGTGGATCGTCCGCATGCGAAGGCTGCCAAATCCCTTGAGTGCCAGCGACATCACCTCGGAGAGCGCTGCCCACCCGAACGGAACGGGAACACGCACGCCTGGCCAGGGCGAGGTCAGGCTCCGTGGCTCGCCGTCGGCCCCATCACCGAGTCGGCGGCCGTACGCCGCCGCACGCCGTGCTCGGGCAGGTGGTCGTCCAGCGACGAAAAGTAGGCCTTTAGGGTGCGGACCACTTGGTCGTCGTCATTGGCGGCGAGCAGCGCCGTCTGGTTCATCTTGAGCACGGCCAGGCCCAGCTGGAAAAGGAAACTGTGTGCCCACGCGGCATCCGCGTAACCTCATGATCTCCTCGCCATCAGCGCTTCGCCGTCAGCACGGCCACAGCGACGCGCTGAGCGTACCGCGGGCCCTCGAAGAAAAAGCCGTCCAGAATGCGCGGCGCCGAGGCCAGCGGCACCGCGTTGAGGAACAAGCACACGAACCACGGCACGCTGAGCAGGTGGAGGTCGACGCCAATTTTGTTCAGGTGCTGCGAGATCTCTGGTAGGTACTCGGAGACGATCTGCTCAAACACCTTTTGGTCGATCACCGCACCCACCATCGTGCGCGAGTAGTACTCGGGCACGAGCCGCTCGCACAGGGTCACCAGCAGCCAGAACGCGTCTGCAGTGGGCACCCATGGGGCGACGCAGGAGCGAATAAGCAGCGGATTCGCCAGGCATGCGCCAAGGTGACCCCCCCTGCGGCGTCCTGCCACCAACCTGGCTCGCTGACGTGGAGCAGAAGCACGCCCGTGATGATGTTCATCGACTGGCAGTAGCCCAGCGCGGGGTTCCGCTCGGCGTACGCTACGAGCACGCGCCGCAGGGCCTCCAGCCCCACCTGTCGCGACAAAGAAAAACAAAACTGCAGTGGCATGCCTCCCAACGTCAGTGCCCACCAGCAGTGCTGCGCGCGTCGATTGCCGGCGCCGACCTTGGACTGGTACGCCGGGTGCTCGGGGAGAGAGCGGTGCAGGTCCTTGTCAATGTCGTCGTGCGCCGGCGACCGGCGGTCCTTCGGTCGACATGCAGTCATCGCCCGCGGCTCCACCAGGGTCAGCGGCGGGCAGACAGCAGGCAGCGGCGCGACGATCCAGCGCGTTACCTTGACGGCCTCGAGGATGCTCTTGTACGCTTCGGCCGACGTCCGATCAAAGGCGGCGCCGCTAAACATCATCCACAGCTCCGGCCGCCACTTGGGCGGCACGCCCATGACCACTGCGCCAACGACAGCGTTGAGCTGCAAGGGCCTTCCGGTTAGCGGAGCCGCTGCTGTGAATTGGCGCTGCTCATGGCATGGCCTACGCAGATCGCGCAGCGCGGGCGTCTTGTAGATGCACCCTGTCATGCGATTCCTCCGCATGTACGTGTCCCACTCGGCTTCCAGGATCGTGTCTTCGGGGGTGACGACCGTGTCGCTGCGATCGTTTCGGGACGGTCGTCGCTGCCCGGACCTCCGATCAGGCACGCTGAAGCCGGCCACGGCAGCGCCGGCGCTGGGCACCGTACCGAGGCAGCATGTAGGGGCCCTGCACGCCAAACCCGACGGTGCTGATCGCCGGGCCGCTCGTGGACGCGTCCGGCTCGGCGCCCAAGTCGACGCCCTCCATGTCAAACTGCACGGCCTCGTTGCCCGCCTGGGTTCCGCACAGGACGGGGATCGCGTCCAGTGCCAGCATGAGCGTTCGACGTGGCAGATCAGCGTCGCTCGATGGAGCGGCCGACGCACCGCCGCTTGCTTGTAGTCGACGGTGCGGATGCGGTCCATAATGAGCTCGTAGATGGCCTGCAAAAAGGCGCTTATCCCGGTTATCAGCGAAGCAAGCGCTCCGTCAACACGACGCTTGTTGCCGCCCAAGAACGCGGCCGGTGCGCTACCTGGCGGCTTCGCAGCGAGCTGAACGTGACCAGGTGCCGCGACCGCGTGCCCAGGACGATGGTGTCGGCAAACACGACCGCGGTGTTCTGCTTGCGCACCTGCGTGACCTCGTTGAACGGGATCACCAGGCCGTACGCGTGGTCTGCCGCGGTGCGGGCGCAGCCGGGAAGGTTGATCGGCCCGATGAGCTCTCAGCGGAGCACCCCGCTGTAGCAGCCGCTCCTGCTCCTCATACCGTCAGACGCGAAGCAGAGAAAGTTGAGCGAGATGCACAGGCGGCCTTTGACGATCACCGGCGGGTCGCCCGCAAAGCTGGGTGGGCGCCAACAGATACGGCGAAACCGCTGGCGTCAGTTCAGCGCTGTCGCCGCTCGCCGCGGACAGGGCCCGTGCAGTACCTGAGCGTGGCGTCGTGCTTCTCGAGCAAGAGCTCGGACGGCGGCAGCCGGAAGAGCAGCCGGAAGCGGCGGTTGCGCGCCTGCTCGTCCAGCTCTTGCAACGGCGCGCTCCCCAGCTTGCCAGCAATCTGACGGGCCAGCCCCTTTTGCACATGACGCCGTCGGGCTATGAGACGCGCGCCGGCCACCTGGCCCTCGCAGCAGCTGGGCGCAGCACGCACGTCGTCCGCCGGGAGGGACGAGGCCATGGCCGAGTCGCCGAGGCTGCTGCCGGCGGCCAAGTGCTCCGAGCTCCGGGTCAAGGAGCCACCGGCAGCGGCGTCGGTGCCGCCCGCCATGAGCACGTGCCCGAGGTCCGCCGACGGCACCGACGAGCGCGACGGCGTGCCGCGCTTGGGCGCCTCCTTGTCGTAGTCGGCCTCGGTGCCGCGGACGACGCGCCGCATAGCCGCGTCAGATAACTGGATCGCCGGCGGCGACCCCATTTCGGCATCGAGGCGCCGCTAGTCAGCATGGCGGAGTAGGGCTCTCCCCGCCGCCCATGCTCGGGCTACGCACGCTGCTCAGAAGCCGAAGTAGCTGGTCCCTCCGGTTGGTGGGCACAAAGTAGTGCTACAGCGTTCGTGTGGCATAGCAAGAACGGGGCGTCTACCATGGTAAAGCCGCGAAGCGGTGGCGGCCGCGAGCGTTCGACAATCCGGCCGCACCTGGCCTTTCCTGGTCCGCACGAGCACGGCTTCGCGCGCCAGGCCCGCGATCACTGCACGCATTGCGCACGAGGAGCCCTTCGAACCAGGTCATGTCAGGCAAAGAGCGTCGCAGTGCCCTCCCCAAACTATACACTTCACGCGCATACCGCCGGGGAGGTACACCCGCTCCACAGCCACGACGTCCTTGAACGAGACGACGAGCTTCTTCACGTTGGGCGGTTCCTCTGCGCCGGGGGTGCCCGCCGGTCCCGTTGTGTCCGCGGCCGCGGGGGCGGCAGCCGGGGCGCCGGCCGCGGAACCCGCCGGTGCCACGTTGAGCGATGCGGTCGATCCCGAGGACTGGCCCGCGATGTGGCCGCGCATGGCGATGTGGGTTTCGGTGATGTAGGCCATCCCGCGCGCCTGCGGGTACTGCGCTGGCGCCTCCGTGTAGCCCACGTTGAACTCTACCGGCCGCGCCACCAAGCAGAGCCCGTGGCCGTGCGCTTCTTAAGCGATCGACCGCATGCTGCCGCCACGGCATGTCATTGCAGCCCGTACGGTCTAGAATCTTGTCGTCGCGAAGCCCAAAGTACGCCAAGATGGCGGCGGCGTTGGGGCCGCCGGCACTGCCGCGGCTCGCCGCGGCCTCGGCGGGCGCATCGGCGGCCGCGTCTGCGGCACGGCCAACCACCCCCGGCCGGGAGGACGTTGTGCGGCGGTGAGTCCCCGTGACGCCAGCGGCATCCCTTTCGGGCACGGCCGATCGCGCACCGGCGGGAACGTTGGCGCGCACGAGGTCCTCAAACTTGGCGAGCAGGAACTCGTCGAGCGTCGCCTGGTCCAGCTCGCCAATCTGCCGGAACAGGTTCTGCTCGACCCAGTGCCAGTCCGTGTGGATCCGCTCCAGCGTGTCCGAGACGGCGACGACATAGTTGTCCTGAATAGAGCGCCCATGCCGCCACGGGCGGTCACGGGTCAGCGTAGCCGGGTAGGGGGGGAGCGGACCGCTGAGGAGCGCCGGTGGACGTACGCGACCGTTGCTGTGCCGCAGGACGATCCGGAACGGGTAGTCATGCGGGCTTCGCCCGGCGTCGGGCTTGGCCGTGCTCAGCAGGCCAAACAGCGTCGTCACCGAGTCCATGGACACCCGGGACCGGCGCTGCTGCAGGACGAACAGGCTGCGGAAGACGTCCCAATCGACCAGAAGGCACAGGAGCACGAGGCTTAGGAACTGCGCCGAGCGGGGGTCCTTCCCGTCGGCAGCCGCGGGCCCGACCGGGCCCGTACCTGTTGGCCGCCAAGTCGTTCCAAGCCGTCGCGCGGTGTGCCGCGAGGCACAGCGTCGGCCGGACCCACATGGCTGCGGCCCCGGGCCCCGGGCCCCGCCAGCGGCCCCGCTGGCGTGTCGCTGAGGCGTCCAGGCGAGTCGTCGGCGCGTAGCAGGCTTTCGAGACAGCCCGGTTGTTCGCAGATCGCACCCTCCAGCGGCGTTGAGCCTTGGACAGAGTGGCTGCGCTGCCGGCCACCTGTCCAGCCGTCCCGTATGACCTTTTTCCGCAACGTGCTTCCCGCCAAATGGCCAGCGGTGTCGTCCTTGCCTTTCTCCAGCCGCCGCGACGGGCCCCTGCCGTGGCCCAAGGGGCGGCGACGGCCCGCGTCCGCGTCCGCGTCCTCGTCCGCGCGGCGTCGCCACCGGTCCGCCGGTCCGCTGCGTGCGCCCAGCCAACACACTGCCCCTCAAACCGTCATCGTTCTGACCGATGTCTGTCAGAAAGTGCCCCGCAAGAGCAATTGGCGCGAACTTGGAGAGGCGGACGGCGGTCGGCGGACGGCGGACGGCGGACGGCGGACGGCCCAGCCGCGCCCCTGCCCCTCCTGCGCAGGCTTTTTGGGGAAGAGGAGGAGGACTAGCCGGGACAGCGGCAGACAACAGTGGCCACGCGACTGCGCACGCTTCGCTAGCTGGTCTGGCGCGGGCGGACGCGACGCGATGGCCGACTCGGACCGGGCGCAGCTGCAGGCCGACAGCCCCGTCGCCGCGGGCCATGACTCGGACGACGAGCGGGCCGACGCAGCCGCCAAGGGCAACGCCAACGCCGTGGTCGCGGTAGGCTGTGCCGCCCCGACCGGCTTGTGAGCCAGCGCGCCTGTGCTGAAACCCCATGCCGGCGCCGTAGCCGTTGCCCACGCCTCCAGGGCGAGACCACCATCGACCCGGCGCTGCTCAAGGACCTGACGGAGCAGGCCAACGCGGTGTCCGAGTCGCTGACGCACCTGCTGGGCGGCCTGCACGTGCAGCTGCTCGCGGTACGTGCGACCGGCCCTGTTGCGGTTCGATCGTCCCTCCTTTTACTGAACCAGTCCGAGCGCCGCGTGCCGTTCTTCGTCCCCTGCAGACCTCCCACATTACGCTGCAGTCCGTGGAGGCGTACGCCCTGGGTGTCGACCAAGTGAACAAGACGGTGGAGAAGTGCGTCGAGGAGACCGTCGCGCTGATCAACAAGGCCGACGAGCTCAACGCCAACATGGCGCCCATCCACCAGCTGGCCGCTCAAATGTGCGTTTCACGGACGCGGGAACAAACGCAGCGCTGTGCCTCCGTGGCTGACTCGCTGCTTCTGCGTGGTTCGCGTTGGCGTGCCAATGGCGTGCACAGAAAGGACATCAAGCGCACACTGGACATCCTCGAAGCCGCGTGCAAGTGAGCGCACGCGCGCGGAGCAGCTTCGAAGCAGCAGCTCGCAAGCGAACTAGGGAAGCACTTTTTTCGGACTGCTGCGTAGTGTACATAACAACGTGGTCGCTCTATGCCTGTACAGAAGTCGTCTGGGCGTGCTATGGAACAAACTTGGCTACGCCGTTCGGGGTGCCGCCGGTCCGGCCGGCGGCGTGGCGGCAGCGTCCTCGTCGCCGGGAGAGTTTGCAGACGCCTGCGGCGGCGGCCCCTCTTCTGTGGGCGCCGTGGCTACAGCCGCGGCGGCAGGTGGCGAAGAGGATGCCCGACCGCGCTTGTGGCGGACCGCCGACCCAGGGTTGGTAGCCGGGTACTCGGCCTCCCGGCGGACGACGTCGTGTTCCTTCAGCCACTGCAGGTAGACCGGGCGGTACTCGCGCAGAAAGATCTTGCGCAGCTCGTAGTCACTGCGGATGCGCATCGTACGCGCAATCTGCGCCCACTGCGGCCCGTGCTGCTGGAACAGCTCCAGCAGCCGCGTGCTGTCCTCCTGCGTCCACTCCTTGCGGTCCGGGCTGAGCGCCGTCTCGAGGCGCCAGCGGCACTGCAGCGGCGACCGGTTCGGCATGTTGTCCGCGATCTTGCGCCACTGCCGGCCGAACCGGGCCGCCCTGCCGTTGGGGAACCCAGGACACGCGGCGCGGACGGGTTCTGTCAGCTCGCCGACGGTTCGCCAACCGCGTCATGCAAGCCGACCGTACAGGGCCTTGAGCTTCTCGTCCTCCGCCGGCGTCCACGGCTCGCGGCTCGGCGCCTGGCGGACGTGGTTGTACCACCGCTGCGAGCACTGCTTGGCGGTCCGCGGCGGCAGCAGCTCGGCCACGGCGGTCCAGCGCCCCGTGCCCAGCTGCTGCACCACGCGGGCCAGCAGCTCGTCGTCCTCGGGCGTCCACGGCGGCGGCGGCGGCGACTGCTGGTGCCGCAGCGTGTCCATGTAGCGCTGGCGGACCTTGCGCGACTCGCGGTTCACGAGCAGGCGGGCGATCGCCGCCCAGTCGTGGCCGTGCGTCTCGACGCCGCGGAGCACCGTTTCATCCTCGGCCTTGGTCCACGGCCGGCCGGGCTGCCGGCCCTTTTGCCTTGTTGGCCGCGCGGCGGCCGCTCCAGCGTGGCTCGATTCCGGCGGGGCCGGCGAGGCCGCCGGACTAGCAGCGGTCGTGGTCCATCGCCTGGCGGGGCGGCTGACGGCCGCCGCATCCAGCCGCCGCAGCCGCTGCAGCGCGCCATTGCCAAGGGCTGCCTGCAGCCCGAGCGCGGCGCTGCTGCCGGTGGCGGCGGTTGGCCGCAGGCGGCGACTGCCGAGCAGCAGCTGCAGCAGCTGCAGCGCCATCTCGTCGGGCTTGGAAAACGCGCGCCAAAACCGTCTGATGACGTCATAGGAGGCGCTGGGGCGGCGGCGGCAGGCAGGCGGCGGCGACGGGCGGGCGGAAGGCGACGGCGACGGCGGCGGCGACGGCGGCGACGGCCAAAGAGAGACACGCCGACAGACGGCAAACGCACGCCACACGGGGAAGAAGACGCGAGGAGTGTGCGGTTGAACGGTTGTGCAGCGTGTAAAAGGCGCTGGGCAGCACGGCGCAACCAAGGTGCTCTTGCGGACTGCCGACGTGGACGGGGAGGGGAGGAAGGGCTGGAGGCAAAGGTAGATGCACGGCCACAGCACCAGCACCGGAGGGCCACTGGCGCTGAACCGGTCGCCGCGGCGTGTACGGAACCGGCCGCGCCGATGACGGCGCCGCTGCTGGCGGCGGCGGCGGCCCGCCGCGTCGCTGCCGCCGCGACGGGCCGGGCCGCGCCACGTTTAACGAGGGCACTGCCGCCGCCGCGGTGGGCGCCGCCGCGGATGCACGGCACGCAGGCCGGCGGCCCGCCGGTGTCCATCTTCCAGCTGTTTGACGCCGCCGTGCCCGTGCAGCGCCGCGAGCCGTCGCTGCTGTTCCGCGCCGCCGTCGCCGGCCGCGCCCACCACAAGCGGACGTGGGCCGTGCCGCCCAGCGCCGCCGCGAGCACGGCGGCCGAGCCGGGCCCGACGCCCGCCGTCCAGACGCCCGCCGACACGGGCGCGGCGGCCGCCGCCGCGCTGGCGACGGACGCGGCGACGGCGGCGGCGCGGGCCATCCCGGAGAGCGAGCTGCTGTCCGGCTGCTTTGGCGACGACGCATACTTTATCCGCGCGGACGCGCTGGGCGTGGCCGACGGCGTGAGCGGGTGGCGCGACACCGGCACGGGCGCGCCGGCGCTCTACTCGCGGCTGTTTATGCACCACTGCGCGCTCAAGGCCGAGGCCGACGGGGTCACGTCGCCGCAGGCGCTCATCGAGCACGGCCACCGGGAGACGACGGGCATCCTCGGCAGCAGCACGGTGATGGTGGTCACGCTGGAGGGGACGCTGCTGCGGATGGCGCACATCGGCGACTGCGGCATGCTCATCGTGCGCGACGGGGCGCCGCTGCTGCGCACCGTGGAGCAGCAGCACGACTTCAACTTTCCATTCCAGCTGGGCGCCGGCTCGCGCAACTCGCCCGCGGACGCCGCCACGTGCGAGATCCGCGTCCGCCCCGGCGACGTTGTGATCCTGGGCTCGGACGGCCTCTTCGACAATTTGTTTGACGAGGAGATCGTCGCGATGGTGACGCGCCACCTCCGCGGCAGCGCGACGCCGCGGTCCGTGGCAGATATCCCGGCGGAGCTCGCAGACGACCTCGTGGCGGAAGCGCGTGACGCCTCGCTCGACCGGCGGCGGACGTCGCCGTTCGAGCTGCGCGCCGTGTCGGCCGAGATCTTTTACGAGGGCGGCAAGCCCGACGACATCTGCGTCATTGTGGCCATCGTCGTCGAGGGCGAAGACACGCCGGACCGCCGGTAGGCCGCCAATAGAGGGCCGCCCCAAGGTGGATCGCGCGCATGTAAAGAGGATGAAATGTACAGTCTACCTGCCAGTGTACAGTTTGTAACTATACAAGGATCACGGATCAATCGGTGGCCCGCGCGCGGAAGGTGACGCCGGCCGCGGCCGTGAGCGGCAGAAAGATCTCGCGGACAACGAGCAGCACCACTAGCGCCAGAAACAGGTAGAGCAGGCTGGAGAAGAGCATGCCGCCCGTGTGGTGCTCCGTCGCGAAGCCGTCGATGCTGGTCGCCCGCCTCCCAGAACGGAGCGAGCATAAAAGCGCCCGGTGAGGGCCAGTCCAAAGGGCCACCGTGTGAGCCGCGCTTTGCGCCACAGCATACCCGTTGCGGCGGACGAGTAGGATGTCGGTATTGCCGTCGTTGTTAAAGTCGCCCAGCACGGGCGGGTACAGCGGCGCCCCGCGCAGGGGCAGCGTGGCGACGATTTCGCCCTGCGGCGTTAGGAGGACCATGTAGGCCCAGCCCACCGCCACAATGTACACATCCTGCGAGGGCCCGTCGGGCGGTTTCCCGTGCGGTGCGCCAGCGCCGTGAGCAGAACGATACTCGCGTGCCTAAAGCGGCCGGGTCTCACGCGCGTACCGTGACGGCGCCGAAGACGTGCAGCGGCATGAGCGACAGCGACGCGCGGAACACGGAGCGCGGCGACAGGTCCATCGCGTAGACGGCGTCCTCGCCGTCCTCCGCAGCGGGCGCGCCATCCGACAGGGCTACAGTGTTCAAGCGGATGTGCTCGCTGGTGTGGTGTGAGCTTACAAGAGATTTTCCAACGGCGCCAGCTACGACGGCGCGCCGTACCGCGCTGCGACTGCCGCTCGGCCAGGCTCGGCCACGTCGCCAGCGTGACGGTGTGCCAGTTGAGCGCGCCGGTGGGCGAGTACGACGTCACGCGCCCGTCGCTGACGAGAAACACCGAGTCGTAGGTCATCGGCGACGACGAATCCGTCGGCAGGCGGCCCGCGTGCAGCCTGCGTCCCCAGCACGTGCCGGACCGGCACGCCCCGGACGGGTTAGCATTGCCACATAGACTGTTCCTGACAACGCTCACGAGCAACGCACCGCGGCACAGCCAGCGGGGGCACGGTCTCGACCGCCGCGGCGTCGTTTCGGCGCGCGGCCGCGTCCTTGCGGCGGTCGGCGGCCTTGCCGCCCTCCATCATCGACGCTGCGTTTTGGAGGAACTGGTCCAGCGCGCCGGCGTCGTCGCAGAGCGACCCGTTGAACAGCGGCTCCAGCGGCGGGATGCCCGACCGCGCGAGGGCGTGGCACTGGCTCACGCGCGGCACGGTGCCGCGCGCATGGAACACTGCAGAAAGCGGATCCGCCTCGCGCAATCGCACCCGCCGCGGCGTGAGCACTCAGGCGACATCGCTGCTTCGCTAGCGCGCGCACCGGCGCAAAGTACAGCCGCCCTGGCCCTGGCCGACGACGGCGGCGACGTGGTCCAGGACGCCGTCGCCGTTCACGTCCGCGTGCATGACCGCCTCGCCGTGCGCATCGCTGCCCAGCGGCACGCGGCACAGCGGCTGGCCCGAGTAGAGCTGCGGCAGGGGAGGCCGAGCGAGGGGTGGTCGTGCCTGCGGCCCGCGGTTCCCCGTTAGCGTCTGCGCCGTCGAGGCCGGCGTTCCCTGCAATGGGCGTACCTGGAGGACCTCGATGCCGTCGTGGAGGTGGGCGACCAGGACGTTGTAGCGCGCCGCCGCGGCGTCCTGCTGGGCGGCGGCGGGCCCAGTGGCCACGAGGCCGCGCCGGGCCACGACCGTCGTGGCCGCGTTGTCGTTGTCGGTGGCGGCAAAGAGCAGGCCGCCCGAGAGCTCGCCCAGGTTCTCCAGGCCGATCGCCCGCGCCACGTCGCTGTGGTCCGGCGTGGGGCCGACCGTGCCCTTGTGCGTGGCGCCCTCGAGGTTGTGCGGCCGCTGGCTGCCGCCGCGGCCGGCGCCGCCGTAGCCGCCGGCGCGCCGGTTCTTCTCAAAGTGGGCGAGCCGCAGGTGGGTGTCGGTGCTGTCCCACCAGCGGTGCGGCAGCGCGCTGCGGATGAGCGCCGAGCGGTACTGCCGCCAGTCCTGCTCGCCCCGATGCCGCACGGGCACGCGGGCGTCCGTCTTGAAGTGCTCCGTGAGGTACTCGATCTACGCGCGCACCCCACACCCCCACATCCACCCCCAAAAAAAACTGCTGGCAGCAAGAAGCGGGGCTAAGCACCGTGGCGAGCGGGAGCGTGTGGAGGGAAGAGGGCCCGCCGTCGCACCTGCTCGCGGGGGCCGCTCATCTGGTTCAAGAAGTCGCCTTCTTCGTGCTTCCAGACCACCTGGCCCGTCTGGCCGTCCAGGCCGTAGTAAGAGAAGTGGCCCTCGGTCGGAACGGCGGTCGGGTCGACGGCCTCTGGCGCGGCGTCGCCGTCCTCCGCGTTCGCATCCGCGGGCGAGGCCCATCTGACCGGCGCGGCCGCCGTCGAGCGCATTGGGATGCATGAGCAAGGCTGCATACTGTGCCGCCACACAGCACGAGCTCCCCGACACGTACTCGCTGTGGCGCTGGAGCGGCGTCTCGGAGCGGCCGAGGCGGCCGCCGACCACCACCAGGCCGTGCGGGTGCGTCGCCGACGCTGGGACGATCAGCGCCGATGCCTCCCTGTGCAGCCCAGACGCATGCGGCGGCACGCAAAGCCGCGCCGGATCAGCATCCACCATCCGCAGCCGGCACACTGACGGCGCACCAGACGACGACGGCGCACATGACGTAGACGCCCTGCGGAATGTCGACGTGGAGGCTCTGCTCCCACAGCAGGTTCAGCCGGTGGTCAAAGAGCAGCACGTCCATTCCCTTGGTGATGACGGCCACCCGCTGGCGCCGCGGCTCGCCGCCCGCGCGCGCCTGTGTCGGGTCGTAGAGCTGGAGGAAGCCGGTGGCCATCGCGGCCGCCAGCCGCCGGGTGCCGACCCGGTAGTTGCCTGCCAGCGACGTCCGCGCCTGGCCGATCCCCGCCCACGCAGCTGCGGAGCAACCCGGTGAATGAACGACACCGGAAGGGCAGCAGCGGGCACGCGGGCGGGGCGCCGCACCAGCTCCACGACATTGGTCCGGTCCGGGTGCGCGGCCGCGGCCGCCTCGCTCTCCGGCTGATACGCCAGCAGACGCAGGTCGTAGTCGCGCGTCGCAATGAGGATCTCTGCGGCACAGCAGCAAGCCAGGCGAACCAAAAGGGCGCCAGTTCAGCGGCTGGCCCTGGGACCTGCCGCCTGGTTGCTTCGGCCTTGCCGTTCTGGCCGTCGTTGTCCAGGTCGCAGATCACCGGCGTCGGCCTAGGACGCCGCAGGACCGGCGAGGCGACAAATGCAGTTGTCAGTGCCGCCGCCGCCCGGACCTGCCGGTGGCTTGGGCCGTCACGTACAGCCGCTCCTCCTTGGAGGGAAAGTGGCCGTTGGCGAAGAGGGTCGCGTCCAGCTCGTACCGCAGGGCGGGCGCGACGCTAAAGTTGCCCTCGACGTTGAAGGTGATCAGGACGGCCACCGCCGAGAGCGCCAGCGCCAGCAAGTCGCGCACGCGCAGGTTGGCCGCGCCCGGCGCCGCGCCCGGCCCGCCGCCCGCCCCACCGGCGCCGGCGCGGCCGCCGCGCCACGGCGCCGCCGCGTACATGGCGCCCGAGCCCCCTGCGGATCAGGTGCAGGCGGCTGTGGTCGGTGGCGGGGCTCCGGGGCTGGGCGTGGCTTGCGGGCACTCCAGGCGTGGCCTTCCCTGCGCGCCTTGTCGACGGCGACGGCGGCCGCTTCGTCCTCGTCCTCCGCTTCGTTGTCCGCCGTCCGCTGCGTCCGCCGTCCGCTGCTTCGGCGCTGAGGCGTGTCCTTCCCTGCGCGCCTTGTCGACGGCGACGGCGGCCGCTTCGTCCTCTTCCTCTTCGCTTCGTTGTCCGCCGTCCGCTGAGGCAGAGTCCGCCATACTCGTGCCCCGCAAGTGCCATGTGATCTACTGTCCGCAGCAGTGCCCCTCACGACGCCAGCGATAGTCCGGCGGCCCAATTGCGATCCCGACCGGCATGCGCGGCGGCGGGTGGCTTTCCCGACGTCGGCTTGAAGCAGACCGCCACGGGATGCGCGCCCTGACTGCTGGAGGACGACGCCGGCAGGTGCGTCTCGTGAAGGATCGCGCGAACGCGAAGCCGCCTCACGCCCGCTCGCTCCACTAGCCTTAATTCCACCCTACTCCACCCTTGCTGTCTGCCGCCGTTCTGCCGTTCCACCCTGGGTCGGAGGCGATTCTGCCGGTGTTCTGCCGGTGTTCTGCAGGTGTTCTGCCGCGAGTTCCGACGGGCGCCGGTTCTGCCGCGGTTCTGCCGGCGTTCTGCCGCTGCTCTGCCGCCGCTCTGCCGTTTTCAGTTCTTTTTCTCGTCGCTCGTCCGCCGCCGCCGCCGCCGCCGCCGCCGCCGTCCAACGCGACGCCGCCGCCGTCCAAGGCCGCCGAACACCGCATCGCGCCACCATGTTCAGCGCCGTCGCCGCCGTCCGCGCCCTCCCGCGCGCTGCCGCCGCCGCGGCCCCCGCGCGCGTCGCCGCCCGCGCCTACGCGTCCGGCCATGGCCACGGTACGGACGAGGAACGGAACGGAGGGGGGCGCGACGACCAGCGCTGGATGGGCGGATGAGGCTCCAAAGGGCCTCGAAACGGCGCGGAAGGACCGAGGGCGATTGGGCCCCGCGAAGAGCTTGGCCGGAAGACGCGGCCGCACTGCCGGGGGCCACTTCGCCGCTCCGCGCACGCGGAAAAAGGGCTGTCGCATGGCGCGTGGCGGCGGAACTGGTGCTCGCAACGGCTGGATCCCACGTAGAGCGGTCCCCGTACCACTCGCCGCGGTCGGACGCGCTGCTAACCTTTTGAACTGTGCGTCCGACGCTGCGGGACCCGTTTGCGGTGCCCGTCCTGCAGCGGATGTGCTGACCGGCCCGGGCGCCAAGCCTGGCACCATGCCGAGCAATCTGGATCAGGCCACCGGCCCGGAGCGCGAGCAGTACCTCGCCGCGCTGGAGGGCAAGAAGCGCTTCATCACGGAGCCGCAGCCGCCCAAGCACTTTGGTACCAAGCAGAACCCGGTCGTCATCTACACCCACTTTGATGAGCGCCAGGTCGGCTGCCAAGGTGCGTCGTCGCTCCCACCTGCCTGGCTCCCAGCGGGCGGGCACGACGCTGAGGCGCAGACGCACGCCGTGGCAACGGCGGCGGTGGCGGTGCTCCAGGGCCGTGCCCGTACTCGGAGGAGCCGGGCTGGGCAATCTGGTGGACGATGAAGGTCGGCGAGGATGCCCGCTGCACCGAGTGCGGCCAGTACTTCTCGCTGCGCCGGCACCCCGACGCGCAGGCATCCGCAGGCCACCACTAAGCCGCGGCGGCCCCTTCACTTTCGGCGGCCGTTCTCGTCGCACGCGCCCACCTGAACCGAGAATGCCTCTTGGGGACCCGACACGTCGTGGGCGGCCACCTCCGTGGGGGCGCCGCATCCCGTGCTTGGCTTGTAGAGATTTTTGGAGCGCGGTTGTCGTGTGCGGGCGGGCGCGCCGTTTGTTGTACACAGGAAGAGCAAGCACCTGCACTTGTTCACACATTAAATTCTAGATCACACTGCATTGACCGCCGCGCGCGCAGCGACTAGTAATGTACAACGGCGAAACTGTACACGAGGCCAGCATCACAGCGCGCGCAGATCATTGCGTGACCGGGCCGTCCGGGCTGATGGGGATGCCCTGCATCTGGGCCTCCTTTTCGGACAAGGACAGCGCCAGCGCGAGCTGCAGCTCATAGTCCTCGTCCGTCTGGGCGGCCGCGGCGAGGTTGGGCGCAGGCGGTGGCGAGGCGGACGCCGGCCGCGCGCCGCCGGGAACCGCCGCGGCCAGGGGCGCAGCTGGTGGTGCCGGCACCGGCCTTGCGTTCGGATCGGCGTACGTGGCCATCGGCGGGTACGTTGGCATCGCGCTGGCCTGCGTCGCCACGGGGGCGATGGGGGCGACCGGCGGGACGGGTGCCGGGCCGGGCCGCGCGCCCGCGGCCGGCCGCGGCGGCGGGGCGGGCCGTCCGGACGCCACTACGGCCGGCGTGCTCACGCTCCGCGCGGGTGGCGGTGCGGGCGCGCGGCTGCCGGCGGCGGCAGTCGACCCGGGGGCGGGGCTGTGGCCGCCGGGGCTACCGGCGGCGCTGTGAGCGCCGGACACCGTGCCGAACAGATGCTGGCTGAGAGCCGCGAGCGAAAAGGATGGCAGCGTGGTCGACAGCGCCGACACCACCGGCGTGGGACTCGGCTGCGCCTTGTCCGCCGGCGCGGGCGTGGCCGCCGGTGCGGGCGCCGGCGTGCCGCTTCCTGCCGCCGCGGCCGGCGCGCCGCTGCCGGTGGCGACCAAGGCCGCCGGCCCGTTGGTCGCGGTGGCTCCTGCGGCTGCGACAGCAGCATCCGCGGCGGCCGCCGCTGCAGCAGCGGCAGCCGCCGCGGCCCGCTCGTCTTCTTCCCGCTCAAACTCGCGGAGCGACTCTTCCATATTACTAGGGCGACGAATGCAAGGAAGCGCCGCGCGGAATAGTGTCAGTCTACCGCCTGCGAATACTGCGGATATGGGAGCGTCAACGCTGGGGCCGTACCGGTCGTAGTCTTCCTGGGACACCGTCAGGGAGTTCTTGTCCATCTGCTCCAGAAAGGTAATGGCGCCCAGCTGCCGCAACCAAAGCACCTAGGGGCAGGCCGGCGATGCGGCAATGAGCCACCGCGCGCGCCCATCGGCCCGCGCCGCCGCCTGGCAAGGCACGCACCACGTTGGTGAAGTAGTAGCCCGCCTCCGAGCGCAGCCGGCTCTGGGCGCGGAAGCGGCTAATGTACTGGACGTTGGACACCAGCTTGGGCGGGTTGGCGCGGATGATCACGTAGATCAATAGCGGCAGGAACGCGTCCGCTCCCGCCTCGATGCCCACCTTGCGCAGGAGCACTGCCGTGGCGACGCCCGCAACCCAAACACCGCCCAAAGGTGAGGCGCGCCGAGGCAAGGGCCGCGACGGCCCCCTGGCCAGCCCATACTGTAGATGATCTTGCAGCAGTTGAGAATGCAGATGACCTTGTCGCGCGGCGCCTTGTACCGGTTGAGCTTGAGCAGTTCTGGGCGTTTGGGAGTGCGGCGCGCATCGCACGTGCTCGTGGCGGCGGCGGTCAGCGGACGCGCTCCGACCAAACCAGGGGCCGGCTGGGGGTGGGCAGCCCTACCATCGGCGGCGTTCCGAATGTACTGCTCATTAAAATCGGTGGGTTTGATGTCCAGGTGCTCCTCGCGGACCCAGCGCAGGAGGGACAGCTTGCGACGCAGCACCTCGTCCCGCTGCTCGTCGTCGGCCATGGGCGGCGAGAACACCCTAAGGGCCGATGCCGACGTACTCCGTGCTGGAAGCGCTGGCCGTCAGCATCTGGCGTTAACGAGTAGCGCCCGCGGTCCCACCGCGCGTACTTGTCGTGCAGGCGGTTCATCACAATCTTTTCTAGCCCCTCCAGCGCGTGGTCAAACTCGATGTCGGAGGCATTCTGCCACACGGGGTTCCGCGCCATCTCGTCGCCCATAGCCTACGGAATGGGCGTGCACCAGCGTTCTGCTGGCGTCTCTACCATGAGCGTGCTATCCGGCCGCGCAGGCTGTCCTCTTCCGAGTGCAGCGATCGCTCCTACCAGCAGAAACTCTTGCACGGCTTCGCTCTGCTTTTCCGGCGTGAGTGGCCTCAACAGCAGGTCGGCGGTAAACCTGCGTCCACCCCCCAACCCGCGCACAGTACGCCACCGCCTAAGCAATGCCGCCGTTGAGGCCAATCGCCGCTCAGGGCCGGCGTCTGTCCGTACCGCTTGACCGAGGCGTTGAGCGCCACAGTCTCTGGGCGGCGCCATTGCTCCAGGAAGCGAGCAAAGCTAAACTTGGGCGGCCCCGCCGCCCCCGCGCCAGCTCCGTCCGGCTCGACCGGCCCGGACGCGCCTCCGTCCACGCGCAGCACCGACACGTCGCGGGAGAGCGCTCGGTCCACGCCCGGTGGCGCCGCCAGCGCGCCGTTGGGCGTGCCGCTGCCGCCACCTCCGCCTTCATCGGTCGGCGGGGGCTGGTCTAGTGTGGACGGCGGTTCAGAGGCGGCGGGCGGGGAGGCCACGGGTGCCGGTGCGGCCGGCGCCGCTGGCGCTGCCGCTGGCGGAGGGGCCGGCGGCAAGGGCCGCGCCATGGGATCAAACTCGTCCAGCAGCTCCCGCAGGGCCGCGACCGGCGGCGTGGACGTGTCGCTGGATGCCGAGCGGCATGACGAGATGACTGTACACGCGTCAGCTGGTTCAAAGGACAACGGCGGCGCCGTGGACCCACGCCGAACCTTGTTGCCTGTGAGGCCGGCGATGCTGCGGCGGGCGCCGCGTTGGCGTCTGTGGTGGGTCGCTCGCGTCGGGCACCGGACAGCCCCGGGTGAGCAGGACTGCCCACCACGCATTCCGCGCGCCGTCTATGCAGGCGACGGCGTACCCAGCCGCGCCGCCTCCATGGCAGGCAGTGTACGTGCTCCAGCACGGCGGCGTCCTGCGGCGTGCGGTTGGCGCCGTAACCCTGCGTCGCCGTCTGGGCCCCGACCGTGCCTAGACCTGCCGCGCCCGTGTGAGTCCCCCGCTCTCATCAACGCCCTGGCCGGCTTCTGCACAGTGTCTGCGGCAGCCAGCGAGCCCATGAATGGCCGCCATCGGGCAGCGGCGGGCGCGCGTACCCGGCAGACGGCGGCGGCGTCGCGGCGTCGCAGGCGCGCGTTCAATGAGATGACGTCATCGGTCACCTGATGACGCAGGCGGCGGCGGACGCATGGACGGACGCACGCGCATGCCCCGCCAGCTCTCCCTTGTAGTATAGGCGGTCGCGTGCAATCGGGCGTGCATCGCCCGTGCACTCGCACCGGCACTGCGGCTGCGTCAGAACCCATTGTGTAGTGCATGTAGTACGGTATCGTTTGCTACAATCGGCATCCATCGGATACCCGCCGTGCGATGCGCCCGCCATTGGAGTGCAACTCACTGCGCACCGAGTTGCAGCAGTAGCGGCGGGCCGCCGCTACTGGCATCCTCCGAGGCGACGCGGCTGAGCGCCAGCAGCTGCTCGCCAACCATCAGCGCCGCCGGAGTGCCCAGCTGCTGGTCCTCCGAGTGCGCCGACGCCGGCACGCGGGCGGCATCCGCCGGCTGGTTCACGCCGGCACTACCAGCATGCACGGGCTGCGACGCGGGGTCGCGAGGGGCCGCGGTCCGCGGGGGGCTCGTGGCCAGCGCCGCTAGTTCGTGGAGCGAGAGGTCGCCGCCGCTGTCGAAGGGCGCCGCTGCGGCGGGGCCGGCCGTGTGGGATTCGGGCACCATCGGCGGCACCGACGCCACGGCGGTGGCGGTGGGCACGGCATGCACCGGATGCAGGGCGTCGGCCTGCTGCATCACGCGCTCCAGCTGTGCAGAGGCACGACATGCGCGCGGGCATCCGCGCGGGGTAAGTGCACGAGCTCGCGGCCCAGCCCACACATGTCACATGGCATGGACGGAATGACCTTGCCGAGCACGAGATCCATAGTTGCGGCCACGCGCGCAAACGCCTGCAGGACGGACCGATGGTTGGCCCTGCGCAGCTACCAGCCCGCAACCGCGCGCTCCGAGCTGTTACCCGCGTGCTGCAGCGCCATTGCCGCGCCCCGTGCGCACCCGCCGTACGCGATCTCCTTGCGCAGCTCCTGCAGGTGGCGCTCAACGCCGTGCGGCGCAGCCGCGGCGGTGCCCACGGAGCTCGGCCGGCTGCGCTCCGGTGAGCACGACATCGCCGTGGCTGCGGCCGTGCTGGCGACGTCGGCCCTGGCGGGCGGCGGCGGCGCCTTGGTGAATGGAGGCGGCGGCGACCCACTCGGCCTGGGACTCCTGCGTCCGCCACGGCCGCGGCCATCACGGCCACGCCCGCCCCGACGTGGCGATACATCCAGCGACTTGTGCGGCTTCCGATCCGCGCTGCCTCCGCCGGCCGCCGGCGTGAGCGCGGGCGGGTCGGACTCGTCACTGTCGCTGGACTCGGAGCTGCTGGTGGGGGACGACGTCGAATCCCGGCGCCGGCGCTTAAGGCCCACCGACAGCATCACCGATCCGGGGCGGCTCACCGGCGTGATCATGCGACCTGGCGGCGTATTCAGTGCCGGGAAGAGCATCTCTCAGGATGCGCGCCGCTGCTGGTGATACAGCCACTGCGCGTCGCTGGCATTGCCGTTCGTACCGGACGTCGAGCGCCGCTCGGGCAGCGGCACAAGGTCCTGCAGTGCCCGGATGTCCGAGCTGGCCTTGCCGGCGGATGCGCCGGTGGGCGTCGGCGCCGGCGCCGCGTCATCCAGCGAGACGACAATGCTCAGGCCATCGTCGGCGCTAGCCGCGGACTCGGCCGGCGCGGACGACGCGGCGTCACGGGCGGCCGATGCCTCGGACGCCGCCGTTCGTGGTGCGGGCCAGCGACGACGGCCGTGCAGGCCGCCGCGGACCTTGATGAAGCCGCGGGGCAGCGCGGCCCCCGCCCTGCCGACGTGACGTGTGCAAGCACGGCGCGGCGGGTTAGTCCTTTATTGTGTACTATGATCCAAGCGACTCACAGCATTGACATACTTGGATCCGCCGCTCCAGTTCATTGTCTTCCGTGTGGCAACTCGCAGGAAGCGCCGCGCCGCCAATCTAAGACAGCGCGCACATCATGTGTCCACACGTCCTCCGTGAGGCTCTGCAGGCGTTGTGCTGGTCAGCGTGGGCTCGCGGCGGGTTCGCGGCGGCAGTCGCTCGTTCTTCCAGCACAGTTGTGAAGTGACTGTGGCCACTTGTCCATGCGCTTGGCCACTGGCGTATGTGCGCCTACGCGATCGCCCCCGAATTGATTGATTGGTAGCAGCGTTAGGCGGGTAGCACGTTGCTCAGACTCCCCCCACGCGCCAATGCAGATGTGTGCCTTAGCTCGAAAAAGAGACAGCGTCGAGAGCCTGCGGCACGCAGCATGCATGGTATACTGACGCTAAAGGAAACCCGCGCGCCATGCGCGGCAGTAGACAGGGTATTCCATCGACCATGTATGCCTGCGCATTCCGTCTGAACGGCTGTCGATCGTACCTTTGCATGCCCTCACTCCAGCGCACTTTCGCTACCCAGAAGGCGATGCAACCAGGCGCTGACTCCGAGGAGAAGCGCGCGCGTCTCTCCTCGGCGGCGTGGCACACAGCTGGACCAGGCCACGCCGCACGGCGCCGCCTGCGCGCAGCTCCTGCCAGATCGGATGACGTCATCGTGTTGACATGCCAGCGGCGAGGCCGGCCGTCGGTCGGCCAAGCGAACGGCCGCGGCGGGCGGCAGCCGAGGCAGCCAGGGCGTGCCTTTCGCCGAGGCCGGGGCAGCCTGCCTGAGAGGCAAGGGCATCACCGGCGTGAAGGCTCGGCAGAGAGCGACAGGCCGCAATCCGCGGCCCGCGGGCCCTCGCTTGGGCGCCGGGCCGGCAACCGAAGCAGCACGCGAACCTGGAACTAGGAACCAGCCGGGGCGGCCCGCAACGGGCTGCGCGCGCAGCCAGCACCCATGAGCGCCTACAAGGGCGCCGGGATCATGACGCCCACCAGTGGGGCGACGCCGCTGAGCCCGGGCAGCGAGCTGCGGTCGCCGACCGCGGCGGCCATCGCCGCCGTCAAGTCGCGCCGGCCCGCCGCGGTGGCGTGCCATGATGAGAGCGAATCCGCCGGCGGGTTGCACATTGGCGCGCTGCCCGTGGAGGTGCTAGTGCGCATCTGGTCGTATCTCTCGTGGCGTGACTACCCGGCCGTCGCACGGACGTGCCAGGCCTGGGCGGCCGTCACGTCGGCGTACCTGCCGCGCGACCTGGTACGGGCGCGGCTGGCCGCCCGTTATTGGCCCAGCCGCCACTGCTAACCCGCTTCGGTAGCCGTAGAGCTTCGCTGGCGCCCACGCAGCACCTGGCGTGGCGGCCGTTCGTGGATGACCGCTGCCTCAACTTTATCGCCACGAGCCTCCAGCCGGTCGCGCTGGACCTCAGCGGTTCGCGGTCTCCCGCGCAGGTCGACAGGCTCGCACCGCGCGCTCCGCTCACGCGGTGCCCGCCCCCGGATAGCGTGCAGCACGCACCGACCAGGCTGCACGGGCGTGTCGGAAGCCAGCATCCGCAACCTGCTCAGCAGCTGCCCGTCGCTCAAGTCGCTCAAGCTGAGCCACCTGCGGCTCAGCTCACTGACCACCTGGCACCTCTCTGCCTACGCAAAGCGACTGGACTCGCTCGATCTGAGCCACAGGTACCGCGGGCCGCCCTGTGGCCGTTGGCATGCACGCCGCCGGTCCCTGACCGGGGGGGTGCGCTGCGGGCGCGAGGCGCGTCGCCCTGCGGTGGCCATCGATGCAATAGCGACTTGGGCAGCAGCGTGGTGGACTGGGCGTGCGCGCCGACGCTGCGGTCCGTGAACCTGCACCGGACGACGTACCCGAACCGGATGGGGCCGATCTGGGACTGGTCCACCTTCACCAGCTTGGCCAAGGTGGAGATCGCCGCGAGCGACGTCGCGCTGCGCGGCCTCGCGCAGCTGCCCGCATTGATGGACGTCACCTTCCACGGCGGTAGGTGGCGGACGACTGCCGGCGGTGACGCTTTTACGCCCTCCAACGCCTCCTCGGCCGCACTGTGGGCTCCTCACGGGGATCGCCCGCGTTCTAGGCGACATCCGCGTGACCGACGACGTCCTGGTGGCGTTTCGGAACCTGCGCCGCCTGGCACTCCGCAACGTCTCGGTCTACAGCAACTACCCGATCCGGCCGCAGTGGGCCGCGCTGAAGGACGGTGCGTCGCCGCAGAACGCGTGCATGGCCCACCGGCACGGTGGCTCAACTGCTTGGCACTCGCTGGCTGCGCCTGCGTGTCCAGTGCTCGGAGCCGCCGGGGAGGTGCAGGATCTGGAGATCAACGCGCCGCGGCCTGCGCCGCTCGTCGACACCACCCTGCGGGAGTGGATCGTGGCGTGCCCCAAAATCACAGCACTGCGCCTGGTGTGCAACTCCAAGTACGCCACATTTTTTTGCCCGCACACATTTTTTTGTCTGGAATCGATGCGCTGACGCTCCGACGACGGCTCTTGGCGAAGTCGCTCTGCGTACTCTCAGAAAATCCACCAGCACGGTCACCGACAACGGCCTGCGGGCCGTTGCCCAGTTCTGCGGCCCACGCCTGCAAGAGTTTCGGCTGTTCCATGGCGACATCACCGGTCGGTGGCTCAGAGCGACCGCCGAAGCAGGTCACCATGGATGGCGCCGTCTGACGCTGTCCCAGCCGCACCCCTTCCGCTGATGATGTTGCAGACGTCGGCGTCACGCAGCTGCTGCGATCGTACGCACGGAGCCAGGTCGCCTCCTGACCGGGCGCGGCACCGTGCCCACCGTTGCTGGGCCCATTCCGCATGGGGGGGCGTGTTGGATAGGTGCTCTGCGCTGCGTGTCCTGCACGTGCCCTTCTCGGAGCAGCTGACGGAGGTGTCGCTGGGGCTGCTCCCCGAGTGCTGCCCCAACTTGCGCGAGCTCAATGTCAACGGCTGCCGGAACGTGTCGCGCTCCTGCATCGACGCGCTCGGGCATCTGCTACCGGACCTCGTGGTACGCGGGCAACGGCGGTCGTCAAACCTTTGACTCTAGCAGAGGTTAACCGCGGTCCAGCTTCCCTCTGGCTGGCGCGCGGCTCGCGCAGCGGCTGCAAGCGTACGGCTTGCACCACGCGCTCTCCAACTACCACGACGGGCCCGAGACGCCGGCGCCTTTGGACCGGTCGCTGGTGCTGCGCCGCTTGCCGCGGTCGATGGGTGCGTGGGTCACGCTGGAGGGCGCGGGCGCCCTCAACACAACCACCCTCGCCCTGCTGCGCCGCAACGTGAAGCTGGACTACTGGCCGCCGCCAGCGGCGAGCCACAAGATGCCGGCGGTCTGCTTCCGGCGCTCGCTCGTGCGGGCACCCGTCCCGCCTTCCCTCGGCGGGCGCGAGCACATGTGCGACTGCACCGGCGTCGTGTGCGTGCACGGCTGCGGCGCCGTCGTGCCGCGCTGCCTGGAAGAGGTGCGACCGCTGGGCGTGCTAGGTAGCAGCGCGGCGTGGTCGGGTGGCCAACCTGACGTTCGCCCTCCAGCCCAGCACCGTTCGAGAGCCCTCGCTTTAGGACCACACGACAGTGTGCCCGCGGGCGCCGGTGCCCTGCGTGTTGGCGGGCCTCGGGTGCCACATCGTCGTCGCGCGGCACGAGCTGTGGGCGCACGTGGAAAGCTGCATCCACCATCAGGTGGGGGCTGGGAGCGCTTGGGCCCTTGCGCACGCACGTTGGCAGTCCCGGTGTGTTCACCCGTCATGGCAGAGTCTGCCGCGGCGTCGCACGCAGGTGATATGCGCGCTCTGCCAAAAATCCTTCGTAAGGCCAGCGCTGGCGGAGCACATGGCCACCCACAGCATCGACGCCACCGTTGCCGTGCACCAAGGCTGCCCGCTGCGCAACGAGGGCTGCACGGCGCGCTGTGACCTGCCAGACGTCCACTTTACGCGCGAATGCCGCTACTACATCATGGTACGCGAGGCGCTATTGCGCGAAGAACTTTGTTCGCAGTCGCAGTGCGGCGCTCACGTTTCCCCGACATTACGGAGGGATCGGGTTTCGACCGAACAACGAGCAGCGGTGCTCGATGTGCACGGCCGTGGTGCTGCGCAGTCAGCTGCACCTGCACTCGTGCGACCTGCGGCCCCTGCCGCTGCCCCACCGGGCGCCCGTGCTGACCCTGCCGCCCGTGCCGCCGGCCAACAGGTACATCCGCCGGTCCCCCGGCTCCTCGCCGCAGGTACAGTGACGTGCGCGCACACGTCGCCGCCCGTCTTTGGCGACTGGCCCTAACCTGCAGTGTTTCATCTGCGTTGGGCGCGTTTCGGTAGCTGTCGCAGGAACGCCGCGCGAGCGGCAGTCGCCGGTCGTCCAGCCAGCCGCAGCTGGTGCCCGGGCGGTGGGTGGTCAACCCGCAGTCGACCCACATCCGCCAGATGGTGGCTCACTGGGACGCCCAGGGGCTGGCGCCTCTGTCCAAGCCGCCGCGCACCGTCATGTCGCCCGTCACCGAGTCGCGGGACGACTAGATCTGCAGCTACGCCGGAGAGTGGGTGGACGATTTGGTGGTTGTGCGACTTGCGTAGTGCGACATCTGTACATGGTGCGGGCTGAAAGCGTGCTGTACAATTGTTGTGTACATGTGATCCAGTGTGCGTGTGTAGGGGGGAAAACTACTGGCCCGGTTTGGCACGAGCAATGTGGCCGGTCGCCGTCGCGGCCGTGGCGGCGGCCGCGGTGCGGTGCCAAAGCAGCACATAGTTGTTGTCGGTAACGGCCACCAGGTGCACACCATCGGGCGAGATGTCCACCTTGCGGACAAGGCCGCGCGCCCCGGTGGACCGCAGCACCTGCGGCGGGGCCACCCGAAAGGCAAGCAGCGAGGCGGCGCATGAGCCAAAACAGTCAGCAGATTCTTCTTAGACCGAGTCAGTGCGGGATGCGCACCGTCGTGGTGAAGGCGGCCGGCGCTGGCGCGGCCGCCTCCCACTCCGCCACGTCCAGCGTGTGGAGGCGGATGTCGCCGTCGGGCGTGCCCACCGCGACCAGCCACCGGCCTGCATGGAATGCCCGGCGGGCGCAGGTAGCCCCAGCCTTCCACGCCGTCAGCAGGCATTATTATTATGCACAGTGCCGGCGGGCGGGCGGGCGCCGCACCGTTCACCGAGCATGCACAGCCCTTGACGAAAAAGATGTCGGTGTCGACGTACGGCAGCGCGCCGTAGACGACGGGCTGCCGCGCGGTCACGCTGGCGACGACGTCCCACAGGACCAGGCGGCCGTCCGTCGCGCCCTTGGCCACTGCGCCCACGCGCCCGCATTGTCGCTCGGCCGTGGTCGCGCGCGCATGTCAGCGTAATTGGCAAAGGGGGGCCGCAATCGATCCAGGGACTCAGACCGCCGAGCGTACCCACCAACCGGTCGCCCAGCGGTTCGAGCACGTCGACGGTGCTGTGGAGGAAGGTGTCGTGCTTGAGCCGCACGAGTGGCCGGACGGTGCCCTTTTCCACAATCGCGTACACGTTCACGGTACCGTCCTCGTTTCCGCCCAGCAGCCAGCCCCGGTCGGCGTGCACCGCCACGGACACGACCGGGGCGCTCGCCGCCGTGTATTCGGCCACCATTCTGGCCAGCCCACCCCGCCTTGTCCACGGCCCTCGCGAAGGCACCGACGTGAGCGCCTGCCGATTCTTCATTTCTATGCGTGCCTCAAGGCACCAACGGACGCACCGAGCGGGGTCGGCGGCCTGGTCGAGCGCGCCAATGTCCCAGGCCAGGATGGTGCAGTCCGAGGACGCCGAAAACAGCTCCCGCGGGCGGTGCGGATGCACGGCCAGACCGTTGATGTTCTTCTTGTGCCCGCGAAGCTCGGCGTACACGACGCGGTGCGCAGGGCTCACGAGCTTCACGGTGCCCGCGCCGCCGGCCGCGGCCACGATCGGCAGGCGCCACGGGGCCGCGCCGCTGCCATCGCGCCGTGGCTGCTCGGCGACCGTGGCGACGACGCAGTAAAAATCTTCGCGCTCCGGGTGGCGGTACTTGAGCACCACCTCGCCGGTGCGTGCGTCCTGGATGGCCAGCGAGTTCTCGCCCGCGGTGGCGACCAGGACGGGCCGCGCGGGCGGATCTACGCCATCCGGCGCCGGCCAGTCCGTGTCCTCCGGCAGGAACGCCGCGCCCCACACCTTGACGCGGGCGTCGCTGCTGGACACGCCGCGGGCATGGCACCGGACGACGTGGGTGAGCGTCCACTCGTCCTCGCCCGGACTTGCCCTTGCTGGCGCCATTGGTCTCCGCGTGATGGCGCAAAGAACAGAGTAGGTGTGAAAGGTTCAGCTACCTCCTCCGTCGTCCGCTGCGTCGTCCGTCGTCCGCTTCGTCCGCTTCGTCCGCTTCGTCCGCTTCGTCCGCTGCGACTGCGCTCTCCTCCTTCGTTGTCCTCCGTCGTCGTCCGCTGCGTCGTCCGCTGCGTCGTCCGCTGCGTCGTCCGCTGCGTCGTCCGCTGCGTCGTCCGCTGCGTCGTCCGCTGCGTCGTCCGCTGCGTCGTCCGCTGCGTCGTCCGCTGCGT
>Ga0180216_1000693_pt1 | contig 32868 bp, 32 predicted proteins | sample eDN3rd37CBELigMG_FD_128879 | JGI IMG/M metagenome (GOLD analysis project Ga0180216, IMG submission 128879) | Enriched Miracle-Growth compost microbial communities from Emeryville, California, USA - eDNA 3rd pass 37_C BE-Lig MG (version 2)... ... | reverse complement strand
TATCCAGCCATCACCCAGCTCTGGGAATCTGCCTGGGCCGAGTTCGTGCCGTTCCTGGACTACGACGTCGAGATCCGACGCGTCATCTGCTCCACGAACGCCATCGAGTCGTTGAACGCCCGATACCGGCGCGCAGTCCGAGCACGGGGCCACTTCCCGAACGAACAGGCCGCGCTGAAGTGTCTGTATCTGGTCACTCGGTCGCTTGACCCGACCGGAAACGGCCGGGCACGGTGGGTCACCAGATGGAAGCCTGCACTCAACGCGTTCGCGATCACCTTCGCCGGACGCCTCGAGCAGGGAATCAACTAGAAATGCCGACCAGATCCACCGTTAATCTGACACTCCCCCTCCCTGGTGGAGACGCCGTGAACGTAGGCCTCCATGACGACTGCGAAGAGCGCTTGGTCGACGCGGCGCCTGCGTTCGAGCAGCGCGGGGAAGAAGCTGCCCTGCCGCAGTTTCGGGATCCGCAGATCTAGTTGACCGGCCGTCGTGATCAACGTCTTCGCACGTGTCCCGTTGCGTTGGGTGACCCGGTCGGGGCTCCGTTCGAACGGGGCCGCGCCGATGAACGCGGCCGCCTCGGCATAGATCAGTTCTTGGTAGAGCTTCTCGGTCGCGACACGGATCCGTTCGCTAACTTCGGTCTCCCGCAATTGAGCAAGCAGATCAAGGAGTGCAGACTGGTCAAGAGCCATCGTGTGATGTGTCCTTCTGTGAGTTCAGTGAAGCGTTCTCACTGACCATCGCACGATGGCTCACCTCAACGAGGACGAGCCCGGATTTACACCACCCGACGGGACGTCACCCACCCGCTGAGCCAACACCCGCATCTTTCGGAAGTACCAGCTGCGGATCCAAGCACTCCACGGTGAATAGCGCCATTGCTCGAACTCAGCGGAGTCCAAGACGTCGAGGTCGCTGAGCGCATACAGGGTGGAAAAGCGAGCCGATGTCGCACCGGCGGCAGCGGGGAACTGTTCGGGATCGACGAGCACCAACCGCTGAGCCCTCAAGAATCCAGGGACCTGGTCCAGCATGGCCGGAAGATGCTCTGTCTCGTACCAGGCGTGGAACTCCTCTTCCTTGCCGGGCGGCACATCCTGGCCCATGGCAAACAGGGTGGAGACCGTCGACAAATCATCCAAACACTGCTCAGGCGGACGCTGCGTGGGCGCGATGCTCTGGTAGACGCCACGCACGATCCCTGGAGTTTCGACCGTCTTGGTTTCGAACGAGTCTGGCTCCAGCTGCGCCTCGGCGGATCGCAGCTGTTGGTATTCCTCGCTCGCGAGAACGTCCGGGCTGGAGATCTCGTAGTACGTCAAGTACTTATACTGGCCGAACACCGATTGGAAACGATGCGCGCCGAGGAATCCGGGAATCTTCAACCGTTGTGGAATGTGGACCTCGTCGTACCACCGATTCCACTCCTGCTCTTGCCCCGCTGGAGCTTCTGGCACACCTACGAAAACGATGTATTTGGTGTTGTCTGTCGTCATGACGAAACCTCAGGATCGCTAGGTTCGGGCCAGCTCAGTACGGGGCGCACGGCGTCAGCCACTTGCGGGGGTTGGTCGTCATCAGCGCATCGACCTCCGCAGCGGGAACACCCAGCTCGATCAACTGCGGCAAGGCCGTCTCGAACAGGTGCGCCATGCTCCACTTGTCCAGAGGTTGACCAGCCTCGTCGGTCGGCAGATGGCCTGCTCGGTCCGAAACGCACACGAAGTCGTGCGCGAGCGTCAGCTGATCCTGGTAGCCCTTTTCCCAGATCTTGAAGACGGTTCCGTTGCGCACGTCAGTCGAAACCTCGTCGTACGCGTAGCGATCCATACCGATGAAGCTGCCTCGCTTGAGAATTTCCTCGAGGTAGTTGGTGTCTTCGGTGTCTCCGCAGTGACCGATCACAACCTGGGACAGGTCAACGCCTTCGTCCTCGAAGATTCGCAACTGGTCAAGACCCGTGCGCTTGGCCGGATTGGAGTGGGTCATGATCGGCGCACCCGTCGCTCGGTGTGCCCGAGCAACGGCGCGAAGCACCATCTCGACACCATCGGTCACTCCCGGCTCGTCGGTGACGCACTTGAGGAAACCGGCGCGTATCGGTGTGCCCTGAATTCCGACCTCGATGTCGCGCACGAACATCTCGGCCATGTGATCGATCGACCGAGTAGCGAAATAGACCGGTACCTCGTTGAACGTGTAGATACCCGTGGCAACGACAACATTGACCCCAGTCGATTCCGAAATAGCCTTCGCGAAGCGAACATCGCGGCCCAGGCCCAGCACAGTCGGATCGCAAATCGTCTTGACTCCGTGCGCGACCGCCTTCCTGACTTCGCGTACCGACTCTTCAAATTCAGCGTGATCGTTGTACGCCGAAGGGAACTGAAGCTCGACCGTCTCGCGACGCACTCGCAGATGCTCGTGCATCAGCATAAGTCCAAGTTCATCGACCGGAACCTGTCCGGTGCAGGACTGCACGGTGTTGGGGGTCGTTGCCATTCTCGTTCCTATCGTTGAAGTGTCTGAGAAGTTGATTCCGAGCAGCCGCTTCGGCCGCTCGCTGTCACTGGGCGAGGAAGCCGCCGTCGATGACCAACTCGGTCCCGGAAATGAAGGAGGCTTCGTCGGACGCCAAGAAGACGATCCCGTAGGCGACCTCAATCGACTCACCAGTGCGGCGCAGCGGAGTGAGCGGGATCTTCGAAGCCGACGAAGAAGCCTTCTGCGATGGGTTCGCCCCCCGCATGGCCGGCAGGTACCCCGGGTGGACCGAGTTGACTCGGACTCCCGACGGCCCGAATCGTACGGCCGCAGCCTTCGAATAGTTCCGGGTCGCGGCCTTGGCTGCGTGATACCCCGGGTGGGACACGTCACCACCGACGATGCCCATGATCGAGGAAACGTTCACCACCGAGCCACCGCCGGTCGGAATCATTCTGGCCACAGCCGCCGTGGTGCCGATGAAGACGCTCGTCGCGTTGACTTGCAGCAGGCGTTCCCAGCCCTCGAGCCCGTCCGGCGGGCCAACCGTGCTGCCGCCGATGCCCGCGTTGTTGACCAGGATGTCGAGGCGGCCGAACTTCTCGACTGTGAAATCGAGGATCCGCTCCCAGTCTGCTTGGCTCGTCACGTCGCCCGTTTGGTATTCAGCCGGTAGACCATCAGTCTTGAACTGAGCGATCGTGTCATCTGCGGCGTCGATGTCAACGCCCACCACGCTAGCTCCCTGCGCAACCATCAGCTTGACGGTTTCATGACCGATTCCACGCGCACAACCGGTGACAACTGCAACTTTGTTCTCTAAACGTCCGCTCACCTCTGCTCCTCTCAGCCGACGCACAGCGAGACCCACGATGCCGCTGTGCGGTTAGTATACATATTGATGTGATTTCAGTCACCAAAGTGGCTGAATGACGGGTCATTCTCGTCCCGCGAGCCGCCGGTTCCTGGTGGAATCGGAGCTCCGATCTCAAGCTGTCGCGATTCGTAGACAACCTTGCGACGCGAGATCCGCCACACGCCCTCGCACTCGCTGAACACGTCTAGATACCGACACCTGACTTGGGATTGGACCGGGTCGGTGATCGCGTCGAGTTCTGGCCAGTGTTCTTCGGCAATTCCGATCACTTCCCGCGCTACCGCCGCCTCTACGGACTGGAATGCGATGCAATAGGTTTCGACGGCGATCGATGAGTCGTCGAGCCGTTGGCGCATCGAATTTCCCAGGAAATGCATCGACATACTGATCCGTGGGTGCCGCGACTGCATCCACTCGATCATCTCGTCGACTGAACCGCTGAATCGTCCGTGGTTGTCACGTGCGTCCCGATGAAATGCGGTTCGCACCAGGTCCCAATCTCGTCGATCAACCCCTCGGCAGTAGGCGTTCAGCGCGTAGGTGATCTGCGCGTCTACCTCCGCAGGCAAGGGCTCGTAGCGCACCGTCATGTCAGTGAGCCTTCTGCTCAACCGGCTTCGAGTTGTGCTTCGGTTCGACGACGTAGTCATCGAGATCCGCACTGCGCGTGGAGTTCCACAGATCCAGCAACGTCCACGGCGAGTTCGTCACGACGCGCCCAGCGGCGTTGCGGTACCAGGTATCCATACCGGGGTGGGTCCAGATGAGTTTCTGATGCGCGGCGTCGACATCTGCCACGTACGCGTCGCGAACATCCTCGCGGCACTCCACCGAGCCAGCACCCGCCGCGATCGCCTTGTACATCAGATCGATCACGTAGCGCGTCTGGCACTCAACGATAAACAGCAGGCTTCCGCCGTGGCCCAGGTTGGTGTTCGGCCCGTACAGGAAGAACAGATTCGGGAAGTCGCTCTCGGTGATACCCAGGTAGGCCTGCGCGTCATCGTCGCCCCACGAATCATGGATGTGCTTGCCGGAGCGACCGACTACATCGACAGGTCCCAGCAGGTTCAAGGTGTCGAACCCGGTCGCATAAATGACGACGTCGACTTCGGTGGCAACGCCTTCGCTGTCAATAACCTCAGATTCAGTCATCCGTGCGACACCAGCAGTCCGCAGATCGACATTGGGGGCCTTGATCGCGTCGAACCAACCATTGTCGAGCAGCATCCGCTTCCCAAATGGCGGGTAGTCGGGCAGAGCCGCGCTGAGCAGATCAGGACGATCGGCCAACTCTTCACGCATGTAGTTCTCGAAGTACTTGCGGTAGCCAGCATTGATCGAGTTGATCGAGTTCGCCTGGTCTTCCCACTCCGGATCGATGATCAGGCTCTCGAAGATCTTGTCTCCGAACGACCACACCTGACGCATCCGGTACCAGCCCGCGTAGAACGGAACATTTTCCATCAAGTACCGGGTCTGGGGACTGACCTCGCGGTTGTATTCGTTGTTCGGCGCGATCCACTGCGGCGAACGCTGGTAGATGGTGAGGTGATCGACCTGGTCGTAGATCGCCGGGACCAACTGCATCGCGCTGGCACCGGTCCCGACCACGGCAACCTTCTTGCCCGTCAGGTCCAGGTCGGACGGCCACGCAGCGGAATGAAACTGGCGGCCGGTGAACGTATCGGCACCGTCGATGATCGGCACCTTGGGGCGGTTCAGCTGACCGACCGCGGTCACCATGAAGGTGCTCGTCACCTTGCGCTCGCCGGAGCTGTCGCGAACGCTCAGCGTCCACTCCTGCTGCTCTTCGTCGTAGACGGCGCCCTCAACAGTGGTACCGAACTGGATGTGGTCGATCAGACCGAATTCTTCGGCTGTCTTGCGGAAGTACGCGAAGACGTCGTCCCGCTTGGAGTAGTAACGGTCCCAGTTCGAGGTACGGAACGTGTAGCAGTACCAGTAGCTGGGCGTGTCCACGCCGCAGTCGGGGTAGCGGTTCTCGAACCACGTGCCGCCGAGATCCTCGTTCTTCTCATAGATCGTGAAGGGAATTCCTGCCTGCTTCAGCGCGGCACCCATGCAGATGCCCGAGGCACCGGCTCCCACGATCGAGACCGAGTAGTCGCCGCGCGTGTCCAGCGACGTGAACCGGTCAAGATCCACACGCTTCTTGAGGCCCATTTCTTCGGCCATCATGGGAACGTAATCCTCAGAAACCTGCTCGCCCATGCAACTGGACATGATGCGCGCCATTCCGGCGACGTCATCGGGGCCGATCGCTGGCTGGGTCACGCCCTGCTCGATCAGGTCGGCCACGGCGTCGCGGATGTCCTGTTGCGCCTGTTCGCTCAGTCCGCCGTCAGGGTGATCCGACAGACCCTTGGTCCTCGTGGGGCGATACGGATCGGACAACCAACGCTCATCACCGGTCAGGTACGCCAGAACTGCAACCAGTGCTGGAATATTGGCGTCCAGCAGGGCAGTTCGAAGTTCGCTGGACGATGGCACGACAGCGCCTCGCCCTTCGATGACTGCTGATTCTGCGGAGGTGTTCACGCGGTTCCCCTTGCAAATAGGATATTGATCAATCAGTATACAAGTGACCTTAATACAGTCAGAACTTCCATGGAGTCAAGGAGCAAATATGGATCTGGTGCAGTTCGGAGCAAACGGCACCAAGACAGCACTCGTCATCGACGACGAGAGGATCTCGTACGACGAACTGACCGCACGCGTCGAAACGTTGGCTAGCGCTCTGCAGGCATTGAGCCTCGGAACAGGGTCACGCGTCGGCGTCCTGATGCACAACTCCACGGCCTACGTCATCGCAGTGCTGGCCGCGTGGAAGAGTCACATCACGCTGGTCCCGCTCAGTACCCGATACCAGCCTGCAGAACTCAAATACGTCATCGGTGATGCCGCCCTGGACTACGTCCTGATCGACAGCGTCCGGCGCGAAGGTGCACCGGACCTACGTGGCCGATTGACCCACGCGATCGACGACTCGGACACTGCAGGCCGAGCGCCGGGAATCATCGAACTCGACGACAGCGGCGTATCGAAGGTCACACTGGAAGCTCGACGCAGCGGTGAGGTCGAACCGTTCGGCGACGATGAACTTCTCCTCATCTACACGTCGGGAACCACCGCAAATCCCAAGGGATGCGTGCACTCGGGAACCCAGTTCATCCAGACTGCCCGAGCGACCGCCGCAACGATGCAACTCACGCCCGAGGATGTGGTCTGGGACCCGTTACCGCTGTTCCACACCGGCGGACTGCTGCCGATGCTCGGTGCTCTGACAACGGGTGCAACGTACGTGACCCATCACTACTTCGCGGCTTCGACCGCCTTGCAATCGATGGAGCGAGAAGGCGTCACGGTCGCCTATCCCGCGTTCTCGACCCTGATCACCGACCTGCTTGACGCTGACGAATTCGATGGCTCCCGGCTGCCGAAACTCCGCTGGATGCTGGCTATCGGCACTCGCGGCCTTCTTGAGCGAGTTCAGCAAGAACTGCCGCAGACCGTCCAGGTGTCGTGCTACGGCTGCACCGAGATCGGCGGCGTTCTGGTCTACAACAGCGTTGAAGACTCCCCCGAAGACCGAGCCACAACGTGCGGTGAGCCGTTCGAAGGCGTCTCGGTTTCCATCCTTCGCGAAGACGGAACCGAGGCTCCGATCGCAGAAAGTGGCGAGATCGTGGTCAAGGCGCCCAGCCTGCTGCGGCGCTACCACGGGCTTGATCTGGCGCACCTGGACGATCAAGGCCGATTCCGCACCGGCGACCTCGGCCGCATCCTCCAGAACGGGCAGTTGGTGTTCGAAGGCCGCCTCAAAGAAATGCTCAAGGTCGGGGGCGAGAACGTAGCGCCCAGCGAGATCGAGGTCGCTTTGGCCTCGCACCCCGCCGTCACGATGGTCCAGGTGGTAGGGGCCCCCGACAGTCGCCTCGAACAGGTAGCGGCGGCGTTTGTCGAGCTTCGCCCAGGCACCTCCGTGGACGAAGAGGAACTGGTGCAGCACTGTCGCGAGCGAATTGCCAGCTTCAAGGTTCCCCGACACTGGCGGTTCGTCACGACGTGGCCCATGTCGGCAACCAAGATCCAAAAGACCGTGCTAGCCCAGCAGATCCAGGACGAGTTGATGAGCGCGGAGACTGCCAAGTGAGCGATTCCTCAACCCTGGTTCAGGCCGGGCCGGCCGAGATCTCAGAACGAACCGCCAAGTTGATCGGCGCACTTCGTCGCAATGCGCCGTCGCCCGATTGGGGCCCGCAGGAACATCGCCAGGCGTTCGAAGCGGCAGCCTCCTCGTGGCCGATCGCAGCTGGGGTTCAAATCGACGCACGTCAGACCGACGATGGCCAGGTCGAAATACTCACGCCCGAACCCTCGACTCACGATGACGTCGTGCTCTACCTGCACGGCGGCGGGTTCATGATGGGATCGCTGAATACCGCGCGCCCACTCGCGTCGCTGGTTGCTGCACGAGCCCAGCGGCGAGTCGTCACGTTCGATTACCCGCTGGCGCCTGAAGCCAACGCTCCGGATCAGTTGCAGTCGCTTCTGCGAATCCTGCAGTGGATCGATCGTGAGCACTGCCGACTCGAAGACCTGACCGTGATGGGCGACTCGGCAGGAGGGAACCTCGCGCTCGGCGCTGCCCAAGCTGTTCGCGACGAACTCGGCCGTTCCCTTCGTGGCTGCATTCTGCTGTCGCCCTACCTTGACCTCACCTTGCAAGAGACGGCCACGGCTCACGGGGCAAATGACGATGACCCCCAGGCAGCTACCTGGCTGTTGGAGCAGATGGCACAGTGGTACTGCGGTTCTGACGTCGATCGAGCAGACCCACAGATTTCACCGCTGTTCGGAAATCTCAACGACCTGCCTCCGATGCTGATCCAGGTCGCAGCGAACGAAAATCTCTTGAGCGATTCGATGCGCCTGCACGGCTCAGCCACCACGGACGTCGACTTGCAGGTGTGGGCTGACGGCTTCCATGCATGGCATTACTTCGCCCCACGTCTGCCCTCGGCCGATGCCGCGGTCGACGAACTCGTGGCATGGCTCGACGGCCCACGCTTCACCCATCGCTAGCGCGATAGAACTGAAATCACTCCCCTCGGACACCATCGCGGCGCACGTGTGAACGACGCCGCTCATGAAAGGAAAAGTCTGTGGCAATTCCACTGACCAACGAAATACCTGATCGCGTCGGCGTACTCGTCATCGGTGGTGGTCTTGCCGGGTGTTCGAGCCTGCTGGCCGCCGCCGAAGCAGGTCAGTACGCCTTCTTGGTCGAAAGTGAAGACAATATCGGCGGGAGCACCGTCAAGAGCGCCGGGTTGTATGCGTTCGCCGGTACGGCCGAGCAGGAGGCCGCAGGCATTGACGACTCGGTCGAGCTGCTCAAACAAGACCTCGTTGCCGTCGGCCGTGGACTGTCAGATCCCGCCATGATCGACCTCTACTGCGATCACCAGTACGACACCTACACCTGGCTGAAAGAGCGTGACATCGTGTTCGGCGAGTTGCACGCGGCCTCAGCCCAGTCGGTTCCGCGCTCGCACCCCACCGATTCAACTGGCATGCTGCACAAGCTGCTCGATCGCGCCGGACAACTAGGAGCGCGCGTCAGCCTCAACACCAAGGTGAATCGCTTGATCACCCAAGGACAGCGGGTGACCGGCGTCGAGGTCGTTCACGACGGCACGATTCAGAACATCATGTGCGATGCGGTTGTCATCGCATCTGGAGGATTCTCGCGCAACGAAGACCTAATCGGGTCCTACGCTCCGCAACTGTCGCAGGCGGTTCGCGGCGGCGGCGTCGGGTCCCGCGGTGACGGCTTGGCAATGGCGCTCGAACTCGGTGCCGCAACCGCTGACATGGACCAAGTCCGTGGCACGTTCGGTATTTATCCCGAGCCTCACCCGCACGAGGACGGCACCGGAATCCTCGCCGTGTACAAAGGAGCAATCGCGGTCAACAACGCGGGGCACCGATTCGTCGACGAGTCCAAGCCCTACAAGGAGATCGGTGACGCGAACCTGCTGCAACCCGGAGCGCGCACGTTCCAGATCTTCGACCAGTCCGTCCTGGCGTTGTCGTCGGACGAAACACCGATCTACGACTTCGTGGGTCGCCGCAATTCGGGGTTGTTGACTGAAGCTACGAGTCTGTCCGAACTTGCAGAAAAGATCGGCGTTCCAGCTCAGAACCTTGAGGAGACGGTCGCTGCATACAACGCCGCGATCGCCGAAGAATCCGAAGATGAATTCGGTCGGACGAGCCTTTCGGGAGGCTACGGGGAGCCAACGCCGATTCAGACACCCCCGTTCTTTGCGCACTGGTCAGGCACCGTGGTCCTGGCGACCTATTGCGGTCTTCGGGTAGACGAATCGATGCGGGTATTGAACGAACGAGGTGAGGCGATCGAGCGCCTCTACGCCGCCGGAGAGGTCGTCGGAGGCTTCCACGGCGGTGGCTACATGACCGGCACTGCCATCGGCAAGGCGGCCGTTTTCGGTCGCATTGCCGGAACGTCCGCAGCACAGGAAGAGAGCGAATTGCAATGGTGACTCCCACGACCGACCGCGCTGGCGAACCGATCCGCATCTGGCATCAGAGCCTGACGGTGCTGGCACACGTTCCGGCGTATCGCGACGCACTGCAAAAACACATCGACTCGGTTGTTTCCCCCGGAACCGAGGTCGACCTGCATGGGCTCGTCGATGGTTCTTACAGCACGTCGTATCCAGGCTCGGAAATCATCTACAACTACGTGACCAGCCGACACGTCGAACAATTTGTCGAGGCGGCCGTGACTGCCGAACGAGAAGGTTACGACGCGTTCGTGATCGCTACGCTGCCGGATCTGGGATACGAACAGATCCGCAGCGTCGTCGACATCCCCGTCATCCCGATCGGGCTGACCTCGGTCACCAGCGCGATCGCACTCGGTGATTGTGTCGGGTTGGTCGGCTTCATCGACGAACTCGCGCCCTGGGTACGGCGCAACATGTCGCTGGTCGGACTCGATCGCGTTGTCGGTCCGTTTGCCTCGCTCGGTGCTACGTTCCACGACGTCATGGCCGAGATGGAAGGGCCGGACAAAGCGCTGCGCGCTTTCGAGGACGCGGCCGCCCGACTGATCGAGCAGGGCGCCAACGTCATCGTTCCCGGCGAAGGCCCACTCAACGTTTTGCTCGCTCGGCACCAGATCACGCGCGTGCATGACGTGCCAGTGATCGATTCGATGGGGTCGACTTTCGGACTCGCCGACATCAGGGCCCGTGAGTATCGGCGTACGGGCATCTATCCGAGTCGTTCGGGTTACTACTTCGCCCGGCCACCGGCCGAACTATTCGAAGGAGTTCGAAACCTCTACGGCCGCGGACCTTCGGCGACCAACCCGTGAACGACGATGTCGGCCATGACTTGGCCGACATCGTCGGCGCCGACACTCCCGTGGGGATCAAACCACCGACACATCCAGTTCAGCATGCCGACGGAAACCAACGCGTTAAGGCGTGATTGCTCTGCCGTGGCCTGCGGCCCAGCGGCTTGTGCGATGACTGCCTGGAACGTGTCGAAATAACTGTCCTGCAACTCTTGAACGGCAGCACGATGCGACCGCGACAAGTGACGGGTCTGGTCCAACAGGACCCTCACTTCGTCGCGGTTACGTCCGACGATCGAAGCGTGCATGCGTGTCAGTTGGGCCAACCGGGTCACGGCATCGACCCCGACCGAAGAATCCAACAATTCGACCATCTCACGCAGGTGTCCCGCGGCGGCCTGCGTCAAGATCACGGCGAGCAGTTCATCCTTGGACTCGATGTAGTAGAACAACAAGGACTTGCGGAGCCCAGACGCGTCAGCGAGTTCCTGGGTCGTGGTCTCCTTGAAACCGCGCATCGCAAAAAGACGTGTGGCCGACGTCAGGATTGATTCCGGTGTTCCTGGCGGTTCGATTGCGTCGACCACTTTGCGCACGTCATCGGGTACCGTGACCGACCCCGTAGCTTGCCGAGGCGAATCGCTGGCGATGCCGTGCAAGAGAGTGTCACCGATTCGCGTGGCAACCTCATCGATCGTGAGGTCGCCGCGATTGGAGTACCAGCGATAGGTCGTGGCCAACGCTCCGAGGATGGACGCTGACATCACCGGAACCGAACCCGGCCGACATTCGCCGCTCTGCTGGGCATCGACCAGCATCTGACGTAACGGCCGCTCGAACGCGTCCCGTCGTGCGACCACGCTCGCGCGGGCCTCGGGCTGAAGGTTGTGTTGCTCCTCAAAGAACACGCGCACGGCGCGCTGGAACTTGACGACGACGCCGACGTAGGACCGGACGAACTCACGGAATCTTTCTTCAAAGGCATCGTCGCCCGTGGTTCGAATCGACTTGTCGGCCGTATCGAGGAAGTGTTCGTGGATGAGCATCAGGATTTCCTGCTTGCTCGACACGTAACGATAAAGCGTCCGCTTGGTGATGTTGGCACCTGCCGCGATGTCGTCCATCGTCGTCTCGACATAGCCACGGCTACCGAAGAGTCGGGTCGCTACCCTGACGATCGCGGGACCGTGCTGGCCGCGGTGGCTCTCCTTCTTTGGCTGCGACAAGTCCATTCCTTCACACAATTTGAGAGCCCAGAATACCTGACGAAAAATTTCCCGGTCGAGACTCGCTGGCGATCCGCAAACGTGTTCAACATCACGTTCACGGCTGAGGTGACGTTTAGTGTACCTGAGCCGAAGCTGCCTATGTATACTAGGCGGACAGTATATTTTGGAGGCATAATGTCGTTTCTCCTGGGTGGGCGCAGAACTGCCCTGCAACGTCGGCGCGGTCCTCTCAGTGAGCTTCACGCCGCCGAAACGCTCGGCCTCGTCACGGCGGCTGCTCTCGACGCGTGTGGAGTCAACCCAGCCGACGTCGATCAGGTGATCACCGGGTGCGTGACCAAGGTCGGCGATCAGGCCAACAACGTGGGTCGCTCGGCGTGGCTTTCGGCTGGTTTGCCGCAGGAGATTCCCTCGATCACGATCGACGCCAAATGCGGCTCGAGCCAGCAGGCGGCTCATTACGCCGCGGCTCTGATTCGATCAGGCGCAGCAGATGTGGTCGTGTGCAACGGCATCGAGATCATGACGAATCATCCGCTCGGCGAGGACGCTGGCAACGCTGACCTGTATCCACAGATCTACAAAGACCTGTACGAAGTGACGACGCAGGGCGAGGCGGCCGAACGGATCGCTCGCAAGTGGGGAATCGATCGTCTGCAGTGCGATGAGATCGCCTTGGCATCGCAGGAGCGCGCCGCTGCCGCCATCGCCGCAGGACGGTTCGCCGACGAGGTCGTCGAAATCGGCGGTACGAGCATCGACAACGCGCCGCGTCAGTCCACCTTGGAATCGCTATCAGAACTGAAGCCAGTCTTCGGAGCCGATGGCGTCCTTACTGCTGGCAACTCGTCTCAGATCGTCGACGGCGCCTCGTGCATCATCGTGTGCTCGCAGGAGTACCTAGCTCGGACTCGCACCAAGCCGCTCGCCCGCTTTGTCCAAGAAACCATCCTCGGCGTGGATCCGGTGCTAAAACTGACGGGTCCTATCCCTGCGACCCAAGCGGCACTGAAAGCTAGTGGCGTCACTACCGACCAACTGTCCGTCGTAGAAGTCAACGAAGCCTTCGCCAGCGTTCTGGGGGCATGGCTCGCGGAGATCCCGGTGCCTTTGGAGCGGGTCAACCAAGATGGCGGTGCCATCGCGCTGGGCCATCCCGTCGGCGCTACTGGCGCGCGGCTGCTGTTGACAGCCGGACGCCAACTCCGGGACGGTTCGGGGTCACACGCCCTCGTCGCCATGTGCTGCGGCGGCGGACTGGGCACGGCCACCATCCTCGGCGCAGTTTGAGCCAGACCAACGTTCGATCGGAGAGTTCGATGACCCAATCGGTGCTAGTCGATCGCCAGGACCACGTCCTGACGATCACCCTGAACGACCCTGAAGCACGCAATCCCATCACGGGTGAACAGACGATCGCCGAGGTCACCGACGCGCTGTCTACTGCCAACGACGACGTCGATGTCCGCTGCGTGGTGCTGACGGGCAAGGGCAAGGCGTTCTCCGGTGGCGGCAACATCAAGGACATCCGGGCCGGGCGCCTTCCGTTCGGTGGCCCTCCGATCGCTTCGGCTGAGGGATACCGCACGGGCATCCAGACGCTGGCCAAGGCGTTGCGCTCGTGCGAAGTTCCCACGATCGCGGCGATCAACGGCCCGGCGGTAGGCGCAGGTTTCGACATCACCATGATGTGCGATCTCAGGATCGCGTCGAAAAACGCGACGTTTGCTGAAAGTTTCGTTCGCCTCGGGCTCGTGCCCGGAGATGGCGGTGCCTGGCTGCTGCCACGCACCATCGGTGCCCACCGCGCCGCGCAGATGCTGTTCACCGGCCAAACGGTCACAGCCGACCAGGCTCTTGCCTGGGGCCTGGTCGGTGAGGTCGTCGAGCCCGACGAACTGATTGCAACCGCAACGGCCCTTGCGACCAGCATCGCGAAGAACCCTCCGCGGGCAGTGAGAATGGCGAAGCGGTTGCTGCGCGAAGGTGAACATCAAAGTTTCGACAGCGCGCTGGAGTTGGCCGCGCTTGCGCAGGCCATCGCGCACTCGACATCAGACCACCGCACTGCGGTTGCTCCGGACGAGTCCACCTACGTGGGAGAGTGACGCGCGATGGCAGGGCTCAAAGCCTTCCAACCGGTCCATGAAACGCCAGCGCTGGCCCAGCTTCGGCTAAGCGTCCGGAAGCGAATCGACGAACTTGCCCAACAAGGGGCGTTCGAACCTACTGTCGATCCTTGGATCACCGGGTGGGACCGATCGTTCAGCGAATTGATCGCTCGGGAAGGTTGGGTCGGCATGACGATCCCTACCGAGTACGGCGGTCACGGTCGCACCTTCTTGGATCGTTACGTTGTCACCGAGGAACTGCTAGCTGCTGGCGCCCCTGTGGCCGCGCACTGGTTCGCCGACCGACAGATTGCGCCAGCGTTGCTCAAGCACGGGACTGCCGAGCAAAAGGCCGACATACTGCCGCGTATCGCGCGTGGCGAACTGATGTTCGCGATCGGCATGAGCGAGCCCGATACGGGATCTGACCTGGCCAGCGTCAGGACTCGCGCCACGCCACAGAGCGGTGGCGGCTGGCAGATCAGCGGCACCAAGATTTGGACGTCCGGCGCACATCACGCGGACAAGATCCTGATGCTCGCCCGGTCGGGCGCTGTCAGTGAAGATCGTCACGCCGGTCTGAGCCAATTCATCGTTGACCTGGACTCCCCCGGGATCACCGTGCGACCTATCCCAGCAGCGGACGGCCGTCATCACTTCAACGAGGTATTTTTCGACGCCGTCTCCGTAGGGGACGACGCAGTTCTCGGAACAGTAGGCAATGGCTGGGCCCAGGTGATGGGCGAACTGGCCTTCGAACGCAGTGGGCCCGAACGCTTTCTGACGGCACTTCCCATTCTGCAATCCAGCGTCGACGCTATCCGCAGCGGACAACCCAGCCGCGACGACGTTTCCCGCCATTTCGCCCGCATGGCCACTCTTCGTCGAATGTCGTACTCGGTCGCCAACGACATCGAGCGTGCGGTGCCCGTCGATGTTGCCGCCGGCATTGTCAAGATTTTGGGCACGACCCTGGAGGGTGACGTGGTGCAGGCCGCGCTCGTACACGCCGACACCGACTCCACACCCATGCCAGACGCCTTGCGTCGCGCGTTGACGTCGCGTGCCTCCTTCACCCTGCGAGGCGGCACCAACGAAGTCCTTCAAGGCGTTATCGCCAAGTCAGTGGGAGCACGAGGATGACCGAAAGCACCACCGTCACCGCAGACCCCGAAGTGGTCTCGCTGATCAATACCATCTGTGCCGACCTGGCTCAGACTGCGCAGGTGCCCCAGGACGGCTCCCTGAATCAGGACGCGTGGGAAACCCTGAGCCAGTCCGGGCTGCTGTCGCTTACGGACACGAACGACCCACAAAGCTTGGCGCACGCAGCGACGTTGGCCGAAGCTATTGCACACCATCGTCTGGCGATCCCCAGCGGCGAGCACGACATCATGAGCAAATGGGTCGGCCAAACAGTCGGACTGGATCTGGATGCGACGGCACTGGTGATCACCACCGAGGTCGACCGTGATGGTCGCTCGACCCGTGTGCCGTGGGCTCGTCACGCCCAGACCTTCGTGGCCCTCAGCAGAACTGGCGAGGGCTTGGGGATCAGCGTGGTGACGTCAGATGACGTCGAAATAACGCCAGGCCTCAACCACGCCGGGGACGCTCGCGACGCTATCAAGATCGATCCGGCGGCTTTGGCGTCGGCCGAACGAGTGGATCCAACCCTTGGCGATGCCCTGCGTGTCCGCGGGGCCTACCTGCGGGCGGCGCAGATCGTTGGCGCCATGAATGCAGCAGTGGAAGCGTCGTTGCAGTACGCCAGTGAACGCGAGCAGTTCGGTCGCCCCATTGCGAAGTTCCCGCTCGTGCAGCGCATGCTGGTCGAGTCGGTCAACGAGTCTCAACTTGGCGCTGCCGCCGTCGATCATGCCACGCTCGTCGTGGCCGATCCGCAGGCAACCGATAGCGATAAGACGATGGCCGTCGCGATCGCTCGATCAGTCGTCGCTCACGCGGCCGGGGCAGTAACTCGACATGCGCATCAGGTTCACGGAGCCATTGGTACGACTGCTGAGCATCCCCTGCACTTCTCGACTCAGGCCATGGAAGCGTGGGCTAGCGAGTTCGGATCAACGGCTCATTGGGAGAGTCTGATTTCCGAACACCTACGTGCGACCACGCAGCCTGTCTGGGATCTGATTTCCTGAGCTCTCGGGGTGAGGCCGCCAAGAGCAGGCCTAAGCCCCCTGCGCCAGTTCGTTCCCCACAATCCAGCCCATGGCAAAAGCGGTCAGCAATCCGTTGCCGGAACTGTATCCCTTGGAGTGTGGTCCGGACAAGCCAACGGCAACACCGCCAGCACCTCGCAGGCCGCGAACTGCCGAGCCGTCGGTACGCAGAATGTGTCCTGACTCGTCGATCACAGCGCCCCCTTGCGTGCACAAGACCCCGTGCGTCAGCTGCGCAGCGTGATACGGCGGTTGCAGTGCTCGACGCCCGTCCAGCGGTACCAACGCGTCTTCGATCCGCTGCCGGTCTTGGCCCAACCACTGCGCCAATTCGTCCACGGTGGCAAAGTTTCGGATGGCACCGGCAGCAATAGAAGTCTGCATCAATTCGGTGTTGAGCGTCTGCTCCATGGCGATGTGATCCCACACCATCACGGCGCGTTCGCCTGCCTGCTGCTGTATGACAGCGGCCAACGAGGAATAGCCCATCGACATTTCGTCGACAAACCGCTCAGCCTTGTCGTTCAACAGCACCGCACCGAAGAATGGCAGGGCTGGAGCAACTCGCGTGCCGTGGTCAGCAACAACTTGGCCGTGGCGCAAGCAGGATGCCATGTTCTTGAAATCGACATCCAGCTCTTGGAGCCAGGCAATGGCATCGCCGGTACTGCCGCTCGCGCCGCAGTACATCGGACCTCCGAGGTCAGCGCAGTACTGCCGCATGAGTTGGGCATTGCCCGCAAATCCCTCAGTTGCAAGCACGACGGTGTTGGCATGCACGTTTGTCCGCGTGCCATTTTGCTCTACGACGACGCCGTCGACTCCCCCATTGCTGGTGATCAGTTCCACGGCCGGCGACTCGTCGACGAATGCCACGTTGTCCCTGGCAGTCAGCACTTGGCGCAAATGGTTCAGCAGCTCACCGCCGCCTCGACGAAGAACGTCGGCGTGCAGGCGAGGTACCGACATGCCTGCGCGGGGCATGTCCGTACCCACATCGAGAGCGAACCCCAGGTCTTCATCGATCCACTCCACATACTGCGGTGCGGCTTCGCACAGAGCTTGGACGATCGGCTCCATCCCAGGATCGGCCAACGCTTGCAGGATCTCCTCCGCGTGGCGCGACGGCGAGTCAGAAATTCCCGCCGCTCGCTGGAACTTGGTGCCCCCAGCCGCAAGGCTGCCACTTGAAATCTCGGTGTTCGATCCGTGATGTGTGCTCTTCTCGAAGACGCCCACCACCAGACCTGGATTCTGCGAAGCGCGTAACGCTGCCACAACGCCCGCCCCGCCACCACCGACGACTGCGACATCTACTTCGATGTCGTCCACGTTGCCTCCACGCTGTTCGTTCAGCTATTACGTACGTTCCTTGACAGTTCAGCGGTGTCAACGCATGACGAGCGGGTTCACCGGCGAGCCCACACCGTGCGTGAACGGCAGCGGCGCACCACAGAACATGAACTCGTATCGCTGGTCACGTGCGCAGTCCTCAGCCAGCTCTTCCATGTCGAGAATCTCCGACAACGGCATGCCCATATCTCGAATTGCGACCATATGGAACGGGAGGAACTCGCCCTCCACAACGCCGGGCAGCACCTCGACGGCATAGTTATCGCACGCCAAGGCCGCCACATCGCGTTCGTGGAACCAGGTAGCGCACTCCATCGTCAGACCCGGCTCACCGGACTTAAATGCCGCGCTGTCTCCATCAGACAGGTACCGAGCGCGCCAGCCCGTACGCACCAAGACGACAGCACCCGGATGAATCGTGACTCCCTGATGCTCGGCAACCGCCGTAAGGTCCTCGGGCGTAATGGGCGTGCCCTTTTCCAGCCACGGCACGCCAGCCCACCGAGCCACGTCGAGCAGTACCCCGTGCGAAACCACTCCCGGGTTCAAAGCAGCAACCGAACAATGAACTGCCCCGCGCTCGGTCACGGTGTCGGCATCGAAGCCGTTATACAACTGACCGTCATAGAAGACGTGCGACAACGAATCCCACTGGCTCGACGCCTGCAACGCCATTTCAACCTGGTCGTCCGCAACACAGACCGCGCCTGGATACTTGCCAACCTCGTGGCCCGTCTGCAGCATCGAGTGCTGTGGGTTGGAACGTACTCGGCCGTCCTGAGGTCCGTCCTCGTCGAACGGAATGGCGAGGGAATACACCTTTCCGTCTTGAACCAAACTGGTCGCCCGCAGTACGCATTCGGGTGTGATGAGGTTCAGCGTTCCCTTTTCGTCATCGGATCCCCATCGGCCCCAATTGCTGACGCTCTGACCGAGATTTCGAAAGTCACTCATTGGCTTCTCCATTCGCCGCTGCTGTCAGTCTGTTTCGGTCGCCCGGCCTTCGCGTACGTCCTCGAGGTACTCATAAACCTGAGTGAAATCTCTGGTCGGATGCGCCTGTACGTAGCGGTTCCAGAAGTCCTTGGTTGCCTGCGACAGCCCGATCGGTGAACCCGCAAGTCCGGCCGCCTCAAGGAACAGACCGACGTCCTTGTTGACGGTCGCTCCCGTTGCGCCGTAGTTGAAGTTGCGCGGAATGACTGCTTGCGGGAACTTGTCCTCGCTGGCCGACGTGCGTCCGGTCGAAACGTTGAGCACATCGACCATGGTGGACATGTCCAGGCCCAGCGAAACGCCACACAACACTGCTTCACTCGTCACCGCCATCGAGGTGGCGGTAATGACGTTGTTCGTCACCTTCATGACCTGACCCAACGACGGCTCTGAGCCCATCTCGAAGATGTTGTTGCTGAAGGTGGAGAGGAGCGGCTTGACGACCGCGAGATCGGCGTCAGCGCCAGCGAGCATCGTGGTCATCGTGCCGTTCTGCGCCGGAACGACTCCGCCGCTGACCGGGCAATCCACGTAGGCCAGACCCGAGCCGCGAATGATTTCGCAGCACTCCCGCGAGGTCTTCGGCCCGATGGTGGACAATTCGACGATCAACGTTGCACGTCGGTCGGTAACAGCGGCCACTTCCCGCGAGACCTCAAGGCTCACGGTGGGATTCGGCAGGCAGAAGAACACCACGTCGGTCGACCGAATGACGCTCTGCAGATCTGCCAGCACCTCAAAGGGATGTCCGTCCGAGCCCGGCTCTAGCACCGGGTCGTATGCGAGCACCTGGTAGCTACTCGCCAACCGTTCTGCGATGGGTCGGCCCTGTTGCCCAAGGCCGAGAAACCCAACAACCAATTCGCTCATCCTGACAAACCTTTCACTTTGAGGTCCCGCGGGAGTGGATCAAACGTGAATTACTTCATGTTGCAAGCCGGGTCCGGCTCCGGGTTGTTCACCGATGCTGGCACGACGAAGCTCGGGTCCAGACCCAACTTTCCGTCCTCGCCCTTGGTCACCTGCGCGACGTACATAGGCGCTTTGATCTGGTGATCGTCTGCGGACATCGTCAACTCGCCGTTGATGCTGTCGAACGTCAAACCGTTCATCGCCTCGCGGACCTTGAGCGGATCAACCGACTTGGCCTTGGTCACGGCAGCAAACAGGAACTGCATCGCAACGTAGCTGTTTCCGACGTTGGTCGTTGGAGGGGTGCCGACCTTTTCGGTGTAGGCCTTGACGAACTCAACGTTGGCCTCAGAGTCCAGGCGGGGCTCCCAGTTCGTGGTGGCCCAGACACCTTCCATGCTCGGGTCGCCGATCGCTTCCAGCACCGAGGAGTGCATACCCGCGTCGGACATGACCAGGTCGTACTTCTCCAGCAGACCGAACTGCTTCGCTTGCTTGAAGAAGCTGACCGCGTCGCTGCCTGCGTTGGCGACGATCAGGCCGCCACGGCCCGTCAGCTGGCTGATGTACGAGCCGAAGTCCGTCGTGCCCAACGGCGCGAGCAGTTGCTTGTTGACCTTGACGCCCAGCTCCTCGGCGACAGCCTTCACGCCTGCTGCGGAGTCCTGGCCGAAGGAGTAGTCGGCACCGAGGGTGTCCCACTCCTTGATTTCGGGATGATCCTTCATAAACGCTGCGATGCCGTTCATGTCGACGCGGGCGCTCATCGTTGTACGGAAGAAGTTAGGGGTGCAGTCCTTACCGGTGAAGTCGTTGCTGAGTGCCTGCACACCGATCATCACAGCGCCTAGCGACTCCAACTTCGGCGCAACCGCGGCAATTTCGGGGCTGCTGACCATGCCGGTGAGGAACTTGATGCCGTCGCGCTGGGTCATCCGCTGCGAGACCGCGATCGCCCCTTCTGCGGTGCCGAGGTCGTCGGCGATCTTCAATTCGACCTTGCGTCCATCCACGCCGCCGTTGGCGTTGGCCTGGTCGACCGCGAACTGAACGCCAGCAATCTGCTCCTTGCCGTACAGCGCGTACGGACCAGTCTGGGGAGCCGTGACGCCGATGCGAAGAGCTTCGCTGTCGCCGCCGCCGTTGCTGCTCGCCTCGTCCGATGCAGAGCCCGAACAACCACCCGCAAGCAAAGCCACGCCGACAGCAGCCACTGCCAGTCGGGCCTTCATACCCTGATGCATTGCCTTCTCACTTTCCTTTGGATTTGTGCGTGGCAGGAGCCACGTCACACACTCACCATCGATCGCAGTTGTTCCATCGGTGTCTCCGATATCCGTCCGCGCGACACAATCTCCCCCTTTGACAGCACGGCAAACCGGTCGGCAACGCGCGCCACCAAGTCCAAACGCTGTTCGATCAGCAGCATCGAGGTACCCATCTCGCGCAGGCCGACGAAAACATCCCCTAGTTGATCGATGATCACTGGAGCCAAGCCTTCGGAAGGCTCGTCCAGCAAGATGATTCTCGGGTTCGACATCAACGCCCGTCCGATGGCGAGCATCTGTTGTTGACCGCCGCTGAGATTGTTGCCGTCGGACTTGCGTCGTTCATGCAGGATCGGGAACAGGTCGAACACTGCGGCCAGATCCCATGAACCGTCACGCTCAGCCGACGTCCCCAGCAGAAGGTTCTCTTCGACCGAAAGACCCGGGATGATCCAACGACCTTGTGGCACCAGAGCTGCGCCGCGGTGCACCGGTTCGTGGGCCTTGCGGCCGGAGAGTTCGTGACCGTCAATCACAACCGAACCGCTGGCCACCTGTGCAATACCGAACATCGCATTCAGACAGGTGGTCTTGCCGACGCCGTTGGCACCGAGCAGAGCAAAACACTCACCCTCCTCGACTGAAAACGTCACACCGTCGAGAACCAGAGCAGACCCGTACATCGCGCTGACCTGGTCAAACGTCAGAATGTCAGGCATCGCTCGCACTCCCTAGGTAAGCCTCGATCACTCGCTTGTCGGTTCTGACCTCTTCGGGCACACCCGAGGCGATCACGGCACCTTGTGCCATGACGGTCAACAGCTCACACACGCGGAAGATGACCTCCAAGTGGTGCTCCACGAGGATCACGGTCGCTTCGCGCTCACGAGCCAGCGCCGACAAGTGGTCAGCCAGCCGCAGGCTTTCGTTCCTCGACAGGCCCGCAGCGGGCTCATCCAGCAGCACCAAGTCAGGGTTACCGATCAAGGCCAGTGCGACATCGACGCGTCGCTGCTCGCCGTAGCTGATCTCGCGGCAGTACTCGTCAAGCGCGCTTTCCAACTGCAGTGCTTCAACGATCGTGTCCAGGTCACGTTCGCCCATCAATTTGGCGACCATTTCGAGCTGTTCAGCGACCTTAATCTCCGGGAACACACTGATCCGCTGGAAGGACCGCGCGATTCCCGAACGACGCCGCCAGGTGACCGAACGCCGGGTGATGTCCTCACCGTTGATGTGAACCGAGCCGCTGACTGGCTTGCGCTTACCCGAGATCAGGTCGATGACCGTGCTCTTACCAGCCCCATTCGGTCCGATCAGCCCGTGAATCTCGCCTTTTTGTACTGTCATGGAAACGCCGTCGACGGCCTTGACCGCCCCATAGGCAAATGTGACATCTCGCATTTCAAACATGAGCGGCTCGCCTTCGACGCATCACCAGCGATACGAGTTTCTTGACAATCTCGGCCAGTCCACCTGGTGCGGCGATGATCACGACCATCAGCGCGCCGCCGAGAATGAACTCGTAGTTCGAACTTCCACTGAGATACGCCTGCAGAAGGACGAAGATGATCGCGCCCACTGAGGGGCCCACGATGCTTCCGATGCCTCCGAGGATGGCGACACTCAGCGCGAGCCCCGAGACGTGGAACGAGAGATTGTCCGGCGAGATGTAGCTGGACGTGAGCACTGCCATACAACCGGCCAGGCCTGCGATGGCTGCGGACAGAACGAATGCCAAGACCCGCGGCATGTACGTTCGGTATCCCGAGAAGCGCATACGCTCTTCGTTCTCGCGTACGGCTACCAGCCTGCGCCCGAAGACCGAGCGATTGACGAACCAGAACAACGCCATCACCAGCATCAGGGCCGACCAGACAACCGGCCACGATGTCACCGGGTTGATGTACGACATCGCGTCTTTGCCCAGGAAAGAACCTTCGAACACGATGTTGAATCCGTCGGTTCCGTGGGTCACGCTGTCGAGCTTGGTCGTAGCGACCCAGACCAACATGCCGATCGACAAGCTCAACATCGCAAAGGCAACGCCCGGCGACTTTGCGATGACCAACCCCACGACAAAAGCGAACACAGCGCTGATCAAGACAGCGGCAGCAATCACCACGATGAGAGGCACATCGGTCTCGGTCGTCAAGATCGCCACGGAGTAACCCGCAACGCCGTAATAGGCAGCGTGACCGAAGCTCAGCATGCCAGTCTGGTTGACCAGCCACGCGATACTGAGCGCGAACGTGCCCAGCGTCGCGGCCTGGACCGCCAACTGCAATTGATAGGTCCCGACCACCTGCGGCAACGCGATGCCCGCGAGCAGAACAACTACCCAGCAAGCCATCACCAGCAGCACGGTCGACTTGGTCGAGCGCATCTTCTTCTCCGCAGCCTTCGTATTCATAGGGACCTCGTTCCCGCGATGCCCTTGGGGCGGAACAGCAGGATGCCGAGCATGAGCGCGTAGGGAACATATGCCGAGATGTCGGGCAGGTGGACCGCCGTCACGGCGTTGAGCATGCCCAGGATCAAGGCAGCCGCCATGGGCCCGCTGATGCTGCCCAGGCCACCGACCACCACGACGATGAACGTGAGCACGAGAATTTCAACTCCCATGTTGGGCGACAGACTCAGGTACGGCCCAGCGAGCACGCCGGCAAGACCAGCCATCGCCAGGCCCATGGCGACCACAGTCGCGCTGACCCGATCGACGTTCACGCCCACGACACCGGCAGCCGAACGATCGATACTGACCGCGCGCACCTGAAGGCCGGTCTTGGAGCGACGGAGCCACACGATGAGTCCAGCCGCGATCAGCAGCCCGACGGCGATCAGGAAATAGCGGTAGGTGGGATAGGCGACGCCAAAGATCTCGATCGTTCCGTCGAGGACACTAGGCGGTTCCAAGGTCCGCGGCTGGGTGCCCCAGAACTTCGTCACGACATTGGAAAGCACGAACGTCAGACCAAAGGTCAAGAGCATGATTTCCATCGGTTCGCGCTCAGTGAGGTACCGAAGACCCCACCGGTCCGCGACCAATCCGATCAAACCGAAAATTACCGGCACGCCCACCAGGGCGACCCAATAGTTGGCTTCGGTCGAGATAGTCAGCCCGATGTACGCGGCGACCATGTAGATCGCGCCGTGAGCAAAGTTAATGACACCACGCAGGCCGAAGATGAGCGCCAAGCCGGTCGACAGCACCAAGAGGAGCACACCGAACGCCATGCCGTTGAGCACGATCACCATAAGTCGAAATTCCTGAATCCTTCAATGCCGAACCCGCCTACGAATCAACGAGCCCACAGGCCGTCAGACGTCCGAATTAAGATACTGTCCAATCAGTTTAATGAGCCTAAGCATGCAGGGAAGGCTGGGTCAACTTCTGCTGCGGAAAATCACTGAATTGCAACCTACGGTCGAAGATCCGCAGGTCACTTGTCCGCGAATGCGGGAAGAACCTGCGTCCTGAACAGCTCCAGCGTATTCAGCACCTGCTCCTGCGGCATGTCGTACCACTGCATACGCAACACGATGTGGTCGACGCCTTGCGCTTGCAGAGCCTTGAACTTCTCCACCGCGGTCTGCGGATCAGTGAAGATGTACGACTGGTCGATGACGCGTTCAGCCGCCGCAGCATCGGCCAGGTGGTCGTAGTTACCTTGCTTGTCCGGCGCGTTGAACTCGCCGTATGCCTTCGTCACGCCATCGCGCGCAGCCGCACCAATGGCACGTGCGCGGTCAGCATCGTTGTCGAGAACCAGCTCGCGGCGCAGTGCGAATGTACCCGCATTGCGTCCCAGCTTTGCGCGCTCCTCGCGGTAACCCTGCAACGAAGCCTCGATCTTCTCCGGGGATGCTGCCGGTGGAAGGATCCAGGCGTCGCCCAGCCGCGCCGCGCGACGCGCGCCAGCAGGCGTCGGGCCTGCACCCATCCAGACCGGCGGTCCGCCCTGCTGAACAGGCTTCAAGCTGATCTTCTGGTTGTCGACGTTGAAGAAGTCTCCTGAGAACGAGACCGGCTCACCGGTCCACAATTGCCTGATCAGATCAATTGCTTCGGTCAGGATCTTGCCGCGACTCTTCTTGTCGATCGCGTAGGTCTCGAACTCATTGTCGCGATAACCAGCTGCGAAACCGGCGATGGCGCGGCCGTTGGCGAGGTGGTCGAGAGTTGCGAACTCTTCTGCCACCGTCACCGGCTGATGAAGCGGAAGAATGAGCATGCTGGTGCCGAGCGTCATCTCCCCGCTGTCTTCGGCCAAAGCCGACAGTAAGGGCAACGGCTGCAGCGTCGGCAGGTTCCCGAGCACATGCTGCAAGGCCCAAATCGATGACATTCCCGCGTCACGCGCCAGCCGTACCTGCTCCCGCAGCGCCGCAATTCGATCCGCCGGGACGACTCCTGGCGGGAAATCGTTCATAACGGCGAGTCCGAATTTCATATTTCTGTCCACTTCCTTTGATCAAACAATGGTCTGGGGCGTAGGTATCCAATCCCGACGCAGGTCAAAGCATCAACATCGCTCAGTCACCTGTTAGGCAATGCCGAAGTACGCGGCCTGAAGTTCGGGGTGCTCGAGCAGTTCGGGTCCGGTGCCGCTCAACACGACACGACCGTGATCGATCACGTTGCCGTGGTCCGACAGTTCCAGGGCCTCGACGACGTTCTGCTCGACGAGCAAGATGGTCACCCCAGCCTGCGAAAGTCGCCGAATCAACGCGAAAACTTCCTCGACGATGATCGGCGCCAAACCCAGAGACGGTTCGTCCAACATCAACAGGCGGGGCCGAGACATCAGGCTTCGCGCAATCGCGCACATCTGCTGCTCACCGCCCGAGAGCGACCCGGCCAACTGCTTTCGCCGTTCCGACAGGCGCGGGAAGAGATCGTACATCTCATCGCGTACCTCGTTGGCATGTTGGCGCGCAGCCTTGTGGTAGGCGCCCAGAAGCAGGTTCTCCTCGACAGACAGGCGCGGGAACAGGTGTCGACCCTCCGGCACCATGGCCAGCCCGCGCGCGACGATCTGGTGGGGCGGCACCTTGCTGATGTCATCACCGTCGAAGGTCACTGATCCGGACGTGGGTTTGACCACGCCAACGATCGACTTCAACAAAGTGGACTTTCCCGCACCGTTCGCGCCGACCAGCGAGACCACCTCGCCAGCTCCCACTTCCAAGTTCAGGTCATGAACAACGGGGAGGTCTCCGTATCCGGCGTGCAGTCCACGCACCGACAGCAACGACTCACTCATGACGGCTCCTTTTCGTGCCGAGGTAGGCCTCAACGACTTGGGGTGAGTCCAGGACCTCATTGGGCTCACCTGCAGCGATCACCGCACCGTGGTCCAAGACGACCACGTGAGCCGCCAGCGCTCTGACGACCTTCAAGTCATGCTCAACCACGACCACGGTCATCCCATCGGCTTGCAACGAAGCGATCATCTGCACCGCTTCTTCGGTCTCGGTCGGATTCAGGCCTGCCATGACCTCGTCCAACATCAGGAGTCGCGTATTTCCGGCGACTGCGCGAGCGACTTCGAGCCGCTTGCGCCCACCCAGCGTCAGGTTGCCCGCCAGCATCCCGGCCTGGCTCATCAAACCGAGCCGTTCTAGGCATTCTTCAGCTCGTTTGATCGCCTGATTGCGCTTGGGGTAGGCGTGGAACGCACCCACCATCGTGTTCTCCAGCACCGTCAGAGACGGAATCGGATGCACGATCTGGAACGTACGCCCCATCCCCAAGCGAGCCCTGCGATGCGCGGGGAGATTGGTGATCGTCTGCCCGTCGAATTCAATTTCGCCCGAGGACAGTGGAAGGTGTCCCGAAAGCAAGTTGAACAGTGTCGTCTTGCCTGCGCCGTTCGGGCCGACAATGGCAACCACTTCGCCCTTTGCGGTCTTAAATGACACATCGTCGACTGCGCTCAGGCCACCGAACCGCCGTGATACGCCTTTGACTTCAAGCAGTGTTGCCGCCCCTTGTTCAGTCACGCCGATCACGCTTCTTTCTCATAAAGTTCTTCACCTTGCCCCAGATACCGTCCTGGAAATACAGCGCCACGACAATAAGAAGCACGCCGATGAAAGCCTGCGATGTTCCCGGCGGCAGGTCTGCGAATTCGCCGCGGAAGTATGCCTGTGCAGGCTGCAGGAGCAAGCCACCCAAAACCGGTCCGACAATCGTGCCGATGCCGCCGACCAACGCGAGCAGCGGAATGAATACGCCCACGTCGACCAGGCTGAAGACCGACGGCGGATCCAAGAATCCCAGGTACATAATGAACAAGCCGCCACCGATGGCGGTCAATACCGCACTAATGACCAGGCCGATCGTCTTCACCGCAAGCGGACTGGCGCCAGCTGCGGAGGCCGCCTCGTGATTCTCTTTCACGGCGACCAGGTAGTAGCCCAACCGGCCGCGCACGACGAGTATCGACACAGCAAGGCAGGCGGCGAGGAAGCCGAGGAAGATCACACCCCAGGTAAAAGTGTCATTGATCGTCCGCATAGCGAAGGGGATCGTGACACCGGCCGCACCGCCAGTCCATTCGAAATAGATGGACAAAGCGAAGGCGACTTCTGCGAGCACCATGGTGCCGATGGCAAAGAAGACTCCGCTGAGGCGAAACAGCGGCCACGCGAGAAGCAGAGCCACGATGGCCGAAAGTACCGCGCCGACCACCAGCGCCAGCCATGGCGACCAGCCATGGTTCACCCGGAGCAGGCAAACACTGTAAGCGCCGACCCCGAAGAATACGGCGTGGCCGAGTGAGAACTGTCCACCGAATCCACCGATAATGTTCCACGCACAAGCCAGGGCCGCAAAGAGAATGCCCACCGCGGCCAATCCGAGGAAGTATTCGTCGCCCTTCAACAGGACAAGAACGACAGCCAAAGCCACGAGCGCGCCGACATAGGATGCCCATGCGGTACGCGCGGAAACCATGCTGGCATGACTGGGCTTGAGCTTCTTCAAACTGAGCCCAGATTTTGCAGAAGCGCACGTGCGCTCTTCTCCTGCTTGAACTTGTTCAGGCTTGGTCATCGAATCAATCCATTTCTACGTCACCGCGCTGACCGAAGAGGCCAGCCGGGCGAATGATCAATACAGCAAGGAAGAGCACGAACCACACCGCCTGCTTGAGCGCCGGATCGATGTAGTACCCCGACAGCGCTTCGACCACTCCGACGATGAGACCACCCACGAGGGACCCGCCAACGCTTCCCAGACCCCCGAGGATGACGACCGCGAACGCTGGCAGAGCGAAGCTCAATCCGATCGTGGGAGTCACTGAGTATGCTGGGGAAATCAAAGCTCCGGCGAAGGCAGCAATGGCAGTGGAGGCACCGAAGACGACGGCGTACGTGCGGTTGACGTTGATGCCCATCAGCGTCGCAGTTGCACGGTCCTGGCTCACAGCCCTCATCGCGACGCCATAAATGCTCGTGCGTAAGAACAGCATGATGGCACCGGTAAAGATGACCGCCACGATAAGAACGATCAAGCGAGTCACGTCCAGCGACAGTCCAAACACCTCGATGCTGGATGACGACGACGAGCTCTTGACCGTGAGCGTTTCGCCTCGCGTGGCGGCCAGGGCGATGTTCTGGAAAAGGATCAGCAAGCCAAACGTGGCGAAGATCTGCATTAAGTGCTGGCGCAGCAGCGGTTGAATGACAAATTTCTGAATCAGCACACCCAGGACAAAAGTAACGGGGACGACGATGAGCCATGACGAGATATAAGGCCCCAGTCCCCACCAAAGTGATGCAACATAGGCACCGTACATTCCGAACATGACGAACTCGCCGTGCGCGAAGTTCACCACGCGAATGACGCCGAACACCAAATTCAGACCCACTGCCACGAGGGCATAAATACCTCCGGTGAAGAGGCCCGCTACCACAACGATCGGTAAGTCCACGTTTCCTCCACGAAATTGGCTCGGCCGGTGGGCCTGAAACCTGCTATTGCGGTGAAGCGGGGGGTGCTCGCCAGGGCTGAGCGCTGACGAAACACCCCCCGCTTCAGAATTGCTACTTAGCTAACTGCCCGACGTCACTCGATCTTCTGATCGGGCAGGGCCGCTTCTGCCGGCCAGACAGCCGGGATGGTGCCGTCCTGGCGCCACTGAATGATCAGCGGCCGAGCCCGAACGTTCTCGCGGTTCTCGTCGAACTGCACGCCCCAGCCGTTCGGCAGGCCGCCCATCGGGATGTCGATGGACCTGGCCACGTCGCCGAGGGAGGCCAGGTCTGTCTTGCCCTCGGACTTCTCCAGGATGTTCAGCGCCGACGTCATACCTGCATACGCGGTGCTCGCAACCGAACCCAGTGGATCGCTTCCGTAACGCTTCTTGAAGTCCGCGTAGAACTTGTCGTTGCCCGGGGCGTACGTGGAGTTCATCAGCGGAGTGCCATAGGACACCACGAATGCACCCGTCAGGGCCTCCGCGCCGACAGCCTCGTACGTCGAAGGCGCATCGCCGGTACCGATCATGATGATCGCCTTGGGCTTGAAGCCTTGAGCCGCGGCAGTACGAAGCAACAGCGAGTAGTCAGGCGCGTATCCGGTCAGCAGCCACACGTCGGGGTTCGCCTTCTTGGCCTTCAGCACCGAGTCCGTGAAGTCAGTTGCGGTGACCTTGTGCTTGCCCTGACCGACGATCGTGAAGCCGGCGCTTTCGAGGCCCTCTCGCTCCTGCTCCGACAGCAGGGTGCCGTACTCGCCATCCTCATGCTCAAGGAAGACCTTCTTGCCGCCGCCAAGCTTGTCGCCCAGTCCCTCGACGATGAAGTTGACCGCCACATCAGCGAACGACGAGGCGTTCGGACCGACGCGGAAGTAGGACTCCAGGCCGCGGTGCGCTAGCGCATCGGTGTTGGCGTGCGTCTCGAACCACGCAAGCTCATGGCGGGCCGACGCTTCGCTGCCCGCGCGGGAGGCCACTGTGGCGTAGCTTCCCACGAAAAGGTCGACGTTCTCGCGCGTGGCCAAGCGATTTGTTTCAGCCACCACGTCTTCAGGAGTGAAGCCATCGCCGAAGACCAACTCGACTTTGCGTCCGGCGACCTCGCCACCGAACTCGGCCAACGCCATCTCGTGACCGCGCTTAATCTCCTGGCCTTCAGAGGCGTACTGACCGCTCAAAGGAAGAACGAGTCCGATCTTGATCGGATCGTCACCGCCACCCTCGCTGTCCCCCGATCCGGATCCACACGCTGCCAGTCCCAGCACAACGGCAGACATCACCGCCGCAACCCGGACAAAACTCTTTCGACGACGTTCGATCACTTGCCGTACCTCACGCTCTCTCACCGGACATCTCGTTGATGTCCGTCGCCCAATGATGCCAGACAGAAGATTACTGTCCAATCAGTAGACTTAACTCTGAGGGTCCCCGGCCACTGTGTCAACACTCACATTCAACTGTGTCTTCAATGATGAACATATTTCCTGCAATCTAAGGGACTAGGCGCAACACTCCCTGGAAACTGTCTCCTGATCGGACAGTGATGCCCGCAGTCGAGCCGTTTCCTACACGGGCCTGAACGAGTGGCTACGCTCCTGGTTCGTAACCGCGCCTGTGCGGCAGCCGGAAATCGCAGCGATTCGTCGTTCAACTCACGCGGTTGCCGGGCGCAGTTCTCTTGGCTCGTCCCGGCGAACGGCGAAGGTTGCGCATGGTGACGACGATGTGGGGAATCGCCACGAGCCCCACGCCGATTGCAGTGATCACGCAGGCCACCCCTGCGGTCCAAGCGTCGCTCATCGCACCCAACATCGGCGAGGAGAACGGACGCGTCCCAATGAAGGCAAGCATCCACATCGCCATCACCCGGCCCAAATAGGAACGCGCGGTGTTGACCTGCGTCACATGGTTCAGGTCGGCCACACCGCAGGAAAATCCGACTCCCGTCAGGCCGAAGCCGAACAGCGCAAGCCACACACTGTGCCCCATTGCGGCGCACGCCAGGCCAACACCCATCGTCACTAAGCCGACCGATGCCATGACGCCGGTACGGGCCCACCGAGCGACGCTTGTCATGAGGAGAATGCCCACGAGCCCGCCCACTCCGAAGCTCAGCGTCATGTGACCCACGAGGGTGGCACCACCGCCTAGTTCATGAGCTAACGACGGCGCTAACGTCACCGCCGGCTCGCTGGCGATGCCGACCGCTGCCACTGAGATCAACGCCACCAACAACGTGGTGTTGGCCCGGATGTAGCGCAGTCCGTCGACGAAGCTTTCGGAACCGTGCCTGGGGTTTTTCTCGAACGAGAACCGCGCGAACAGCAACAGGACGACAAACACCACGTTCGCAGCGGCGCTGAGGCCAAACGTCACGGCCGCCCCCCATTGTGTCAACGTGACGGCCGCAATGACCGGACCAAAGATCCGAGCCGTGGTCATCGGAAGGCTGTTCATCGTGATCGCGGTGGCCAATTCCTCGGGTCGAGCAAGGTCAGTAACGACAGCATGCTGCGATGGCCCACCGACGGCGAATCCGACTCCGGTGATCAGCGATGCGGCCAACGCAATCACGGTGACAACGTGGCCAGAATCGTGTCGATCGAACAGGAAGTACACGGCGAGAATCGCCGAACCTAGCGCGCACAGAACGCGCCCCAGGACCATTTGGAACACCTCATTGCCGCGATCTGCCCAGGCGCCAGTCCAGGGCGACAGGAGCACTTGCGGCAAGTACTGTGCGGCCGTGGCGATACTGACGGCTGTCGCCGAACCGGTCGAGTCAAAGACGACGATCGCGGCCGCAACGTTGTGTGCCCAGTTTCCGGCAACCCCGATGAACTTGCCCCAGAACAACGAGCCGAATTGACGATCGAAGACGAGTCGGACTGCACTTCGAGCCGGTAATGGAGCCGCTACCGGATCGGATTGATTAACCCGCGCCACCGCGGCGGATCAGCGCGGGGCCATGCGCAGGGCACCGTCCATGCGGATGGTCTCGCCGTTGAGGTAGTCGTGCTCGACGATCATTGAAACAAGACGCGCGTACTCGGCAGGGCTGCAGAGGCGTTGCGGGAACGGCACCCCAGCCGCCAAGCCTGCGCGATACTCATCGCTGATGGTTGCCAGCATCGGGGTGTCGACGATGCCGGGAGCCACAGTGTTGACGCGAATGCCGAATTGTGCCAGGTCTCGAGCAGCAGGCAGCGTCATTCCCACAACGCCGCCCTTGGACGACGAGTAGGCGACCTGCCCCACCTGTCCCTCGAAAGCCGCGATCGATGCCGTGTTCACGATCACGCCACGCTGTCCATCCGACAGCGGTTCAGTCTGCGCGATCGCTTCGGACGCGAGTGTCAAGACCGTGAAGGAACCGATCAAGTTGATCTGAATGACCTTGCTGTACAGACCAAGATCGTGGGTTCCAGACCTACCCAGGATTCGGGCTGACGGAGCAATACCCGCGCAGTTGACCACCGTTCGAAGTGGCACACCTGAACCCGCCGCGGTGGTGACGGCGGCGCGAACCTGCTGCTCGTCGGTCACGTCCGCGGCAAGGTAACTCACGCCGTCGACCTCGGGCGCCGCATCAATCGAGGCCGGTAGGTCGAAGGCAAAAACGGTTGCCCCGCGAGATGCGAGCTCGACGGCAGTGGCAGCACCCAGTCCGCTGGCGCCACCTGTGACGATCGCAGCTGTGTTGGTCAACTCCATGGATTCTCCTCGTTACTCAACGGCAATGACGAAGTCTTAGGTGACGAGCTCTAACAGGGAAGCTCTCGCAACTCTGATCCTGTCTGGTCAGTCTATATCGTAGTCACCGCCTGACGAACCGAGCGCCCCAGCCGAACTCCGAGGTGGTCGGAAATCGCGATGGCCGATTCCTATACCCGGTGCCGTCGTCGTGGGCTGTCCCAGGATGCGCTTAGCCCGGATCCACCGATGATCATGGTGCTGAGGGCTTGATCGGGTTCGTCCGGTCATGAGGAGCCGCAGGCATGCCGATGTGCCGGACCTCGTTGTCCGGTGTCGTCCACTTGATCCTCG
>Ga0180216_1000691_pt1 | contig 32878 bp, 33 predicted proteins | sample eDN3rd37CBELigMG_FD_128879 | JGI IMG/M metagenome (GOLD analysis project Ga0180216, IMG submission 128879) | Enriched Miracle-Growth compost microbial communities from Emeryville, California, USA - eDNA 3rd pass 37_C BE-Lig MG (version 2)... ... | reverse complement strand
TCAGATGCAGCAGCAGGTACTTCTGCCCCACTTTTCTTCGCTGCAGCTTTAGCTTTCGCTTCAGCAATCGCTTTCGCCTTCGCAGCAGCTTTCTCCTCTGGCGTCATCTCACTAAACGGCTTCTCAGCCTGAGCCTCGGGTACAGTGGCTGCAGGTGGCTCAGATGCAGATGGCTTCGTCCCGCCAGCAGCTGCTGCTTCTCTTTCTTTCAACTTACGCATAGCCTCTTCTTTCGCCTTCGCAGCGGCAGCGGCTTTTTCCTCTGGTGTACTCACCGACTGGTCACCCTCCTTCCAGTCTTAGCCTCCCATCGAATCTTTTCCTGAAGTTTGTTTACTCCATAGATCAGCGCGGCTGGATTCGGCGGGCACCCTGGAATATATACGTCAACAGGAACGATTTGGTCGACCCCTTTTACAACGGAATAAGCATTGACATAAGGCCCCCCTGCAGTTGCACAGACGCCCATGGCAATCACGTATTTTGGTTCTGGCATTTGATCGTAGAGACGGCGCAAAGCTGGAGCCATCTTTTTCGTTACTGTACCGGCCACGATCATCACGTCAGAGTGACGTGGGGAGGCGCGGAACAACACTCCAAAACGGTCAAAATCATAGTGAGCTCCGCCTGTTGCCATCATTTCAATCGCACAACAAGCAAGCCCAAAGCTCATCGGCCACAAAGAGTTACTGCGTGACCACGCTTTGACTTGCTCTAAGGTCGTCATAAAAACGTTGCGATTGAGTTGTTCTTGAACCTCTGGCGTAATTCCCTCTAGATTTAGTTCCATTCTAACACCTTCTTCTTCCAGGCATAAATTAAACCGATTACCAGCAGCGTTACAAAGATCAACATCTCAACCAAGGCAAAAAGCCCCAATTGATCGTAAGCTACTGCCCATGGATATAGGAATATTGTCTCGACGTCAAACACTACAAATAATATCGCATACATGTAGTATTTCACGTTAAATTGTACCCAACTGCCGCCAATCGGTTCCATCCCGCTTTCATATGTGGTTCGCTTTTCTGCGATGGGGTTGTTTGGACGTAAAAAACGCCCTGCAGTTAAGGCCCCAATCGGAAGAGCTAACCCAAGGATAAAGAAGATGGCTACAATCAGGTAATTATTGGAGTACAAGTCAGCCATGGATTTCCCTCCATTTACCATAATAAATATACACAAATGAACACAATACCAAGTATAGCAAATCGGGTGAGGTTATGTCTAACCTCACATGGTTTCCAACTGTTTCATTCTATAGCAATCCCTTCTTCCTGTCCTTAAAAACTATTCTATTCTCTTTTTGTGATATCATAACACCATGGAGGTGCTGAAACTGTGATAAATGTCATATTCGTTTGTTTGGGAAATATCTGTCAATCGCCGTTGGGGGAGGGTGTTTTTCGCGAGTTGGTGCGGGAAAAGGGCTGGTCCGATCTTTTTCACATCGATTCTGCAGGAACCGCCAGGTACCATGTGGGGAAGTCCCCTGATCCAGGTTCGCGGAAAGTGGCCAGACAGCACGGGTTTTCGATTGATGAGCAGCGGGCACGGCAGTTTTTGCCGGGGGATCTGGAGCAGTGGGATTACGTGATTGCCATGGATGCCTCCAATCGGAGGAACATCGAAAAACTCGGTGCGATGGTCAAAGGGGAGCTTTTTTTGATGCGGGATTTTGATGAGTTAGAAAAAGGGGGAGACGTGCCTGACCCATGGAGTCAGGGTGATGCCGCTTTTCTCGAAGCCTATCAGATCATTCGCCGATCCTGTGAAAAGCTGCTCGACTATATTGCCAAAAAACATCATCTTACATAATGTGAAAAGCGGAACATGGGGGTGGCAAGTTGAACCCTCTTTTCCGCTTTTCGTTAGAAGGGTCCCTGAAGCGTGTTTGGTAAACGCCAGGAACCCTTATCGAAGGCCAATTGTAAAGGTTTACAAAAACTGGTAAAATTATCTTGCCTTCAACCATGTCAACAGCTCATCTGCCGAATTTCGGTAGATTTCTTCCTCTAATTTTTTGTTGAGCTGTGTCCATGTATTCAATTCATTTTCCGATAATTCCTGCGCACCCGTTTCAATAAACTTGCCAAGGTACTCCATAGGCACCTGATAGATCTGAGATAGACGTGTCATGATTTCAAAGGATGCCGATTTCCTCTGCCCCTTTTCCAACATGCTCAAATATTGCCGTGTAATACCAATCTGTTGGGAGGCTTCCTCAAGGGTATACCCTTTCGCCTCGCGCAGTCGCTTTAATTCACTACCTAGTGGTGAAGACATGAATGATTGACCTCCTCAAAAAATCGCTTCTGAACTAATATGGATTTCCTTTACTAAGCAACATATGTTGTTTTGTAAAGGTATAACATAAACGTTTGCCTAAACAATAATGACGAAAGCCAACCATTAATTGGAAATCCGAGTATGCTCTAATTACAGATTCCTTACATATCTACGTTAAAGGAAAATGGGTTATTTGTAAAGTGTACAATTGTTTACATTGCACAAAAAATTTGAATATGAACAGGAATTTTTTGTAGGGTTTTACGTTTTTAGGGGTGGGGGGGGTGTCGACAGGGTACGTTGAGCCATGGTGTTTATTTTAATTGAAAATGGGGTGGACCGGCGGTGGCTTTCCTGGTAGTTGTTACGATGTACTATATTTTGCACGTGGGTGCCTATTATCCCTTCTGCTCCGGGGTGGAAATGGACGCTGATTAGTGGGGTGACCTTGAGGAGGTGGTGGCATCCACCACGGTGAAAAATAAGGGGAGAAATCCCCCCTAATTTGTGGAAGGTTACAAAATTACGTGAAATAAGTGTGGATTTTTCCCTTAATTACTGGAAATAGTGTATTCTACCCTACTTTTTCAGGGATAAGCGTAAATTGTCCCCCTATTTTTCCCTTTTGTCCAGTGATCGGGTAGATAGGGGAATTTTTTACTCTTATATTTCTGCCCCCTTCGATAAAGTAGCTATCCTATGCTGGACTTGGTTAAGAGTATTGCCAGTGACATCCTGGCGGTTCCCATCCTTATCCTGACCAAATGGTATAGTGACCGCAGGCCTGAAAAAGGTATGGGCATACCCAAGCTAGGTGGATAACCATTGGAGAAACAAAGGTTTCAACCAATAAAAGTGGCCCCTATGATATTAGAATTGGTCATCGTCGGTATTGCTCTCTTTCGCTCGGCTGTTCTCTCCTTGTGCAGGTGGGCCTTGTCGCCTCCGTATGCTCTCTTCTCTTCAAAAGAACGGGTTAGTGAGGAAAGGGGGAAACGGAGTATGGTATGGGGGGATGAACGGGGGAAAACTGTGGAAGCCGAATAAGGATCATCATCGAGGTTATGATGACCAAAATACTATTCGGGAATTGTGGAAACGGTCATCATCGGGGTTATGATGACCAAAATGCCTTTCGGGAATTGTGGAAACGGTCATCATCGGGGTTATGATGACCAAAATACCATTCGGAAATTGGGAAAACGGTCATCATCGAGGTTATGATGACCAAACTGCCTTTTGGAAATTGTGAAATGGTTATCATCGGGGTTATGATGACCAAACTGCCATTCAGAATTGGTTAGATAGCGGAAACTTCCTCCAATAAAATCTCGCTCAACCGACGAATAGGGGGAAACCGCCCCGCCCCGCCCGGACCCTTCTTATCCGTTAATCCCTGTTAATACCCCATGCCCTGATCCACTTTTCACCCTCCCCAACCCATCTTTTACTTAGGCACATGAAGAGAAGGAAGCATAGGGAGGCGACATGGCCCACCTGCACATGGCGAGAACAGCCGAGCAGAGGCGAGCAGCAAAAAAAGACTGCTCCCGATCACCCGGGAACAGCCCTTTTCTTACTTCTTATTTGTAACTTGCAAGCGGACGAGGGCTCGTTGGAGAGCTAGCTCAGCGCGCTTGAAGTCGAGGTCTTCTTTTTTGTCGCCAGATAGGCGTTGCTCAGCGCGTTCCTTTGCAGCGGTTGCGCGAGTTACGTCGATATCCTGCGGCAGTTCGGCCGCTTCGGCCAAGATGGTGATTTTGTCCTTGCGGACTTCCATGAAGCCACCGCTTACTGCGATGACGTCCTCACCCTCTGCTTTTTTAATCTGGACGGGTGCAATCCTAAGTGGTGTGACTAAAGGAACGTGATTTGGGAGAATACCGAGTTCACCCTCAAGTCCTTTGGCCACGACGATGCGAGCATCCCCACGATAGACAACCCGTTCAGGAGTAACGACTTCTACTAATACTGTATTCATAGTTTAAGGTCCTCCCCTGTTTTAGGGTTGTACTACTGCGCTGCCTCTAACATCTTCTTACCCTTTTCCACAGCTTCTTCGATCGTTCCTACATAAAGGAAAGCTGCCTCTGGAAGGTCATCATGCTTCCCTTCAAGGATTTCTTTAAAGCTGCGAACCGTTTCCTTAACGGGAACATATTTACCAGGGAAACCGGTAAACTGCTCAGCAACGTGGAAAGGTTGGGATAAGAAACGTTGGATTTTACGGGCACGAGCAACCAATTGCTTATCTTCATCAGATAACTCGTCCATACCAAGGATGGCGATGATATCTTGTAATTCTTTGTAACGCTGAAGTACTGCCTGAACACCACGAGCAACTTCATAATGTTCTTGACCCAAAATGTCAGGTGACAACAGACGGGAAGTCGAAGCCAATGGATCCACCGCAGGGTAGATACCCAACTCGGAGATCCCACGGTCAAGGTTTGTTGTTGCATCCAAGTGAGCAAATGTTGTAGCTGGCGCTGGATCCGTATAGTCATCCGCAGGTACATAGATCGCCTGGATGGAAGTTACGGAACCCTTTTTCGTTGACGTGATACGCTCCTGCATTTGACCCATTTCAGTAGCAAGTGTAGGCTGGTAACCTACCGCAGATGGCATACGGCCAAGAAGCGCGGATACCTCAGAACCTGCTTGGGTAAAACGGAAGATGTTGTCCACGAAGAACAACACGTCACGGCCTTCTTCATCACGGAAGTATTCCGCCATGGTCAAACCTGTCAAGGCAATACGCATACGCGCTCCAGGAGGCTCGTTCATCTGACCGAACACCATGGAAGTCTTGGAGATAACCCCGGAATCCTTCATTTCATGATATAAGTCGTTTCCTTCACGAGTACGCTCACCAACACCGGCAAAGATGGAGTATCCACCGTGCTCTTGCGCGATGTTGTTGATCAATTCCTGAATCAAAACGGTTTTACCTACACCGGCACCTCCGAATAGACCGATCTTACCACCCTTTGCATAAGGCGCAAGAAGGTCGATAACCTTAATCCCTGTTTCCAAGATTTGGTCAGCTGGTGCTTGGTCTTCGAAAGCTGGTGCTGGACGGTGGATTGGTAAAGTTGGAACTTCCGCTGGTGCATCTTGAAGATCGATAGGATCTCCCAACACGTTAAACACACGTCCCAACGTTTTTGGACCTACGGGTACAGAGATTGGTTTTCCTAAGTCAACCGCTTCTGCACCACGAACCAATCCATCGGTAGAGGACATGGCAACGCAACGAACCATGTTGTCACCCAAGTGAAGGGCAACCTCAACGGTTAGGTCGATGGCAGGTCCACCATTTTCACTGTCATACTTTATTCTAATGGCGTTATAGATAGCAGGCAATTGTCCACGTTCGAACTCGATGTCGACAATTGGACCCATTATCACAGCTACGCGTCCTTTATTCATGGTATACCTCCTACTTATTTTTCCTTACGAGTTGGCACCAGCTACGATTTCCGCAATTTCCTGCGTGATCGCTGCTTGACGTGCACGGTTAAAGGAAAGGGTTAAAGACTCAAGCATTGCGCTTGCGTTATCAGTTGCACTACCCATCGCTGTCATCCGGGCGCCTTCTTCACTGGCCTTGGAATCGAGCAGAGCACTATAAATGAGCGTTTCCGCGTATTTTGGCAATAAAACACTAAGTACTTCCTCCGCCGATGGCTCGTATTCATAACTGGTCTTCGCAGTTGTAGCAGCAGTTGCAGTTGTCGACGCAGCCTCGTCCATCTCACCTAATGGCAACAGACGTACTTCGGTTGGAATCTGTGTTAAAGCACTTTTAAACTTGTTGTAAACCAAATTCAACTCGTCAATCGTTCCATCAGCGAAAAAGCCGACAGCTTTTGACGTGATTTGTTTAATATGGGCAAAAGTGGGTGCATCGGGCAACCCGGTGATTTCCGCCAAGATCGGATATCCACGCTTGGTGAAAAAGTCTCTTCCCCTTCTACCGACCACAAAAATCCCGTATTCATCCGGACTTTGATGACGTTCCTTAATCAAGGAAACAGCTTTACGCAAGGTATTACTGTTAAAACCTCCAGCAAGTCCGCGGTCCGACGTGATGACGATGTACCCTGTCTTCTTCACCGGACGGTGCTCCAGCATCGGATGCTTCACACCACTTGCACCGGAAGCAATACTGAACACCACTTCACGGATTTTCTCTGCATAAGGACGGCTCTCCTCTGCACGCTCCTGCGCACGACGCAGTTTGGCAGCGGCAACCATCTTCATTGCTTTGGTGATTTGCCGAGTATTCTTAACGCTTTTAATGCGGCGTTTTATTTCGCGGCTTCCTCCACCAGCCATATCATTCACCACCTTTTTTTAATCATTTTTAGATTATTTCGAGGACGCAAAGCCTTTCTTGAACTCTTCGATTCCAGCTTTCAACTGATCCTCTGGTGGCAATTCTTTTGTATTTACGATATGGTCTAACAAATCTTTTTTATTGGTATCAAAGAACACATGAAGTTCACTTTCAAAACGACGGATATCTTCAACAGCCACATCATCCATGAACCCTTTGGTCAAGGCGTACAAGGAAAGAACTTGCTTTTCAACGGCCATCGGCTCGTTAACACCTTGCTTCAAGATTTCAACTGTACGTTCCCCACGATCCAAACGTGCCTTGGTCGCTTTATCCAAGTCAGATCCGAACTGAGCAAACGCTTGAAGTTCGCGATACTGAGCCAAGTCAAGACGAAGCGTACCAGCAACCTTCTTCATCGCTTTAATCTGCGCAGAACCCCCTACACGAGATACGGAGATACCAGCGTTGATCGCAGGACGAACCCCGGAGTAGAACAAGTCAGACTCAAGGAAGATCTGTCCATCCGTAATGGAAATTACGTTGGTTGGAATATAAGCGGATACGTCACCCGCTTGGGTTTCGATAAATGGAAGGGCAGTTAAGGATCCTCCACCTAAATCATCATTTAACTTCGCTGCACGCTCTAATAAACGGGAGTGAAGATAGAATACATCCCCTGGATAGGCTTCACGACCTGGAGGACGGCGAAGAAGTAGGGAAAGCTCACGATAAGCCATCGCTTGCTTGGTTAAGTCATCATATACGCAAAGCACGTGTCCGCCATTGTACATGAAGAACTCACCCATTGCACAACCTGCATAAGGAGCCAAGAACAACAATGGAGCTGGATCAGATGCTGTTGCGGAAACAACGATGGTATAGTCAAGCGCACCATTTTTGCGAAGGGTTTCTACAACACCCGCAACCGTGGATTGCTTTTGTCCGATGGCCACATAGATACAAACCATGTTCTTGCCTTTTTGGTTAATGATCGTATCGATCGCAACGGTTGTTTTACCTGTTTGACGGTCACCGATGATCAACTCACGCTGACCACGTCCGATTGGAACCAACGCGTCAATCGCTTTTAAACCGGTTTGCATTGGCTCATGAACGGATTTACGAGCCATAACACCAGGTGCTGGTGATTCAACAGCGCGGAACTGAGTGGTCTCGATTGGACCCAGTCCATCGATAGGCTGTCCAAGTGGGTTCACAACACGTCCAAGAAGGGCTTCCCCAACAGGAACCTCCATGATCCGTCCCGTACGCTTCACTTGGTCACCCTCTTTAATGCCTGTGAAAGGACCTAAGATAACAACCCCTACGTTGTCTTCTTCAAGGTTTAATACCATACCCATAACCCCATTTGAGAACTCTAATAGCTCTCCGGCCATGGCTTTTTCCAAACCGTGTACACGAGCAATCCCGTCACCGATTACAATAACTGTACCTACATCTGCAACTTCTATATCAGATTTATAGTTCTCGATTTGCTGCTTGATTAGAGAACTGATTTCTTCAGGTCTGATTGAACTCAAAGCGAGTACCCCCTATCTACCGTACTTGAGACTGCATAATTTTTTGTTGAATCCGATGCAGCTTGCTTTTCGTACTTCCATCATAAAGACGGTCGCCGATCTGAACCACCACACCGCCCATGATCGAAGCATCGATCTTGTTTTCAATGCGGATTTTTTTATTCAAAAGTTTCTCGAAAGAGTTTGCTAAACCTTGCTGTTCCTCGTCTGTTAGCTGTCGTACGGAAGTCACCACGGCATCGACTAAGCCGCGCTCTTCATTGGCCTTTTCTACGAAAAAGCTGAGGACTGAGGTGAGAATGTCTTCCCGGTTTCTATCGATCAATAATCCTGTGAAATTCATTACGATTTCCGATATGTTTCCATCAAAAGCCTTTTGAAATTCCTTCTTCTTGTCTTCCTTCGCAATCTGGGGATGTTGAAGGAATTGCAAAAAGGCAGGATTGTCGTTTAGGATCTGCGTGATCAATTGAAGTTCTTGCTCCACTTCATTGATTTGCTGCTTTGTGGAGGCGACTTCAAAAAGGGCAAGGGCATAACGCTTTGCTACCACGCCTTTACTCATTTCGCTTCGCCTACCTCTTTAAGAAAGTCTTCGACCAATTTTTCCTGCTGTTTGTCGTCTAATTCTTTTTCAATAATTTTTGTTGCGATCATGACAGACAACATTCCAACTTGCTCACGAAGGGCAGCCATCGCTTGTTCCTTCTCGCGGACAATCTCGGTTTGTGCAGATTTCTTAAATTGCTCAGCTTCTTCCTTCGCTTTGGCAAGTAGATCGTCAGCTTGCTTTTCAGCGGTCAAGCGAGCTGTTTCAATAATTTTCTGCGCATCTTTACGAGCGTTGGTCAATTCTGTTTTCTGATCTTCCAGAAGTTTAATCGCTTCTTCACGATTCTTCTCGGCAGTTTGAATATCACTTTCAATCTTCTTCTGACGCGCTTCCATAATTCCCATGATTGGACCGAATGCATATTTACGAAGAAGAATATATAGCACGATAAAGATGAAAAGCTGATAGAGGGCTGTACCCCATTCAATATGGAACATACTTTTCACTTCCTTCCTCATTCACTTGACTAAGGTGCACTGCACTTGGCAGACAAAACGCCTAGGAAAACCTAAACGGATGAATACCGGTAAAGAAAACTTCCATCAGAAGGAGGGGGATCCCCCCACCTCCCCTGATGGTTAGTTGCACTTATCGGGCATTTATGGGCAGTTATCCCCCGCTTACAACATTTGGAACAGTTTTCAGTTCGGGAGATTACTGCCCGTTCATGCCGGGTAAAAAAACATAAGGAATGGCGAGGTCCAACAGTAGCGAACCATCGCCATTTTCCCTTTTTCAAATCGTGGATCTTAGGATCCCAATGCCATAAATGCGATAACAACCGCGATGATTGGAATCGCCTCAACAAGACCGATACCGATGAACATAGTGGTTTGAAGGGTTCCACGAAGTTCTGGTTGACGTGCAATACTAGAAACTGTGTTTCCTACGATAAGACCGTTACCAATACCTGCTCCGATTGCTGCAAGTCCTACTGCAATTGCTGCTGCTAAAATTCCTGACATAACAGAAATCCTCCTTTAAATTTAAACTAAATTATTTTTTGTTATATATTTCAAACCTCAAAATGAAAGGGATTTGAGATAGGAATACCTATTCGAATTAGTGATCATGGCTCACCCTGTGGGCGATATAAACCATGGTCAAGATTAAGAATACGAACGACTGAATCGTTCCGACAAAGATACTGAACGCCTGCCATACCAACATGGGGATGGCTGCTCCAATCATCGCCAAGAATCCAGAATGAACAGATGCAGCTAGAAGGCCTAATAACACCTCACCTGCATAAATGTTCCCGAATAGACGAAGACCTAACGTTAATGTGTTTGCAAATTGCTCGATTAAGTTTAAAGGAAGCATCCAAGCCTGCGGCTTCAAATAGCTTCCAAGCCAGCCCCCTACACCATGTTCCTTGATCCCAAAGATCTGTGTGAGAAGTATAACTGTCACAGAAAGGGTTAAGGTAACATGCGGGTCTGCCGTTGGTGATTTCCACCAAAGTTCATGATCCGAAACGATCGCTAATGGTAGTCCCAACATATTCGAGACAAAGATAAACATCACCAAGGTTAAGCCGAGAACAATGTAACGTTCCCCTTGCTTCAAGCTCATGGTGCTGGCAATCGTATTACGAACGAATTCAATGACCCATTCCATAAAATTTTGCATTCCAGAAGGAGCGGCTGTGTTTTGATTTGTCACGACTTTTGCCCCTGCTCTTGCGATCACAAAGACGATCAAAGCAGCGATGGTCGACATCAAAACGGTAGATTGGTTAAAGTCAAGACCAAATAAGGTAACGAGTGGTTTAGCGTGTTCCAAATTTATTCACCTCCTTCATCTGTCTGAGAATGTAACAAGTTGTACAATAAGGCATCAACTAAAGCGATAATTGAAGGAATCATCAAACCTATTACCATTGTTGCAATATGGAAAATCTCCGAATATTGGAGTGTAATCACGGTTGCCAGTATGGCCAATGCTAAGCGGGTGGGCATCCCCAAGGAGACTTGCTTTTTTTTGCCCTGGTGTTGGATTGCAACTTCGCCCACTTTATGTACTTTCCAGGCGGTGAACACAGCGCTGATCAGCCCAATCGTGGTGCCTAACCCAAGTCCTGCAAACCAAGGTTGGTATTGTGGCGAGGTGAATCCCCAACCGAGAATTGTTCCAGCTAACACAAAAATAGTCCATTGTACTACGCGTCGTATGCGAAAGGAATACTCATCTTTCATCGGGTTGATCTCCTAAAAACCGTCTAATGATCGGTATGATGATCAGCACGCCTGCCGCGATTCCGACAAAAACGCCCACAACCATCAGCCATGGTCCTGTTCCAAAGTAAGCGTCCAGCTTCCGCCCCAGCCAAACTCCAAGAAGTACGCACAGGACTATATCCATGCCAATAACACTCACGAGTGTAACAGCTTTCCATGGTGATTCCGGACCGTTCACATCTTTTGCCCCCTTAAACCGGGTCGTTTGGTTACAGAACTCCATCACGAATAGAGGTAGAACTGCCTACCTCTCACAGATCATTTCATTTCCTATCTTAACCAAATTGCAAAAACTCTATGTGATTGTATCGAAAGGAGGGACAAAACTTTCGTTTAAAGCCTAGTAAACATCCCTCAATCATAGTACTGATTCGCCACACTTTTGTCAACATGATGACTTGCTATTGTCACGATTTAGACACACTTTGAACCTGTCTGCACAGTGTTAAGGTTAGGAAGGGCTCTTTGTTTTTAGGAGAAGCGGAAACAGGGTCCGCCATAAATCACCCAGGAGGAAAATCTAGTTCCCTTGCAAAAGTGCAAAAGATGCCATTAGAGGAGAGCAGGATGGCCCCGGCTGTCGCAAGCTTGTGTTGGGCTTAGCCCGGGGTGCTTCCAGCTGCTTTGTCTTGATACCCTTGATGATGACCGGTTCCTCTTTCTCCAAAGCCTATTTTGGTCATCATACCCTTGATGATGACCGATTCTTCTTTCTCCAAAGCCTATTTTGGTCATCATACCCTTGATGATGACCGATTCCTCTTTCTCCAGGGCCTATTTTGGTCATCATACCCTTGATGATGACCGATTCTTCTTTCTCCAGGGCCTATTTTGGTCATCATACCCTCGATGATGACCGGTTCCTCTTTTCAAACTCTTTACATATTCAAGTTATTTTGCGGTGTCTGAAATTGCCGTGGTGGTTTCGCCTTTTTCAGTTTTCGTTTGGCGATCACCACGTACAGGCTTGGCACGATGATCAGCGTCAACAGGGTGGAAAAAAGCAGCCCGAAAATGATTGTCACCGCCAACGGGCGGAACAGCACATCCCCAATGGTCGCGAGCGGTGTTAGGCCACTGACCGCTGTCGCCGAGGTGAGAAGGATCGGCCGCAATCTCGCCTCCCCTGCTTTGATCACCGCTTGATGCAGCTCTACCCCCTCTTTTCGTGCATCCTCAATAAATTCGACGAACACGATCCCGTTCCGTACAACAATCCCGGCCAGACTGATTACACCCATCATGGTCATAAATCCGAGCGGCGTTTGGGTAATATATAATCCGATCAGGCTGCCTGCGAAGGCCAGATAGATCGTGCTCAGCACAAGGATCGGGATGGAAAGTGAATAAAACTGCATCGCGATCAGGATCAGGATGAGGAACACCACGATCACGGAAAGCTTCCCCATATCTATGAAAATATCGGTTTGCTCCGAGGTTTCCCCACCAATTTCAAAGTGGTATCCATCCGCCCATCCGGCCTGAAGCTCATTTAGTCTTGGCCGCAGTTCGTTCATCACCTCCGTCGCTGTTCTTCCGTCCACGTCTGCGCTGATCGACACGACTCGGGACAAATTATAGTGAGAGATGTTTCCCAGGGCAAACTCCGGTTTTACCGTAATAATTTGCGATAAAGGGATCTGCTGTCCAACCGCGTTAGTGACGGTAAGCTTTTGAAACACCTGTGCCGGGTCACCTTCCCGCTGCTTCATCCGCACGACAATGTCCACGAGATCTTCACCATCGTCAAACTTCGTAACGGTCATTCCTTCGCTGACTAAGCGAATCGCCCTGGAGACATCGCCCGCGTTGACCATCAGTTGATCCATCACCGGTTTGTTCAGGCTGAACTGGAGGATGTTTTTCTCCACCCCAAATGAGTCATCGATCTCCTTCGTTCCTGCGGTTTTGGCAACAAGGATCTTCACCTCTTCCGACAGGCTACGCAGGGTATCCAGGTCCTCCCCGAAGATTCGGATCAAAACGGGCGCACCTACTGGCGGTCCCGTTTCCAGTTCTTTTGCGGTGATTCGGGTCCCTGGGAAAAGCTGCTTAAATTGTTCATTCCAGATCGGCACGACATCCATGGTGCGGATTTTTTCCCGGTCCAGCCGGAGGATAATCTGCCCCACATTTTCTCCTGATCCGTTTCCTGTGTCCCCGCCAAACATTTTCGGTGCGGATTGCCCTGAGTAGGCGGCAACCAGTTCGACACCAGGCTGCTTCTGCAGCCAAACGCCAACATCCTGCACAAGCCGATTGGTTTCCTCGACATTGCTCCCTGGTGCCGACTTGACATTGATGTACATTTCCGCCCGGTTGGCAATCGGGAAAAGCTGCACTGGAATCAGCGGGATCAGCGCATAAGCGGATGTCCCAATAAGTATCCCCACCAGTCCGGTCAGCAGAGGCTTCTGTAACATTTTTGGCATCAAGTGACCACTATACCAATTTGTCAGGGACTGGATTTGTCGTCCAAGGAGCCCCGCTGGCTTGCGGTATTGGTCGTCAGTGTCCCCGATGTTCCCGCTGATTCCATTCTGCCCGGTAAACGACTTTTTCCGACGGCTTTCATGCCACTCACGGAAAATGGGAATGATTGTCAACGACATCACCATCGATGCCAGCATCGACATGGAGATAATCACTGGAATTGCGCGAATAAATTGCCCGGCATTTCCCTCGAGGAAAAACAATGGCCCAAAGGAACAAATCGTCGCCAAGGTGGCGGTCAAAATGGAGAGCGATACTTCTTTGCTCCCTTTCACCGCTGCTGTATAAGGACTCTCTTTTAACACGCTGAGCCTTCGCTCGATATTGTCGTTCACGACCACCGCGTCGTCGACCAGGATCCCCAGCACGATGATCAGTCCGACGATCGTGATCTGGTTCAGGCTCACTCCCATGTACGGCAGCGGGATCATCCCCACCGCGATAGAAATGGGGATGGCCAGCGCCACGACGAGCGAAGTAATCATATTGAGTCCCAAGGTACAGACAAAAATAACGGCAAAGATCGCGATCAACATTTCCTTCGTTAAATCATGGAACAGTTCGGCAACCCGTTCCTGTTGCGAATATACGGATTCGACTTGCAACCAGGTCGGTTTGTTTTGGGTCAGATCGGCCATCGTACTTTCGACTTTTTCCTGAAGCGATGGGACATCGGCTCCAAATTCGGAATTGATACTGATCGATATCGCCGGCCGCCCGTTATGGTAAACGAACTGTTTGACCCGTTCCGTCGTTAACTTCGCTGTCCCGATGTCCTGCAGATAAACCGGTTGCCCCTCTTTTGTGCGGGTGATCAGGATATTAGCAAACTGCTCAGGATCCTCCATCTCCTGCATCCGCAACTCATAGGTTCTTCCTTTTAGCTGATAGTCCCCTAAAGGGGTGCGGTCGTTTTCCTTTTGAATCGCGCCAAGCACCTGGTTCACGCTAATGCCGTATTGCTGCAGCTTTTGCGTGTCGATTTCGATGCTCACTTCCTTTTCCGGTAGACCATCGATTGTCACATCAGCAACATTTGGAATCGTCCGTAGGCGATCTTTCCAGTTCTTGGCCAGCTCGCGAATGCTATACAGCTGTTCAAAAGAATCTGCCGACAAATTGAACGTTTGCACAAAAGTCCGATTGAGATCGTCGTTGATGATTGGCATTTTCGCTTCATCAGGCAGGTCCGCTTCGGCGTCTTTGACCTTTTTTCGCAGCTCCTCCCATTTCTTTTTCGGGTCAACGCCGTTTTCGGTTTCCACGACAATCGAGGAAACGCCAAGCGAAGAGGTCGAGGTAACCGACTTCAGCCCCTGTAGCTCATTGATTTTTTCCTCAATCTTTTTGGTGACGCTCTGTTCCACTTTTTCCGGGCTAGCCCCTGGATAAATGGTTGTAACCGTTGCGATCGTAATCGTTATCTCTGGCAGTTCCTGCTTTGGCAGTTGTAAAAAGCTCAGGATTCCTGATAGGGTGACCATCACGAAAAAAAGCAGGGTAATTTTTCGTTTGCGTACGAGGTATTCAATCACTTGCCGCTGCCCCCTCCCGCTTCGGGTTCAGATGAGGTCGGGGCTTGAGTCTGAAGCGTATCCCCGTCAAACAGGCGGTCTGCCCCTTTTGAGACAACGATATCCCCTTCTGTCAGGCCGGAAAGAATCTGCAGCTGGTTATCAACGAGTTGGCCGATTTCAACCGGTTGCTTGTGGGCTTTCTGATCTTTGACAAGGTAAACAAATGGCTGCTTTCCTCCTGTACTAACCACAGCGGAAACGGGAACGAACAGCCCCTTTGCCCCTTTTTTCTCGTGTGTGGCTTTTACCACCTGACCCACAAACCATTTCCGATCTTGATTATCGACTTTAACCTCTATCCCAATCGTTCCGGTTCCCTGATTCGTTGCCGGATAGATTTGTGCGACAGTTCCCTTCCGAGTATTATCGTAAAGGCTCAGCTCCACTAGATCCCCTATCGCCCAATCGGCAATTTCCCGGTCGGGGACGGGAAGGATGACTTTTAATTGGTTCACATTCCCCACCTCGTAGATCGGGGTTCCCGAGTTGATTAGCTGTCCCTCACTAGCAAACTTGGTGATAATCGTACCGGAAACTGGAGATTTTAAGACTGTTTTTTGCAGTGTTGTTTCTGCTTGTTCCTTTACTATCAAATTTTGTTCATAAACTGATTTTGTCGTCTCTTTATCCTCAGGTCTTGCACCCTCCATGATCATCGATAAGCCTGCTTCAGCGTTTTTCAACTCGCGCTCAGCCAACTCTGCTTTCAAAGCCATCGTATCAAGTGTATCCTTTGAAACTGCCCCGCTTTGATATAGCTGCTCATACTTTTTCTGGTCTTCCACGGCTTTTTCATAGTTTAACTGAGCCCTTTGCAATCCCAATTTGGCCTGGTCTACCTCTTGGGCCCGCGCGCCATTCTGGATTTTTTCCAGTGCTGCCTTGGCCTGATCCACGCCTGTCGCCGCTCTTTGCAGGCTCAACTGATAATCTGTATCATCCAATTTCCCTAGAACGTCCCCTTGGTTGATCTTCTCTCCCTGCTCCCGATCCAGCTTCACGATTCTCCCAGCCACCTCAAAAGCCACCTGAGTCCTTTCACTAGCCTCCAGCGTTCCCGAAAGTTCTGTCACCTGTGTGAGCGTCTTCTGTACTACCTCCGTGGTTTCAACCACTTTTGCCTCGGATCCCGCAAAACCCACTTCTTTTGATTCACTGCATCCACCCAACGCGATAGCCAATAGTGTCGCAAAGACAACATTCGCCCATTTTTTCATAGAACTCCCTCCGATTCTTCTCTACCTTTCTATATGCCAACCTAACCCTTGCAAAATAAATCCCGTCGCCGCCTCAATGGTTTCATTTAAATCTACTTCGAGATTCGGCATCCATGATTTTGCTGCTTGGCAATGGTTCTGATAAGTCAACGCTCCGATTGTTAAGAAAAACACCATATCAACAGACTGGAAATGGAATACTCCCTGCTTTTTTCCCAGCTCCAGCAACTCACGCATCTTGCCCCAAACGGGCATCACAAAGCTCTCCACCACTTCGGTCCGCGGGCTCTGCATCGTGAGTTCCTGATGAATAATTCTCGATAATTCTTCATCCTGGGCAAAAAATTCAAGAACACCCCGAATCAAAATTTTCACCCCATTTACCGGGTCTTGAAATTGTTCCTCATACTGTTTGAGATCCTTCCCTGGGAAATATTCTTCAAAAATTGCCCGAAAAACGTTCTCTTTCCCCCCAAAATGATAGGAAACCAGCGCCACATTTCCTCCAGCCTCCTCACAAATTTGCCGCACACTCGTCCCGTCATACCCTTGTTGTGCAAATAATTTCTTTGCCGATAAAAGGATTTTGGTTTTAATGCTAAGGTCTTGTTGTAGTGGATCCTGTTGCTGAGTCATTTATGTACCCTCCAGTTTTTTGATTTTTTGATCGATGTTGTTAAATGTTTATTTCAATTAAATGTTTGTTTTAAATGATTGTTTAATTGGATAATATATCCATGTGGTGTATGGTGTCAATAAGAATTTTTTAGATTTATTGGCGGGCGGCGACTTGATGACTTTGGCGACTATGTGTACTTTTGTTCCTTTTGACCACTATCCCACCCTTTCAGGGACGCTGCTTGGAAATTTGCCAATCCCAGGCCTTGCGTAACCCTATCTTTTTCTGAACCCTATGTCCACTATCCCCCGCTTTCAGGTGAGATGGACCGGCTACTTTGTCGAAAACTTTTCCTTTACATAAGAACACATGTTTGTTATTCTATGAATAGAATAAATGTTCGATAAAAGGAGGAGTTATTCATGAGTGAGTTGACCCTGGAACAATTTATGGATCGTTTTCCCTCGGAAGAAGCCTGCGCGGACTATCTGTTTCATAGTAAATGGCCGGAAGGGTTTGTTTGCCCGAAGTGTAGCCATCGTCAATTCTATAAAATAACCAGCCGCCGGCTCCCTCTCTATGAATGTGCCCATTGCCACCATCAAGCATCTTTAAAGGTTGGAACCATTATGGAAGGAAGCGGAACCACCCTGCTAAAGTGGTTTACAGCCATCTTTCTCGTTTCTCGCCCTGCCCCTGGAATCAGTGCCGTTCAATTGAAAGATACGATCCAAGTCACCTACAAAACAGCCTGGTTAATGCTGCAAAAGATTCGCCATGCCATGAGTCAATCCGATGCTTCAAATCTATTATCCGGTATGGTCCAAGTCCACGATGCCTGCTATGGCCGCCCCTACAACATAACCCATCAAACTCATCCTGAAGAACATCTTCTGCTTGTTGGTACATCCCTGAATGAACAAAAAGAACCCACCTTTATCAAGATGAAACTTGTCACAGAAGCACCAAAAGAGAGGCGTATTTACCCTGTCGAAAAAATGTTATTTGCAGATAAATATATTGAGGAAGATGCCAAGATAGAGTTTATCACCGAAAGACTAAAACCCCGCAAACTAAAAATCGGATATCCCATATTTAAAAAGGCCAATCATTGGATCAACGAAACCTTCCATGGGATAGGGGTTCGCTATTTACAGGCTTACTTCGACGAGTTTTGCTTCCGAATCAACCGAACGTTGAATCACAAACCTATCTTCCAAGCCCTTATTCAGCTGTGCTCATCTTCCCGAAGGATTACCCATAAAGCATTGAAAGAAAAGGGGAAAAGAGTACGGTACGCGCATATGATCGGTATGCCATGGTAGTTAAATGATCTGTAGGGATGAAACCTTTTGAGGAAGTCCAACTAAAGTTATGTTGTTGGCTTATTTGGAATGCAAAACTAAACGCCTAATGAGTAAATTTGGTTTCCCTAAAAAAGTGACACATCAAATACAAGAAATCCAAAAGTTTTTCATAGGGGAAAGGGATAATGGACAGAGGGAACCAAAAGGTCACCTCTAAACCTTCACCCTAACAAACGACCTCATTTTGCGCGCTTTTTCTGAGAGGATGGGATAGTGGTTACAAGGAATCAAAAAGAACCCATCACCAAAGAGCCTCTTCCATGAGACAATTTCATTTCCCTGCCATCACAGCAAAAGACCGACCCAAATAAGGCCGGCCCTAAGTCGCGAAATTATTTATCTTAGCAAAGTGTGACACCACATTAAAAAGTATCAGGTGGCTCGGATCGGAATCCGTAATAATATAAAATAGCCTCGGCGATCCGGCGTGAAGCTTCTCCGTCACCATAGGGGTTGGCTGCTTTGGACATTTTGGCATAGGCCTCTTCGTCTGTAAGAAGTTCATGGGCCATGTTGAAAATGGTGTCTTCATCTGTCCCGGCAAGTTTTAGCGTTCCTGCATCGATTCCTTCTGGACGCTCGGTGGTGTTCCTTAGCACTAAAACAGGAACTCCAAAAGCAGGGGCCTCCTCTTGCACGCCGCCGGAATCCGTTAAAATCAAATAAGAGCGGGACATAAAATTATGAAAATCGACGACATCCAAAGGCGCAATTAACTTAATTCTTGGGTGGCTGCCGAGAATTTCGTCCGCTGCTTCTTTTACCGCTGGATTGAGGTGGACAGGGTAAACGACGGCAATATCCGGATGGGTTTCAACCAGTCGACGGATTGCACGGAACATCCCCCTCATGGGTTCACCGAGGTTTTCACGTCGATGAGCAGTCATCAAAACGAGGCGATTTCCCTCTAGTTCCTCCAGGACAGGATGAGTGTAATCATTGCGAACCGTTGTTTTTTGTGCGTCTATCACCGTGTTTCCCGTAATGAAGATTGATTTTTCTGGTTTGTTTTCTTTGCTTAAATTATCAGCAGACACCTTTGTCGGAGAAAAGTGCAAGTCTGCGATAACCCCTGTCAGTTGTCGGTTCATTTCTTCCGGATATGGTGAATATTTGTTGTGGGTGCGAAGCCCTGCCTCCACGTGCCCCACAGCAACTTGATTATAGAGGGCAGCAAGACTGGCGACAAAAGTGGTGGTTGTATCCCCATGCACCAACACGATGTCAGGCTTTAAATCCTTCATCACTTCATCAAGACCTGCCAGCGCTCGGTTTGTAATCTCGATCAACGTCTGGCGATCCTTCATAATATTTAAATCAAAATCAGGCTCAATTTGGAAAATCTCCAGCACTTGGTCCAGCATTTGCCGATGCTGGGCGGTTACACATACATATGTCTCTAATTCTGGATACTTTTTTAATTCGTGGACAAGTGGAGCCATTTTGATCGCTTCGGGTCTTGTCCCAAAAACGGTCAGCACCTTTTTTTTCATTTCCCCAACTCTCCCTTATTTTGTTCCGAACAATCGATCTCCTGCATCCCCTAAACCAGGTACAATATAGCCATGGTCATTCAAACCTTCATCCACTGCAGCAACATAAATATCGACATCTGGATGCTCTTCCTGCACTTTTTGAATGCCTTGCGGAGCAGAGACTAGGCACATTAATTTAATATGTCGCGCCCCCCGTTTTTTCAATGCGGTTAAAGCTGCAACCGCGGAGCCTCCCGTCGCTAACATCGGATCAATCACAATAAACTCACGCTCTGTAACATCCGACGGAAGCTTGAGGTAGTACTCGATAGGCTGTAAAGTGTCTGGATCACGGTACAACCCAACATGTCCAACCTTTGCAGCAGGGATTAGCTTAAGGACCCCATCCACCATCCCAATTCCTGCACGTAGAATCGGCACGAGTCCGACTTTTTTTCCGGAAATGACTTTGGATTTGCATTTCGTCACAGGTGTTTCCACTTCAATTTCTTCAAGTGGCATATTTCTTGTAATTTCGTAGGCCATCAGCATAGCCACTTCGTCAACCAATTCACGGAATTCTTTGGTTCCGGTATTTTTATCTCTTATGTATGAAAGTTTATGTTGGATCAAGGGATGATCAAAAACGTATAAATTTCCCATGTTCACCCTCCTATACTATAGGTTTTAGTATGTACGCTTCGTTTCCTCTTCATGCCGGGACTAATTATATCATAAAAAAGAAAGTGGAAGGAAATAGGTTCTTGAACAACTATTGCCAATTTGGATCGGTTGATATACCGGTTAAACTTGGGGTCGGAGCAAGAAAGGACTTTTTGTCTACAAGAAAATTTTTAACGGGAAAAGAAAAATCCAGCTCTCCTAAAAAAGAGCTGGATTCCCTTGTTACCTATAATAATTCCTTACACCAACTGCATACCAGGGTAAAGCGGGAATTTCTCACAAAGCGCTGCAACGCGTTTGCGAGCTTCTTCCTTTTTCGCTTCGTCTGCTGGGTTTTTCAGTACAAGGGCAATGATGGAGCCGACTTCTTTCAAGGCTGCTTCATCAAATCCACGAGTGGTTACCGCAGGGGTACCAATCCGTACACCACTTGTGACAAATGGGCTTGCTGGGTCAAATGGAATGGTGTTTTTGTTTGTTGTAATTCCTACTTCGTCAAGAAGGTGCTCAGCTTCTTTTCCGGTTAGGTTAACACTGCGCACGTCGATCAATACCAAGTGGTTATCTGTTCCACCAGATACAAGAGTCAAGCCTTCTTCTTTCAAAGATGATGCTAGAGCTTGGGCGTTTTTAATGATATTTTCGCTGTAGGTTTTGAATTCTGGTTTCAAAGCTTCACCGAATGCAACCGCTTTGGCACCGATCATATGCATTAAAGGACCACCTTGGATGCCAGGGAAGATCGCTTTGTCGATCGCCTTGGCAAACTCTTCCTGACACAAAATCATACCGCCACGTGGACCGCGAAGGGTTTTGTGGGTTGTTGTAGTGACAAAATGGGCATGTGGTACTGGATTTGGATGATGTCCTGTTGCAACCAAACCAGCAATATGAGCCATGTCCACCATGAAGTAAGCTCCGACTTCATCAGCAATTTCGCGCATACGGGCGAAATCGATCACACGTGGATATGCGCTGGCACCAGCAACGATTAGTTTTGGCTTGTGCTCGAGAGCTTTGGCACGGACTTCTTCGTAATCAATGGTTTGTGTATCAGCGGATACTCCATAATCCACAAAGTTGTATAGTGTACCGGAAAAGTTAACAGGGCTTCCGTGTGTCAAGTGTCCGCCGTGGGAAAGATTCATCCCAAGTACGGTATCTCCTGGTTTTAATACACTTGTGTAAACGCCCATGTTTGCCTGGGAACCGGAGTGTGGTTGAACATTGGCATGGTCAGCGCCAAAAAGCTGCTTTGCCCGTTCGCGAGCTAGGTCTTCCACGATGTCCACGTATTCGCAACCGCCATAATAGCGGCGTCCTGGGTAACCTTCAGCATATTTGTTGGTTAGAACGGTTCCCATCGCTTCCAAAACGGCTTCGCTCACAAAGTTTTCCGATGCAATCAACTCGATGTTGTTTCTTTGCCGTCCCAATTCCTTATTGATGGCTTCTGCCACTTGCGGGTCTTGATTTGCTAAATAGTTAAACATAGTTTCCCTCCACTTTTTTGATTATCTAATCATATCATTTACTTTATTTGCAGCTTTCATTTCCAGGTGTTCGCGTATAAACTGCACGGCTTCCGCCAATGAGCTTTGGTCGCGTGTAAGCCATCGTTACGTGGGCATTTCCAATTTGAGGGACGGTGCTGCGGAACGGCACGGCAACGGGGCGAAGGTGCATCCCGATGAACGTATCTCCGATATCAATCCCCGCATGGGCCTTGATCGATTCCACCACAACGGGGTCTGTCATGTTGGAAAAAGCATATGCCGCCATCGAACCACCGGCCTTGGGGACGGGAACGACGGAAACTTCATCAAGCACAAATTGGTTTGCGGTATGCCGCTCCACGACAAGAGCGCGGTTCAAATGCTCACAACATTGAAAAGCCAATTGAAAACCGTGCTGCGTGCTTTCTTCCTTAAGCACACGAAAAATCACTTCCGCCGCCTGCGTACTGCCCGATGTCCCGATTTTTTCTCCGACCACTTCACTCGTGCTCGTCCCGATCACGAGAATTTGCTGTGGGCCCATTGGATAGATCTTTAGCAAATCCCTCACGATTGTCCGAATTTGCTGCTCCATCTCAGCGAGAATCATTGGTTGTTGGCCTCGATCTCGTTGATTTTGTTTAATCTATTGATATGGCGACCACCTGCAAACTCCGTTCCGAGCCAAACCTTCACGATTTCCATGGCAAGTCCCGGTCCAACGACCCGTTCACCCATCGCCAGGATGTTGGAATCATTGTGCTCGCGGGTGGCTTTTGCTGAGAAAAGATCGTGAACAAGCGCACAACGAATACCTTTCACCTTGTTCGCCGCAATGGACATCCCGATTCCAGTTCCGCAGATGAGAATTCCCCGATCACATTCCCCAGAGGCCACTTTCTGAGCAACAGGAAGTGCATAATCCGGATAATCCACCGATTGTTCACAGTCACAGCCAAGATCTACTACTTCTATTTGCTGTGCTTCAAGCATCGCTTTGATTTCTTCTTTTAGACGAAAACCGCCATGATCAGCGCCGATTGCAACCTTCAAGCTATCTCCTCCGTTTCCTTCAATTCAACCCTATTATACCCTATAATCGGGAAAGCCAATAGAAGTTTTTTATGAATAATATATGTAATTTAGTTAAGTAATGTTCGCTTTTGGCTACACTATGGCCGTTATCCCTTTTCGTCAGAAGGACTTTTAGAAGTAAATCAGGCTGAGGTCTCTATCCATTACCCTCTTCAGTCCCTGTGGCCACTATCCCTTCTTGTCAGTGAGTTCTTTTGGGGGCGTAAATTCAGTCTAGGGCCTCTTTACATTACCTTCTTCAATCCCTATGACCACTATCCCTTCTTGTCAGTGAGTTCTTTTGGGGGAATAAATTCGGCGTGAGGCCTCTATCATTACCTTCTTCAGTTCCTGTAGCCACTATCCCTTTCTGTCATTGAGTTCTTTAGGGGGTGTAAATTCGGCGTAGGGTCTTTATCATTCCCCTCTTCAATCCCTGTTGCCACTATCCCCGGGACTAAGGCTAACCTTGACCTCACTAATTCTGTGGGATGTGGGCTGTTCCTGTTGAATAATTGTGAGAAGTGACCGAGTCTTAGTTTCAATAAGCGGAGTAATTCCGGTTATTTTCCCTGAAATGGTGAATTGGTCAAAAATAAGCGGATTTTCTCCGCTTATTTTTGACAGTCTGGGCCTATGCTAAGATAACGTACCCTTCGCAATACGCTTTTAAAACTTGGCTGGTAGGGATATTACATCCCCCAAGCCAAAAAAACTAAACCCATCTCTTACGACATGGTCCACAAATAAGAAAAAGAAGTACCTATTCTCAACCCTGAAACCACGGGATAGTGGCCAAAGGGCTAAAAATAAGATACATCTTCACTCTTCACCAAACTAAAGTCGGCCGAACCCCCGCCTGAACCCATGGGATAGTGGTCAAATAGTCTGTACTTCTTATACCGTAAACCTGCTGATGTGGTCTTTTAATTTCTCGGCTTGCTCACGGAGGACCATTCCAGCGGCAGCAATTTCTTCCATGACCGCTGTTTGTTCCTGGGCGGCGGAGGCGGCGGTTTGGGAACCGAGGGAGGCTTCTTCGGCGATTTTGGCGACGGAACGAGCTTGGTTCAACGTCTGCTTCATGTTCACCACTTGTCTGCCGACCGTTTCCACAATGTACTCAATGGCATCAACGACACGATCGACGGATTCGGTGATGTTTTGCAAGGCTTGATTCGTCTCCTCACCGCGGGCGGATTCCACCTTTGCCAATTTTACCTGGTCGGAAATTTGTTTTACGACCACTGAAACTTCCTGCTGAATTTGTGTGATCAGCTTGTTGATCCCTTGAACCGCTTGACCACTTTGGTCTGCGAGCTTGCGCACTTCCTCCGCGACCACAGCAAATCCGCGACCGTGCTCTCCCGCTCTTGCCGCTTCAATCGATGCGTTCAAAGCAAGCAAATTCGTCTGTTCCGCAATCCCCCCGACCAACTTGGAAATCTCCGAAATCTCCTTCGCATTCATTTCCAGTCGGCGGACGACTTCAATGGACTGTTCATTTTCATCAGCCAAACGAGTCATCCCGGAAACCAAGCTACCTACAACCTGAGCGCTTTTCTCGATCGTACCAACCATGTCTTGTGTCATCGAACGGGTTTGATCTGTGCGCTGATTCACTTCGTCAGCCAGATGATCGACCTCTTCCAAGGAACTGAGCATGCTTTGCGTGGCTTCGGACTGCTCTCTTGCGCCAACCGCAATGCCCTCGATCGCATAGCCAATCTGCTCCGCTTGATTCGCAGCAATTTGCGAGGCCTGAGTCAATTCCTCTACATTTTGCCCGGTGTGTTGGAAGTTTTCCTCAATATCGCGCACCATCTGCTGCAAATTGTGAAGCATGCGCTCGAACGCGATAGCCAACGAACGAAGCTCGTCCTCCCCTTTGGGAATCGTCACTTGCACACGAAGATCACCCGTCGATGCTTGTTCCGCTGACTTTTCCAATTGAATAATCGGCTTGGTAATCATTCGCGCGGCAATCCAGCCAAACAAAGACGACCATAAAACCCCCAGCAGCAAGACGATCCCTTGAAAGAGTCCTGCCGAAAAATAGCTAGAAAAATAATCAGATAAAAAGGTCAAAATAGCAAAGCTTGTCCCATAAGTAACCGCAGATAATAAGGCAATGCCGAGGACAATCTTTTTTTGCAAACCAAAACGATGTTTTTTCTTCACGATCTCTATCACCTCTAGCCTTCAAAATGCTAGTGGTATGATTCGACATAAAATCGAAAAACCCTTCACTATTTCGACAGTTTTCTTAGAATCTTTTCAACGCATTCTTGAATTTCCCGTTCTGTCAGCTGATAATGCTGCAAACTTCCACCAAAAGGATCGGCAATATCCCAATTTTCCGGTTCATCCGCGTACTCTTTTAACGTGTACGTCTTGGGAATGGCCTCCGAGAAATAGCGATTGAGCATTTCCTTGTGCCCCCCCGTCATCGTTAAAATGAGGTCGGCCCACTCGACCAAGTCCGGTGTAACTGATTGAGATGCGTGCTGCAAGTCGACACCACGGTTTTTCAGGATCGTCACTGTATGTGTTGCCGCCGGAGCCCCTGGGATCGCCGACACCCCTGCCGACTGAACAGCAAGAGGAATCCCCTGCTGCCCAGCGAGCTGCTTTAGGATTCCTTCCGCCATGGGACTTCTGCACGTATTTCCTGTACATACAAAAAGGATATTCATTCCAAATCACCTCAATAAATGAACTAGATAAATGAGAACTAGACTGCCCCCCATGCCAATCTGTGCGAACAGGCGATCATATTTAAGGGCCGTCGGAGCAATCTCTTTCCAAACAATATACCCCATTGCCCCACAGGCAAAACCAATACCCAGCGTAACCATAAAAGGCGAGCCGATAAACAACCATTGCCCAAGCAGGGCCCCAATCGGGATACAGGCACTCACCGCAAACGATGCGAAGACGACCGTTCTTTTCGGCAATTGGGCCATCACAAAAGGAATGGCAAGTCCTATTCCCTCAGGGATATTATGTAGCGCAATAGAAAACGCCATCATCAACCCCAAATGTTCATGTGTTTCAAACCCCGCGCCAATGGCAATGCCCTCAGGAATATTATGCAGAGCAATGGCCAGCGAAATTAAAAGCCCCATGCGGTAATACTCTCTTTTCTGGGGGGTTAAAGGAATCACGGAGTCCCCGCCGACCTGGTGCAAAAACTGATGGAGCAAAAGCATCAACAGGATCCCCAAGCCCATGCCCATCCCCACCGCTTCTATCGGTCCCTGAGAAAAACCGGCCGGGAGCAAATCAACAAGCACGATTAACACCATAATCCCTGCCGAAAGCCCTAAATAAAAGGATAAAATACGTTTTCCTGGCTGCCCGAAAAAAAGCACCCCGACAGCGCCAAGCATCGTTGTCAAGCCGGTTACCAAACTGAGAATCATTAGCTCCATGGCATCCTCCCCCTAGAACAAAAACTTGAGACCAAAGGCAAAAAGGATGACCCCACCCAGGACCTCACCCCATGTACCCAAGCGGTGGCCCACCCGTTTTCCCAAAAGCAGCCCAACGGCTGACATCATCGTGCCAAGGAACCCAAAGACAACCACGGCGAGCCATACATTCACAGCAAACAATCCGAAGGAAAACCCGACCGACAGCGCGTCCATACTGACTGATAAAGAAAAAAGAAGCATCTCCAGCCCCCCAATTTTGCGAGCCGAGCCACTTGCCTCTTCCCCTTTAAAAATCGCCCCCCAAAACATCTGAATCCCCAGATAACAGAGAACCAGTCCACCAATAAAGGAAGCGACGTTTCCCACAACCTTGGTCAAAAATAAACCCGTAAAAATCCCCAGCAAAGGCATAAGGATATGAAAAAGTCCAATGGTCAAGCTAATCTTCGCAATCGTGCGCAGACGAATGTCCAATGTCCCCAGTCCAATTCCTAAAGAAAAAGCATCCATTCCCAAGGCAAACCCAATCATTAAAATCGTATAGAATTGCCCCCACTGGACGATATCCCATGCCACATCCATCCCCTCCACATCACCTTGTCTTTCCATGGTTATGCGGACAGGTTAGGAAACATTCTTTTCGGAGTGGATTTAGTGTAATGTGGCTAGCCCCCTATTGCGCGTCTGTTCATCGTCACCCCTGAGGGAATGGAATAGTGGCAAGAAGGCGCGAAAAAACAATTGAACCTTCGCTCTCTTCATCCTTGGCCAATCTTTTCTTCCTGAAAGAGGGGGATAGTGGCTACAAGGAATGAGAAATACAATGTCATACCAAGCGCGTCCTTTGTACGGGATCAGACCCCTGTCGGAAATTTATTGAATTGTAGAAAATAATCTTCCGCCTGCCTAAGGCTATGAGTTCGACGAAATCCGACTGAGGTCTGGCCCCACAATCCGATGTCCACAGGCTTTCATCAGGCGGTTCATGATGGCCATCCCCACACCTTCGGAAGGGAAGGACTCGGAGAGAATGTAGTCCATCCTTTCCTGATCGAACGTGCGTAAAGCATCGTACAGATGCTGGGCGACGCTGGGAAGATCCGCGCGAGAACCGCAGGGGATTACGAGGTCCGCTTGTGGATATTTTGTGAAGGACTCTTCTGTGGCGAGGATTCCTACCTTTTTTCCAGCGGCTTTGGCTTCCGCAAGCAGGGACTGAATCGCCTCCACCTGCTTGTCCACCGTTGGGGCAGTGACCATCCACATTTCACCCTTTGGAGCATAGTGTTGATATTTCATACCGGGGGCTTTGGGACGTTCCTTCTCCTCAAGCAAGCCCTTATCCACAGCGACCTCACCAATCACCGATTCCAGCTGCTCCTTGGTGAGTCCTCCGGGACGTAAAATCATCGGCGGATTCACAGTCACATCTAGCACCGTCGATTCCACGCCGACACCAGTGGCGCCACTGTCCACGATTCCGGCAATTTTTCCGAGCAAATCTTCGGCCACATGCGCCGCGGTCGTTGGGCTAGGCCGGCCGGAACGGTTTGCGCTAGGGGCAGCGATCGGTACACCGGCCTGACGAATCAACGAGAGTGCCACCGGATGGGAAGGCATGCGAATCCCCACGGAATCAAGACCTGCTGTTACTTCCGGGGCAATGCCCTCTTTTTTTGGGAAAATCATCGTTAGCGGACCCGGCCAGAAGGCATCCATCAGCTTCTTTGCAGTTTCCGGAATCTCTGCAGCCAGCTCCTCCAATTGTGCAGTGTCAGCAATGTGGACAATCAGTGGATTGTCGCTAGGCCTTCCTTTTGCCGCAAAAATCTTCTGCACTGCCTCGGAAGATAAGGCATTTGCCCCCAGTCCATAGACCGTTTCTGTGGGAAACGCAACGACCTCCCCTTTTCTCAGGAGCTCGGCCGCCTCTGTTAATTGTGGATAATCCTCGGTTTTCCCCACAACGCTATCCACATTCCATATTTTTGTCTGCGCACTTACCATATCGAATTCAAATCCTTTACATTTCGCATTTTATTCGGTCCACATAAGTCCTCAACCCGCAAAGTTATCAACAGAATGTGGACAAGTTGTGTATAACTCTGGTTAATTAAGGAGAGTTTTCCTCTGATTATCCACTTGTGCATAGCGCATCACTGTGGACAACCTCGCCTTTGCCTGTTGGAAATGAGCAGATTGCTTCACTTCATGAGGGATCTCCTCGGGGTTCACAGGTTGGAACCCGACCCATTCAAACAATTCAACCGCTGATCCAGTGAGTAGAAATACCTCTTGGACAGCTTTTTCCTCTGCCGTTTTGAGCAGGATCTGCAGTAAATCCAGGACAACTTTTGTATTCCACACACTCGCATCTAGCGCTAATGAGCGAAGCAGACCGTAGTCTTGACCGATTTTCTCCCAGCCGGCCGTGCCTACAACCTCCCCACCTTTTTCCACAACGAGAAAATGCTCCATATGCTGAGCAATTCCTTCATGATTTAGTTTACCCTTTGCCAATAATTTCACTATATCGTTCAGATCGTTGGCGGTTGCCAGCCGAATGACAAGATCCATCATTTCTACCTCCCCTTTTCTATCAACTCTATTAATTTATATGAGGAAAGGTAGAAAGTATGACTAGCCAAAGATTAAGTTGAAAATCTTCTGAATGAACTCGACGAGGAAAAACTTCACTTCAATCTGTGGCGCCTCATCCCCGGCGGCCACTTCGACTTCACCGGAATCTTTCTTTTCACTTGTTTCTTTCGTTTTTTGATTATCTTTTTTCACTGCGTCCCCATTGGCGATATCCACAAAACATAGGGGCGGGAACAACACGCACCACCAATTTTGCCCGAGTCCATTGCCGATTGTCACACGCAAAGCCTCATAATCCCCCGCAGGGTAAACATATTGTCCGTACATTTTGGTAGGAAAAGGGACCACGCCGAGCTCGACCTTTGTATCATATGTATAGCCCTTGGCTTCTACGGTTTGATCTACGATCTTTTTCAGTTGAGGAAGTTCGCTGTTAATCTTTTCCCGCGCCTCTTGAATATCTGCTAGATTCTCTACTTTCGTAGCAATATAAGCGTTGACCTCATCGCGCACCGCGCGCTTCAAAGCCTGATCCTCGGGGAGATCACTATTAGCAATTATACGTAAACGGATGGACTGCTCGGGAACAGGACCCTCAGCAAAAAGCGCCGCCACAGACCGCTGATCCTCCCAGCTCATCACGAGAATGATTAAAGAAAAGATGACCCAACCAAGTTTCTTAGCCATTTTTGTTTATCCCCTCTCTGTTCTATCCTTGTAGTCCTCATTTTGGACAGAACGGAGGGGATTTAAACACGATTAATTAAATTTAGAATTGTTTAGTCTATTGTCCGATGATAATCCGCTCGATTCCAGCGAGATCGCGGATGGCTTCGGTTGATTGCACGGCCCCGCTGTTTAGGAGTAGCTCCTGAACCTCCGCGGCTTGATCGATCCCTATTTCAAAGGCAACGAGTCCCCCGGGCTTGAGGACCTTGGTGAGACCAGCGCAGATCCGTCGGTAAAAATCAAGACCATCCGCTCCCCCATCGAGCGCCCTTAATGGTTCGTGCGCCCGCACCTGGACATCGAGATCAAGGATGTCTTGGCTCGGGATGTAGGGTGGGTTGGAGACGAGGAAGTCGAGCTTTTCCGGGACAGGACTGAGAAGGTCACCTTTTAGAAAAGTAAGTTGCTCCTCGACCCCGTTGAGTTGGCTATTTTCTTGGGCGGTGTCGAGGGATTCCTGAGCGATATCTACAGCGTAGATCTGCCACTTGGAATGTGCAGCTAACGCGATGGCGATTGCCCCACTTCCCGTTCCAATGTCAGCACCTCTAAGCGAGGCTTCGGTGTCCAAACGTTTGAGCACTTCCTCCACCAGAATCTCTGTCTCCGGCCGGGGGATCAGCACCGATGGATTCACGCGAAAAGGCAGCCCATAAAACTCCTGCTCCCCTAATAGGTACTGCGCCGGCACCCCCTTTTTTCGCTGGTTGAGCAGCTCTTCGACTTTTTCCCACTGGGTAGGGGTCAGTCCGTCGTGGATCTTGGTAAAAAGCTCTGTTCGCGTTAGGCCGAGGACATGTCTTAGGAACAATTCGGCGAGAAATTTGGCGTCTTCGAGTGGCTCCATAAACGAAGAAGCCCTTTGGAGGGCTTCTCTAATCGTCAATTTATTCATCTTACAGCCCTTCCGCGTGCTGCATCTGCTCGGCTTGCTCCTGAACAACCAGGGCATTAATGATTTCGTCCAATTCACCATGGAGAATAAAGTCGAGTTTATGCAGGGTCAGACCAATGCGGTGGTCTGTTACACGGCTTTGCGGGAAATTGTACGTACGAATCCGCTCACTGCGGTCCCCAGTACCTACTTTGCTTTTCCTCATTTCACCGTATTCAGCGGCCACCTTTTGCTGTTCCAAATCATACAAACGGGCTCTTAACACGCGGAGCGCTTTTTCCTTGTTAGAGTTCTGCGATTTTTCATCCTGACAGCTGGCCACAATTCCGGTTGGAATGTGTGTCACGCGAACGGCGGATTTGGTTGTGTTAACACTTTGTCCACCAGCTCCACTAGAGCAGAAGGTATCTACGCGAATATCTTTGTCGTGGATTTCGACCTCGACATCTTCAACCTCTGGCAAAACAGCCACGGTTGCCGTCGATGTATGAATCCGTCCACCGGATTCCGTAGTCGGAATACGCTGCACGCGGTGTGCGCCACTTTCATACTTCAGCTTACTGTAGGCACCTTTCCCTTTTACGGCAAAGATGACTTCCTTGAAACCACCAAGGTCACTGTAGTTAGCTTCGAGAATTTCTACTTTATAGCCCAATTTCTCTGCAAAACGGGAATACATCCGGAAAAGGTCACCAGCAAACAAAGCAGCTTCATCCCCACCAGCAGCCCCGCGGATTTCCACGATCACGTTTTTCTCATCGTTCGGGTCTTTTGGAAGTAAAAGAACATGCAGGCGATCTTCGATTTCCTGCTTTCTTGTGGATAGTTCGTCAATTTCCATCTTGACCATTTCTTTCATTTCATCATCGAGTTTTTCCTCGAGCATGCCTTTGGCATCTTTCAGCTGTTCTGTCACCAATTTATATTCACGGTACGCCTGAACGGTTTCTTCCATATCTGATTGTTCTTTAGAGTATTCGCGGAGCTTGTTCGGATCACTCATTACATCCGGATCGCAAAGCAACTCCGTTAGCTTTTCATATCGTTCTTCTACTGCTCCTAAACGATCAAACACAAGTGTTCACCTCTTTTTTTAGAGTATAACATTATAATTATAGATATTTTTATGCGTAATGTAAAGGGCGGGTGAGCGGTGAGGCGAGCGGAGCGGGGACTATCCCGTTGAGCGGTACTATTTTGGGTTGAGGTTTGACCCCGTAAAAATAACCGGGTAGGCGCCCGGTTAATAGCTCACGACATTTATATTATATCTCGGCATTTTCTGTTTTAGTTTTTGATACACTAAAGCTCTTACCTTTTCCACGTCTCGCTCCGTCCCACCCACAGTGATGCGAACCGTGGCTCTACCACCATTAATCGAAACGCGCGCGTTGTCTACCCCTTTGACTTGTCTGGCCATTTGGGCAAGCGTTCTGACATCGCGGTGAATGTTATACAAATCATTCTGTCCAGTTACCATATTCGGATTTAAATCGGCCGGCTGAAAATCACTTTTGTACCCCAGATCATCGTCGTACGGACCTGAAGGGTTATTGTAATGATAATTAATAATCTGACCGTTCTTCCCAGTCGTATTCGTATTCATACCACGATCCGGTCCAGCGGCAGGGGAACAAGCAGAAGCTACCAAACACACCAGGCAAAGCACAAAAGAATAGGATAAAGTTTTCTTCATCAGAGTGCCACCTCCTCGGACTTATCTTGCCCGTAGGGATGGGGTATTCCTCTGTTATATTGTTGGGGGATGTGGCAGTTGGTGGGAGGGGTGGCGTGAGGGGTGATGGCTATGGCGTTTGGTCAAGTGCCGGTGTGCGTGGGGGGATGGGGCGAGATGGGTGGATGGGTGAGGATGATGGAGGGCGGTTCCCCTTATTTGCAGAGCTGCGGACTCAGGAGCCGCTATTTTTCTCGGTAACCCCGTTTTCCAATGGTTCGCGGACTCCAGAGACCTTATTTGCCAAAAATCAGCCCATCTAGATCCCAAAATCACAAAATAAGGGCTCCTCGGTCCGCCGAACGCCAAATTCAGGTTCCTTTTCCACAAATAGTTACAATGAACGAAACCGACTACCACAGTGTTTTACGTAGGTTGAATTTGGAAATGACTGAGAATAGTTAAAAACCCAGCAAAACCAAAATCAGAGCTACAAACAAAAGGAGTCGGT
>Ga0180216_1000688_pt1 | contig 32958 bp, 39 predicted proteins | sample eDN3rd37CBELigMG_FD_128879 | JGI IMG/M metagenome (GOLD analysis project Ga0180216, IMG submission 128879) | Enriched Miracle-Growth compost microbial communities from Emeryville, California, USA - eDNA 3rd pass 37_C BE-Lig MG (version 2)... ... | reverse complement strand
GTGCAACTACGAGCAACTGCGCACGTCGGCAATACTCAGCAATAGGCGCCACATTACACACGCGGCATCGCTGCAGTCACATACACAGGATAAGCTCGAACAACCGAGATTAGTGCGTGCTAGCGGCGGATAATTTCCAGCCGTACGGCCGTGCTATCAGCGGGGCACGAGTGCGTCACACGGCCGTGTGACTGGTGCTCGTGGGGCATTTGCGCCGGGGGTGGAATCGGGTGGACGAGCGGCAGAACGCGCTCTGGCGGTGGGGTGGAAAAAGGGCGGAACAGGGCGGAAGCAAGTTCCACGGCTGTTCTTCGACGCCTCAGCGGCGCCGGAGCAGGCGCGCCGCATCGTCTACACCGCCGTGTCCGCCGTTCCTTCGCATGGTGCGGGAGGACCTTGCAGGGGGAGCGCACGGGCGCCGCCGCCTGCGAAAAAGACAGGATTTTCAACGGTGGAACGCGGTTCATCGACCACGCTGTCGCGGGGTGTGGGGGTGCGCGTGTGTTTTTGGCGCGAGAAAACGTCGGTGCGACGGCGCGGGATGCGGGCCGCGGCGGCCGCGGACGTCGCGTTGCCTATAGGCGCTGGTGCACGGACGCGCATGCGAGAGGCCGATAAGGGGTCGGGACACGCTGGGGCACTAGGCAGACTGCCGGAGGTCGGCATTCGTAGCATTAACAAGCGCTTTAGCTGGAGCCCCTGATAAGGTGGCGTGAAGGGTGCGCAAGAACGTCGTCGCGGGTGGGGTTGGAGACGGCGCGGCTGCGGGCACCCCAACGGACTTTTCCAAAGCGGCTGGGCTGCCTACCTCCGCTGGCATAGCACGACCGAAGCCGACGACCGAAGCCAACGCGCGGACGGGCGCGGCGCTGGCCTCGGGCCTTGCATCGCCGCCACCCAGTCCACCAGGTTTCACATACCACCGGCTGGCCGCTGGGCCATGCAGCGGGCCTGCCCCTGAGGCCGGCCGGAGCGCCGCTGCGGCGACCATGGCGCCTTCGGCCGTGCTCGCCCACGCCAAGGGGCCCGTGCTGGGCGCCATCGGCGCGCGGCTCGCCGCCGGCGACGACGACTACGCGCCGGCAACGCTGTTGACGTCAGCGGTGCCGCTGGCGAAGGCGCCGCCGCCGCCGCCGCCGCCGCCGCCGCCGCAGGCGGAGCCCACGGCGGCCCCCGTGGTGGAGCTGCCGGTGCTGGACCGCACGGCGTCGCCGCTGCGCGCCGCCGCGCCGCCCGCCGGCGCGGGCGACGTGTCCGCGGAGCCGTTCCCCGCCCCCGTGCGATGGTTCTTTCTGCACCACTTTGTGGACGACAAGCTCCCGCTCGGCTTTTACACCGTGCCGCGGTCACGGCGGCAGCTGCTCCCGCTGGAGGCGTACCGCGCGACGCTGCCGCCCGCGCTGCTGTACCCGCTGCCGCCGTCGCCCGCGCCGTCGGCCGCCGGCGCCGCCTCGGCATCCAGCGAAGCCGGGTCGCCGGCGCCGCCGCCCGCCGCCGGCGTGGTCGACGCGGACGCGGCGCCGCCCAGCCCGCCGCTGAACCCGGCCGAGGAGGCCGCCATCCTGTACGTCGTCAGCGTCGAGGCGCGCGACGCGGCGCTCGCCGCGCTGCGCCGCCGCGTGCAGGAGCGGCTCGCGTCGGTGCGGTCGCAGCGCTTCCACGCGCGCGTGGCCGAGCTGATCGCGGCCGTGCGGCAGGCGATGCCGCTCGCGATGCCGGCCGTCTTCCAGCGACACGTCGAGGCGCTCACCGCCGCATCCGGCAGCGTCGTCGTGCCGCTCGGGACGCTCGCGATGGGCCGGCCCGAGGAGATGGCGCTGCTGTTCAAGCTGCTGTGCGACGACGCCGGGTTGGACTGCCGCCTCGTGCGCGGCTGGAGCGCGGAGGCGCCCAACGGGACGGACTACGCGTGGGCGTTCGTGCGCGAGGACCACCACGACGCGCACCCCTGGCTGCTCGTGGACGTGGCCACCGGCGCCAAGTGGCCGTGCCCGTCCGACGAGGCGGCGGGCTTTGTGGCCGAGGACACCAAGACCAACGGCGTGCCGGGGCCCGGGCGACCGTTTGGGTGCACGGCCGTCGCGGACTCGCCGGCCGCCGGCGAGCTGTTCATGCCGGCGCGCACCGCCGCGGCGCAGGCGCCCACCATCGTGTACCGCAAGGCGCACCTCCCCGAGATCGACTGCGCGTGCGGCCAGGTCGAGGAGTTTGGGCTCATGGTGGAGTGCTCGGCGTGCCAGCGCTGGTCGCACGGCGCGTGCCGGGGCCTCGACCGGCGGCAGTGCGTGCCGCCGGACTTTCGGTGCTGGCGGTGCCAGGCGTCGGCCGCGCCGCGCACGCCCGTGATCGTGCCGCCGCCGCCGCCGGCCACTGTGGTGTCCACGCTGGTGGCCACCGTGCCCGCCACGCCGGGGCCGGCGTCGTCCGCGTCCGCATCGGGGTCGGCCGCCGAGACGCCGCTCCGCGTTAAGCTCGTGCTGCGGCTGCCTGCGACGCCGGCCGCATCGCCCAGCGGCACCAACGGCGGCGCCGCGGCCGCCCGGCGCGGCAGCGTGCCCGCCGCGGCGCGCAAGCCGTCGTCGCCCGGCGCGTCCGTTGCGGCGGGGGCGGCGGGGCGGCGCGCGTCGGCCAGCGCGTCGATGCTCACGCCGCCCGTGACGCCGGACCGGCGACGGCGCAGCAGCACGGCCACGACCGCCAGCGGGTCGGCCGCCGAGAGCGACGGCGACGCGAGCACGCCCACCTCCGAGGGGATGTCGCCCTCCGCGGGGTCGCCGTCGCTGGACGGCGCGCCGAGCGCCTCGAAGCTGCGGCGGCGGGACAGCCGCTCCTCCGTGGGCAGCGCCGGCGCGCTGTACGCGGCGGCGGCCGGCCGGCGGCGCACGAGCACGGCCGACTTTGACATCAACGACGTGGTGGCCACGGGCGTCGTGATGCCGAGCGCCATCAAGCCGCTGGAGGTGAAGCCCGTCTTCACGCCGGACTGGCACCTCTGCGAGCCGGCGCCGGCGGAGGCGGCCGCGCCCATGGAGGGCGTCGCGCCGCTGTCCGCGGACGCCGGCGACGACCTGGAGGACGACTCGGACGAGCACTACATGCGGATGCACGCGCCCTTCGAGCGCGCCGAGCAGAAGCGGCTGCCCATCATCATCACCCAGGAGCGGCGAGGCTCGGGGCCCGGCGAAGGCATGGTGCGCACTGTGTCGGCGTCGGCGCTGCCGATGGAAGTGTTGTTCGAGCCGGGCGCCGCATGAAAGCCAATCACTCGCTTGTGCAGTTATTTGAATCCGTTTTTTCCTGTTTAGTCGGAGTGCGAGATGTTTGTACACTAGTTCGTTGTCCTGTATATAGCCCCCAGAATATCATGGTGCGAGCGTTTCCTTTTCTATTCTATTCTATTCTATTATTCTTTTCTTTTCTTTTCTTTTCCTTTTTTTTCAAACTTTGGCGCCAAACGGTTTTCAAAAGATGGCGGCCGACGACGGCGACCTGTGGACGCCGGCCTTGGCGGGCGAGGCGCGGCCACTCGCGCCAGTGGACGCCGCCGGTGCGGACGCCGCCGCCGCCGCCGCCGCCGCCGCCGCCGCCACCGACCCGGACAGTGAGGAGGCCGACGTGGAGGAGGAGCCGCCCAGCCCGCCGCCCGAGCCCCGCAGCGACCATGGCAAGGGGGCATTGCCGCGGTACGTCCCGGTGGTGCCGGGCGCGGTGTGGTGCGGAGATCTCGCGCTCTGCGCTCACTACACCAAGGCAGCCTGGGGCCCGGCACCAGGGATGGCCTTAGGTGGTTCGAGTGCCCGTGCTGCCGCGCGTGGCGGCCGATGGGCGCGCCGCCGCCGCCGGGGGCGGCGCCGCCGACCTGCTGCGACCTCCCCGAGGAGCCCGAGGCAGCCCGGTGGCGCCGGCAGCTGGAGACGGGCACGGGCGCGCGTGGTGGGCGCGCGGCGCCGCTGGTCCTGCCGTGCCAGATCTGCGCCAAGCTGCGCGTGCCGCTGACCGTACGTTGCCGACGCAGCGGCCAACGGTCGACGCTGTGGGGCGCTGAGGATGGTCCTCGACGTGGTTACCGGGATGTTAGCGTTGTGAACTGCCCAGGCGGCCGCCGAGCCGGCGGAGCGCAAGTCCACGTGCTGCAGCCTCGTCCCCGCCCCGCGCCTCACGGCGGCGGGCCCGACCAGCCACCCCGCGGAGGCTGCCGCCGCGACGGCCGCCAACGGCGGGACGCCGCCGGAGCTGATGGCTGGCCTGCCCGTGCTGACGCGCCAGCAGCTGCGGGCGCTGCTCGCGGCGCCGGCCGCGCCGGCTGATGGTCGGGGCCGCGCCGCGCCGGCGCCGAGCCCGGCCGCGGTGGCGGGTGCCGAACCGCCCGCGAAGCGCGCCAAGGTCACCCAGCTGTGCCTGTGCAACCGCCGGCTGCCGGACGAGCCCATGGTCGAGTGCGACGGCTGCTTCGTGTGGTACCACGGCCGCTGCGTCGGTACGGGCCGACCGCCATGCAAACGTGCTGCTGGTTGCAGGCGGCGGCGCAGCCACGCTGATCGACCAACGCCGTGGTCGCGGGGTGCGCGGCAGGAATCGACTGCGACGCGCCGCCCAAGCGCTGGCTGTGCGACGCCTGCGCCTGCGACGGCGACGTCGAGGTCGGCAGCGGCTCGGAGGACGAAGGCCCCGCGGCCCTCGACGCAGCCGTGGTCGCCGCGCCCGAGCCTGCGTCCGACGGCGACGAGCCCGCGGCGCCCGTCGCCGCGCTATGCTACGTCCATCCGCGCTTTGTGCTCGTGCACGCTGACTACCGCGCTGTCCTCGGAGCCATCCCCGACCACGCCGTTCACCTCATCGCCACCGATCCGCCCTCCGGCGCCTGCACCGCCGCCTACCAGGTACGGCCTACGAATGCCAAGTGGGCCTGGTAGCGCAGCTAACAGCGAACAGCATTTTGCGGCCGCCGTGCACGTCGACAGTGGGACCGTCGCATTTCACCGTGGTAAGTTGCCGTCGCCCGGCTCGCCGGATTGTAGCAGGCTGGATCGTGGAGCCAACGCAACCGTGGGCTTTTTTTGTTGTTAATTCGCGTTGCACGCACGCTGATGCAGGGAGTTTTGGTGCGATGACTGAAATTCCCCTGCTGGCGGCGCGTGCTCGGCGGGCTGACTGGCCGCGCGGCCGTCCCGCGTTGTGCTAACACGTGACCAGGCTCGGCGTGCGGCACTGCCTCTGCCCCACGGGCGTCGTCGCGATGGCAGCGGGCTGCAGCGCCTTTGTTCACGAGCAGGTGCGCTGCCACCGCGGCCCGAGCCAAGGCAGCAGCGGCAGCTAATGCGGCATTAATCAGGGCGCTGTGCGCTGCGAGTTCCCTAGATTGTCCGCAACCGCGACATCAACAACCTGCTGCTGCAACCGAGCCGGGGCACGGACGCGGCAGCGTACGCTCGCGCCTGTGGCACAGTGTGCGCGCACCCTCGTTGCTCACTCGGGCTTGCTCGCCGATCTCGACGTTGCCACGACGATTAATAGCCTGCTGGCCGAGCAAGCCACTTTGGGCGCGTACCTGCAGGCGGAGCTGCGGGCGCCGCGCGTGGGCGCGCGAGGCCAGTCCGGCACGCCGTGGTCCCTGCCGATGGTGCCGGTACGGTTTGCATCGGCGACTGTTTTACGCCGCGTTCGTGGCTAATGCCCTTCTGCCGAATTTCGGCCAGACGGGCACGCGTGCAGGTCTACCGCTACTCGTGGTACTGGCTGAACCGCAACACCGTGCGTGCCCGACGCCGTTGACGGTCGCTAGGAGCGAGTGCCCGTAACGTGGGATTCACAGCGTGAGCGAATGCCCGCGCGACGTAGGGGTATCCCATCCACATGCACAACATGCCGCTGCGTGCGCTGGACGAGGTTGCTGTGTTTTATCGGTCGCGCACGCAGGTCACTTACCATCCCCCCGCGATCGGTAGGCGCACCGGGAGCGTTCGCGGCTCCGCGTCGGCTCGGTCTTACCTGGCCGGCGTAGCCCATCCGGCCGACCATCGCTTGCAGCCTTGCCCTACATCGGCGTGGAGTATCGGCCGTTCGCCGACCCCGCGTCCGACGCGGCCGCTGCCGAAAAGTCTGTGCCGTACTGGTACACGACGGACATGCACCGCTGCGCCCCGCACCTGCTCCCCTTTGAGCTGGACGGTACCCGCCCGTCCGCTGCCGCGACGCCAGCCACCCAGGCGGCCCCTGACGCCAGCCAGCATTACCGTGTCCTTTGCCCTTGCCTTGTGCGTGACGCAGCGGGCGAGCTGGTGATCAAGCGCCGACATCCGCACCGCAAGCCGCGGCGCCTCATGCAGTACCTCGTCGAAACCTACACGGAGCCGGGTACGGCTGCCGCCGGCGGGGACGCCAGCCAGCGCAGTGACGGCACTGAATCCGCTCGTGCGCGTGTCGCAGGCGATTGATTTTGCGCTGCGTCAGAGGACCTCGTGCTGGATGTGTTCATGGGCAGCGGGACGACGGGCGAAGCCGCCCTGAGCACCGACCGGCGGTTCGTGGGCGTGGAGGCGCACCCGGCGCACTTTGCGCTCGCGGTCGACCGGCTGGACCCGGGTGGGCGGTATGGCCGGACCGTCCGCGTGCCGGACCTGGCGGCGTTCCTGGCCGCGTGGACGCAGCTGTGCACCGCGGCGAGCTGGCACCCGACGGCGTGGTCCGGCCGCGCGGCGCGGTGGGGCTAGCAGGGCCTGCGCGTTGTTGTACAGCATGGTATTTTAGGTCAAAAGGTTGTGCGGCGAATGTACAGTGTGTCTCGCACGCGTGCAACATTAGCAGAAGGGCGGGACCGCAACAGAAGGCTCGAACAAACCGGGCATGCTACAGAAAAACACACACGTCGGGTGACCTGCACCCTCACAGCGTTACAGCCAGACACGACCGCGTCGCGGCTCGACAAATAAACTAGGCGCTCTTGACAAGTACACGAGCCGGGCGGCATGTGCTCAACGTGGCTGCGAGATAAAACTGTTGGTGACGCGCGGCTCAGCGCATGTTGGCTTGGTCGGGCACGACGCTGTCGACCTCGGGCGACCGGAGCGTCGCCGACGGCGGCGTGTCGTCGCGCGCCGCCTGCATGGCGGCGGCCTTGATGCCGGCGGCGGCGGTGGCGGTGGCGCCGGTGGTGAGCAGCCCGCCGTGGCCCTGTGCGGACACCTCGTCAAAGCCGAACGCCGCGGTGGCGGGCGTCTGCCGTGGCGACATGAGCGCCCACGACATGAGCGGCTCGGTGGCCAGCGGGTTCGGCCGCGGCGAGAAGAGGCCAAAGTGCATTGACAGGGAGCTGGCGTCGAGGCCGCCCATGGCGCTCATCGGCGTGCGCGGCGACGCGAGGAGGAGGAACGACGCCGCGCTCGGCGCGCCGGTGAACTCGGTCGCGGCGGGCATCGTCGGCGGCGCGGCGGCGGCGGCCGCGGCGCCCGTGCCGGGCACCGCGAGCGGCGGCACCGCGGTGCCATCGCGGCGGCGGTGGAGCGCGCCCGCGGGCGCCGCAGCGCTCGGGCGCGGGCCGTCGGCGCCGTCGTGCGGCAGGTCGGCGAGCGTCATGTACGTCTCGGACGGATCGCTGCCATGGTCCTCGTCGTCGCCGAGCGTCAGGAACAGCTCGTCAAAGGCGTTGGGGCCGGCGTCGGCGGGCAGGTGGTGCGCGTGGTGGTGCGCGTGGTAGCTGGCGGCGCCTGCGGCGGCCATGGCCGCCGCCCGCTGCTGCTGCTGCTGCTGCTGCTGCTGCTGCTGCGCCGCGGCCGCGGCCGCCGTGGCCGCAGCCAGGCACGACGCGCAAGGCGGATCCGACGGCGCGTGGCCTGCCGGCGCGCCCGCCGAGTGGCCGCCCGCGGCGAACCCGGCGGTGGTGCTGGCGGTGGTGGTGGGTGCCGGGAGCGGCGGCATCGCGGGCGAGCTGCGCGAGCTGAGCATCGGGCTCGAGGCGGCGCTGCTGAGGAACGGCCGCGGCGCGGCGCGCTCGGCCTGCATGGCCTGGAGCGCGTCGCGGTCGATGGCCCAGATGGTGCTCTTGTAGTAGCCGTCGTCGCTGCGGGGCACCTTGACAAAGTACTTGAGCGCCGTGAGGTTGTGGCGGATCGAGTTCTTCCAAAAGTTGTTCTTGCAGTTGCGGTAGTACGCGTGCCGCGTCTGGATGAAACGGTAGATGTCGTTGAGCGTGCACTGCTTGTTGGGGCTCGACTCGATCGCCTGCTGGATCAGCGACGCGTAGGTGATGTTGGGCCGCACGTCCGGCGACGTCGTCGGCGGGTCCAGGTACGGCTGGTCGCGGCCCGCCGCGCCGGCGCCGCTGGCGCTCACGGGCACGGCATGGTCCGATGCCGTGCGCCGCATCGGCGGGCGGTCGCCGCGCCACTGGGCCTTCACAAACTTGGCCGCCGACTGCGGCGGCGCGGGCCACCCGGCCACCACCGTGTCCGCCTCCTTCATGGCGGCGCCGGCCACGTTGGTGAGGAAGCTCGGCGAGAGCCGGCCCGCGGGGTTCAGGATCGCGAGCGACGGCGACGGCGACTCGGCGCCGCCGCTCGCGCTCGCCTCGGCGCCCGCCTCCAGCGGGCTGGTGTACGCACGCGGCGCGCGCCGCGGCTTGATCGGCACGCCCTTCGCGCCCGCGGCCGCGTCCACGTCCATGCCGGCCATCGCGATCCTGGGGAAATCCGTCAGCAACTCGGGGCAGACGGCGTCGTCCGGGTCCGCAACGCGAAACAGCAGCGCGTCGACGCCGTCGTCCAAAACCGGTTCGGGCGAGGGCGTGGCGGCGTGGCGGCGTGCGAGGGGCGGAGGGCGTGGTGCGTTGTGGCGGCGCACGCGTTCTGAGGCGGCCTGGTCCTTGGCAGCGCGTGCTGGGGCTGGCGTGCGGGCAGTGCCGCAGCGCGTCCTGCCACGTGCAGGTGCGCCTGCCGAGGACGCCGCCCCTGGTCTCGGCGCCATGCCACGCAGACGCTCCGCCAAGTAGCGTGGAGGGCCCTCGCGCCCACTCGCTCGCCTGCTTCACGAGGGCGCTGGAGCGGTGGGGGCCGGCCACGCCCGCTGGAGCAGGCTCCGGCCGCAGTGGAGCGACGTGGGCCGTAGCCGGTCAGGGGCGTGCTGTCCCCGCAGGTGGAGCAGACAGCAGCAGCAGCGGCAGCAGCACGAGCAGCGCGTATTAGCTAAGCTGAGATTAAACGCGGAGGTCAAGTCTACGGCGCGTGCGGCGAGCGCGGCCGCAGGCAGCCCCCCCGCCGTTATCTCTGCTGAAATCAAGCGCGGCGACTTGCAGGGCAGGTCCTGCCGATTCCACAAAATCCTATCATTGTTCCGCCAATCGGGCACCCGTAAAACAAGCGTGTTCCCACCAGGCTGATCTTCAGTGGCGCGGGTGCCCTGCGATCAAGCGCAAAGGCCGTTAATTAGGCCGCGGACGGTGCGGGGCCGATGTTGGTTCACGAGATCGCCGCAGCGCACGTCGTGTGTTTTGGCGCCAACAATGCGCCACGTGGCCCTTTGTTGACACCATGACGTCATCACCGCATTCCTTTGTGACGTCACACGCGTTACTGCGTTGCGTCACCCGTCCGGTCGCTACAGGTGACGTCACGAGGCAGGGCGTGTTACGTCACGAGGCAGGGCGTATTACGTCACCTCATGATGACGTCATACGGGGTCACGCCGAGTGGACGACGCGGGACGTTCCACGGAGCGAAGAACCGAAAGAGGACGTCGGGCGGGCGCCGCCGCGCTTGCCAGCGACGATCGAGGCAGCGCGGCCGGCTTGCCGGAGCAGGAGCAGGGCCCCGGCGTAGCAAGCGTGCGTCATCAGTAGGGGGGTGGGCTGGAGAGAAGGGTTAGCAGGCCGTGGTGAGACGCACGCCAAGTTCGGAACGACTTCACGTGGCCCGTTCCGTGTGGCGCCGCGCAAACTGCGCTGCTGCGCCGCCGCCCGCGGGGAGGCGCCGACGCGCCGTCGTGTGAGGCGGGGCCCGTGAACACGCGTTGCCGGGTATATAGAATAGGGCACCGGAGCGCGATCTCAGCTGGACCTCGCCGTGAACGTGCACGTGGCGGCCGTCCGATCTAGAACTCGAGGCCGCCGACCCGCACGGCCAGACGGCCCTCGGGAAAGCAGCGCGCGTACTGGGGCGAGATCGCCCGTTGCGGCTGCTACGGCCGCACTGGGACGCCGCCATGGCGGACGACACCGCGCCGCCGCGGCGCTTCCGCTGGAGCCCGCAGGTCGCCGAGTCCATGGCCGCCGCCAAAGCCGCCAACGCGCTCCAGCGCCGCCGCGCCGCCACGCGCACCCTGCACTTGCCCGAGGCCCGGGCGACGCTGGCCCAGCTCACCGGGACGCCCGAGCCGGCAAAGCCGGCCCCGAGCGCCGAGCCGCAGCTGGTGGTGCCGCTGCAGGAGGACACCAACGCGCCGGTAGAGTCGTGCAGGCCAGGCGCGGCCAGGGCCGTTGACGTCGGCCTCGTGTAGCTGACCCGGTCGTGCCAGGAGCACTCGTCGCTGCTGCCCGTGTCCACAGAACCTGATGGACGCCCGCACCAGCCTGGAGGCCGTCCTGGTCGACCTCGACGCCCTGACGGCGCTGAGCGGGTGCGGCCTGAGCGCGGCCGTCCAGAACCTCGTCCCGTGCTGCTACCTCCTGCAGTACCTGCTGCAGGAAGGCCACGCTGAGCCACTGGTACGCGCACCGTCCCCGCTGAGCGCGCGCCTGCATTCGTCGCACGCTGACCGTGCGTTTCCCTGCACGTGACCATTAGCGGCGCGCGCCCACGCCACAGCTGTTCTACCTGGAGGCCGACTACTTTCGGCGGACCAGCGTGGCCATGGGGCTGGCGCCCACCGTCATCGCCACGGCGCGCGCTGTGCGTCGGCAGCGAGACGGACCCCTGCATGCGCCGGTCGGGATTCCTTAGCTCGCCTGGCATTCGTCCGGCATGCCTCGCTGCGCGTCCTTTTCCACATGCAGGTATATGATCGGTACATCGCCCCCAACGCACCGCTGGGGATCAACGTGGACGAACACATCCGCGTGGCGATCCAGGGTACGCGTTCCGCCCGCCACCGCATACGCGTGCGCGCTGGCGTCGCGCCAGTAGCTTCTCACCGTGCATGGCCACCCCTTTACTTGGTCCCACCGACACGTTTCAGCGGCGGTGGACAGCATTCCGGGCGTCGACCGCGGCGAGGGCGGCCCAGAGAACCCAGAGGACCAGGGCGACCAGCTGAACTCGACCGACTTTGGCAACACCTTTGTCGACGCCGCGCGGACGGTGTGGCCGGTGCTGCTGGACGCGTGGGAGGACTTTCTGGACAGCGCCGTCTACCGCCGCATGGCCACAGACCTGCGTACGGCTCGGGCGCGGGTCCTGGCTCCGCGGCGCCCCGCTGCGTCTCACCAGGCCACTCCTATCACTTTGTGCGGCACCTGGCCGAGCGTCGCTGCAGGCGGCGTGTTCCTGTCCGACAAGACCGTGCGGCGCATGGCCATCTGGAACGCCGTGTCGTGCTTTTTGCTCGACGCCGAGCACGTCGCTGTGACGCCGTCCACGCCCCAGGGCGTGCACACGCGCGATCACCTGCAGGCGGCCGTGTATGAGCTCATCCAGCGCGAGAACGGGCTCAACGACCCGGACCTTCAGCCGGACCGTGTCGACCATGTACGGCCACCGGGCGGGGGCACCGCCGCCCCTTGCTGGCCTGCCGGGGCGACTCACGCGCACTCGGTCCACATGCCGTGGGGTGGTGCCGGCGGACGCAGGCGCTCCGTCGGCTGTTCCCCAAGGTGGCCCGCGCCATTGCACCGTTCCGCACGCAGCCGGACCAATGGGGCATGGTGGACCTGGAGATTGGCGACGTCGTGCACGTGGTCAGCGCCGACCTGATGGGCGGCACGATGTGGCGCGGCGTCGTGGCTGGCCGCGCCGTGGGCAACTTTCCCGCCAGCCACGTCAAGCTCCTGGATGCGAGCGAAGTTCGTGTGGGCCGCCAACGCGATCTGTGGTTTTTGGGTTGACCAGTCTGACCGGGTTGGGCAGCGGCATGCATGCGAGCTCCCTGGGGACACCGCGCAGCTGGAGGCGTACAACGCGGCCAACTCGCTGGGCGAGACACGGCGGTTTGACGAAGCGGTCCAGGCGCTGCTGCAAGCGATCGTGGCGCCCGGCTGCCTGGTCACCCAGGCGCTCCGGCCGCTGTACGCGTCGGCCGTCGCCGATGGTGCGTCGCCATCGACCCGCACCCTGCCCCGGCAAGGTGCGCAGCTGACGCCCGCCAACCGCGGCGGCGCCCGCGCCTTCGGTCCGGCGGAATACTAGGCATTGCCGGGGTTGCGGGCGGCGTGGACCACTTGCTGGAAGTGGCCACTGTGTTGGCGCTGGTGCTTATCGAAGTGAGCAACACCCAGTTCTTGGAGCAGCGCGCAGCCGAGCTGACCAGCCGCCTGCGCATGCTCCTGGACTTTGTCCACCGCGGTACGCCAGCCCAGCGACGGCATGTCGACTAACCGTTCGCAGCGCGGCTCAGACGCGCCATTCCGCGGAGGCCTTGCGGCTATGTTGCTGGCGCAGTGTACGCGCAAGCGGACAAGCAGTCGCGCGCGGCCAACCCCAACTATCTGCGCAAGCCGTTCGTCGTGGCCGTGGTCGCCGAGCTGGCCGAGGTCCTGCGCGCCACCAAGGAGGTCGTGCTGCCGTTGAACGCGTGCGTGCGGACCGCCCGCGCGCGCATCGCTACCATCAGCAGCGACCTCGCCATCGGCCGGTACGCAGCCAGCGCGCGATGCCACCCCTGGCTCGGCTTGCGGTGTCTGACCGCGTCGGGCGCGCCGCCTCGCCGCGTGGCCACTCCTCTCAGACTTTTGGATGTGCTGCAACGGATCCAGGACGTGCCACCGCGGCGCACGCTGCTGCGCACCGTCTACCTGGCCAGCGCCGCCGCCAACATGGTCAACCAAGGTGCGGCGCCCGTCCGGCGAATGCGTGGAGCGCCGTGCCGGCGCGCGGCCTCACGCTGGCGATGTGCCACGGGTGGCTGGCCTCCACCCCGCGCGGGCAGCCGCCGCGGTGGAGAAGGGCGACGACCGCGGCTGGTTTGCGCGTGCCACGTCCACGCTGACGCTCAGCGTGCTCCGCATCGTCGACGGCATGGCGACCGGGCCACGGGTACGGCGGCGTTCTGAAAGACGGGGCGGGGCCGCGCACAGCACGCTGACGGGGCGGTGCCCATCACGACCGTCGTGGCGTTTGTGCTCACAGCCATCGGAGCAGCTCTTGAACTCGCTCAAAGAGCTCTGCGACTGCGTGTCGGCGCTGCGGGACATGTCGACGCAGGTGCGAGTCTGTTGCCACGATGTGTGCGATGCAGGTGCCCGGTGGGTTACCTAACTGCCCCGCGGCGCACCGGCCAAAGTCACTGGGAGTGAGCCGCAGGTGACGCGGGCGTACACGAGCAACGCCAAGTCCACGGTGCCGACCCACATGGCGACGGCCAAGCGTACGCTGCGCACGGTCATGGTGCTGCTGGACGGCATTGCCGCCGAGGCAGCGTCGCGCCGCGGCAACGAGCGCTTTATCTTTGGCGATTCGGGCGACTTGGACCTGAGCGTGGGATCGACCGAAGAGTTTGTCGCCACGTACGCACGCGCCGGTCGGCGTCTCTACGCCATTCCGGTGCTAAACGGCTCGCCCCCGGCTTGCGCTCTTGACTTGGGGCACCAGCGCGGTGAAGGAGATCGCGGCGCTGACGAGCGCGCTGGCACAAGACCAGCGCAAGTCGTACACTGCTCTCACCGATAGCATTGGCCGCGCCATCCAGATGGTGCTCGACCGTGTCGCCTTTGACCTGGGCAAGCTCGGCACGCCCAATGTCCCCCGGTGCGCCCCAGCTCGGGACGCGCCCAACCACGGCGCGCAGCCACGGCTTACCACCGGGCCGGCCGGGCCATCCGCCGCGGCCGCTGTGCTGCCGCAGCTTTGACCTGGACCGGCTGGAAATGGCTGGACGTCGCCGGTCGGTGAGCGAAGCGAACGAGGACACCAAACCGTGCACTCTGACAGACCTGCACGACGAGGCCACCGGCCATATCAAGGAGCTGGTGCAGGCCGTCCCGGCCTTGCTGAGCGCCGCCGCGTCCGCAGCCAGCAGCCTGCCGGCCACACCGGTGGGCACGCTTAGGACCGCCGCCGCGGTGACCGACGATGCCACCGCTGTGGGTACGACGCCTGCTGCATTGCGGCGCCCCTCGGGTGGTCGGTTGCTGATGCCGCGCCGAAGCAACGAGGTCGACGGTCGCGCGCTGGCAGCGCTGACCAAGGTGGTGAAGTCTGTGCAAGCTTTGCGCCAGGTAGCGCTTCAGGCCGCCGAGCGCCCGCTGTCGGAGGAAGCGCGCGCCAGCCTGCGGACCAGTGCGCAGCAGCTCTACAGCGCTGTGGTCCGCCTGACCAACGCGTTCCAGCAGCTGGCGCATACGGCCGCGGAGAGCGTACGTCTGGGTGCGCTGGTGCAGCAGCTGCCGGAATGACGACTAGAATGGGCTCAACGTGTTCGCCATTGGGATATCGAGATTGGTGGCGCGCGGCACACACGGCAGGCGGCGGCGGGCACGGAGGCCACCTCCGACCTGCGGTACGAGTGCACCAACGTTCTCTCGGTGGTGAAGAAGTTTGGCACGGCGCTGCAAACCGCGGCGGCCGAGGAGCGCGACTCGGCGCGCCTGCGCGAGATTACCGGGAGCATGTGCGTCGTTGTTATCGTTGCGACGGGCGATGGCACGCAGACGCACCCGGCCAACCTGCCGACCGCCCGCTTTGGTGTCTTTCGTGGCGCTCAGGATGGCGCTCAAGACCGCCGCGGACACGGGCCTTGCCACCCTGCCGCGGTCGCCGTTTGCCAGCGCGTACGTGCTCGCTTGGTGGGGCCACTTCGCACGCTCCAGAAGGCTGACACGATCAGCACGGCCGGGAACGCCGTCGGTCGTACACGGGACGTTAGAAGCGGCCCAAAGCCCACCAAGGCTGAGGCGGATGCACTGCTCTTGGCGTCGCTACGCAAGTCGGCCAACACCGGCAGCCGGCCTTCCATCAACGCGGGCCCGTGGTCCAAGGAGCAGCAGGGACCCCAGCCGCGCGCGGTAAAGGTCGAGCCTGCCCTGCGACGCGGCGGCGCCGGTGACCGCATCACTCACATGGGCCGGTCCACATCGACTCGCATTCCCCACGCACCCAGCCTGGCACCCCGCCGGCCGCGGGTGGCGCGTCCGGCGACCCCAAGTCGGTGGAAACCGCCGTAGCGGCGCTGGAACGCTGGTTCCGTGACCTCGAGCAGGCGCTGGTCAACCTGCGGCTGAACGGTGCGTCTTAACCGCTGGCAAGCAACGGCTTGGGGCAACAGTGCTCAGCAGGGCAAAGGACTGGTTGTTGCTGTGCCCACTCGCGCAGTGACGATCGCGGCCGGGATGTGGCCGCCAGAGACCGCGCAGCAGGATGCCCGGGCGGCGCTGCTGCCGGTGGCCAGCTCGCTCAAGGCGCTGCTGGCGTCCGTCGAGGCCGTGCGCAGCCTGCAAATGAGCGAAGACGTACGCTGCCGGCCCACCGCCCGAACGCGTTGTGGCACCGTTGCTAACTGCGGCGCTTATCTGCATGCTGCTGACGGCCGGCGCGTCCAGCACAAGCGGGACGCGGAGAACACTCGCTGGCTCCGAACGCAGTCGGTGTACCTGCAGGCGATGGCCCTCGGTACGAGCGACCGCGAGTGAAACGGCGTGCTGCTGACGGAGTGTGCTCACGCGGCAGGGTTGGGCGCCGTGCGCGTTCGCGCAACCAGACTTGGTCCGCGACGCCGTGGTCCTGCAGGAGCACGGCTTGGCGTACCTGGCCAAGCAACGCAAGTTCCTGCAGGACGAAGCGTACCGGCGCAGCAAGTACGCCGGCGTACCGAGCAAAGACTGGCTGGCCAAAACCGGCAAGAAGGACTACGAGGTGAGCGACTAGTCCCAGGGGAAGAATTGTGGTGGGGGTTGCTCAACCTGCGGTAGCGGCAGCTGCCACGCGTACTCTTCCCGGGCAGCGGTGGTACTCCAACTGCAAACCGGCGGTGCTGGCGGACGATCCGGCCGAGGTCGCACTGAAGGTGCCACGGCCCAACCTGGTCTTTGCGCCCAAGGACAAGCCCTCGGAGATCGTCAGGGGCGGCACGTTCCGCGGCCTGGTGGCCTTGCTCACCCATCACGCGGTGATTGGTATGCGGATGCGCGCGCGCCGCCTGCGGTAAGCTGAAACCGTCATCTAACGCGGTGGTGCCGGCCCCGCCGTCTAGTCGTCCCGGTGGCCAAGATCCGCAATACATTCGCATTTACCTGGCGACCCTGCGGACGTTTTCGACACCGGACGAGCTGCTGACCGAGCTCATCGAGCGGTCCGCCCAAGCGGTGACGGATGCTGGGCGAGCACTTTGTTCGGCGACTGACGTCCGCTCCGTCGCGTCTCGCCCGGGAAGCGGCCCACAGCTACCGCATGTCGCCCAGCGACAGCATGACGGACGAGACGCAGATCGAGTACTTTTACGCGTACAAGGTCGTGCCCGTCCGGCTGCGGTGCGTGCACGCATGGTCGCAGGTTGAGCATGCCCCTGGTGCCGCTGAGAGCCTCGGGCTCGTTGGCGTCTTGGCCGGGGCGTGCGGTGGCGGCGCCAGCGTGACCGTCGTACTGAAAGAGTGGCTCGACCTGTCCTTTGGCGACTTTCTGTGCGGCTTTTCCCCCACGACGCTGGCGTTGTCGTTCGCACGATGCCGCAGCTAACTGGCGCTGTACACTGCACTGTAGTTGCCGAGGAGCATCCAGGGAGAACGACGGGCGCCTGCTCAAGCGGCTGGAGCACTTTGTGGCGACGGCCGTGACGACGCTGGACGAGAACTTGGCCACGTTACTCGAGTCGCACATTAAGCGCCTGGTCCGCGGTGCCACCAGCCAGCGCTGGTGCTCGCGCGGCCACCGCTCACTGGCGGGCTGCCGGCCTGACGGGTCGTGCGGTTTACAGAAGGAAGTGCAGGCGGCCAACCCAGCGCTGCGCGGGCGTGCTCCCGTGCCCGTACCCAGCCTCCAAACGGCACCGCCGACATGCGTGTGTCCCGCCTGGTACGCATTCTGGGGCTGCACGCGTCACCACGCCCACGCAGAGACGCTCAACCCCGCAATTCTGGCAGTTGCTTCACTCGTGGCGCCCAGGGAGCACGACCACAACCGCATCACGCAGCTCGATCCGCTGGAGGTGGCGCGGCAACTGTGCTTGGTCCACACCGCCGCGGCAGTCAAGATCCAGCCAGTCCAGCTGCTGGCCTACGCCGCCACCGTCCAGTCGGTGGACCTCGCCACCGCCGCGGCCTCTGTGGATGCCGACGCGGTTGACACGACTGTGGCGCTGTCCGACACGGTACGCCGAGCTGACAGCCGTAGCGTGACCGTTACGATGGCTAACGTGCGATTCCCGCCGGCGGCACTGCCACGGCGGCTGCGTCAGCTGCGCAACCTGGTCGCCGCCACCGTGCTTGCCGCCACCGACTTGCGTCGTCGCCAAGAGGTGCTTCGCTTCTGGGTGCTGGTGGCCGAGGTCAGTCCTGGGGGGGACAGGGAAGAGCACCATCGACCATGCGCTTACGCGCCCCCGGTGCCGTTCACTGCTGACTAGCCCCTGCTGTAGCACTGCCGCCTGCTCAACAACTTCAACGCATGCATCGGCGTGTACCGGGGCCTGCGCATGCCCGCCGTGCGCCGCTTGAAGAAGTCGTGGAGCGTACGGCGCCCACCGGATGTGCGGCGGCCGTGTCGTGGTGCACGCTGCAACTCACCGAGCAACCACGCTGAACGCCTGCCGTGGGGCCGCGCGCATCGCAGGGCCTCGGCACGGGCGCGAACGGCGAGCCCATCGAGGCCATGTGGGCCGGGCTGAAGCGCACGCTGGGCGACGCGGCGGCGGGCGCCGCCGTGGAAATGGCGCTGGCGCAGGCCGTGCCGCCCTACCTTCCTTGCGTTGGTACGGCCCACGGTGCACCGCTCACTGGGCCACGGGCCGTGTAGCTAACGCTCATGGGGTGCGTGTCGTCCCAAGCGACCACGTCGCAACAGCGCTAATTCTGCAAGAGATGATCAACGTGGACGACACGTTCCCCGATACCGTGACCGAGGGCGACGTGGTCATGTTCAACTTTGAGAAGCGCCGCCACTGGTTCTCGGCCTTTTCCAGCCTGTTTGCGGGACTGCAGCAGGTGCGTGCGTCGCTCCGATGCTCTCGCTGCGGCGCGAAGGGAATCTGCTAACCGCCTGTCGCCGCACCATCCGGGACGCGCAATGATTTAGCCGTACGCGTTCCGGCCGTACGAGCCGTTGCAGGCATTCCTGCGCGCGCCGGATGTGCCGATCCCCGACGACACGGCGCTGCTCAAGGAGTCCTACAGGCTGGAAAGCTCGTCGCGGGCATCGGACGCGCTGGACGGGACGTCGCCCCGCCCGATCCGGCGGTCGCCCACCTACATCGTCAGCTCCAGCTCAGTCCTCTCGTCCCTGGCGTCGCTCGCGGAGTGAGCGCGCGCTCCGCTTTAACGTTTCTAGAGTGTATAGAGTTGTACCGCGATTGTTGCATGCGCGCACACTTACACGCATTGACACTGCTGTTCCCCTTGCGCATCCCCTAGGAAGCGCAAAAACTTTAGGCCTTGATGTTGGCCTGCAGCCACGCCGCCACGGCGGCGCGGTCCCGCTGCAGCCAGCGCTCGTTCGCGCGGATGCGCTCCAGCGACTGCTTCAGCGTGCGGTCAACGGCCGCCAGTTCCTGCGAGGGTGCGGCTCGCCGACCGCCCCACGGCCATGTCATGTTAGCAAGCCAACTTGGCGGGCGCAGCCCTGGTGCTGCAGCGGCGCCGACCTCGGCCGGGCGCGCGTTGAAGAACGCCTCAATCTCGGCGGCCAGCTCGCTGGTCACGAAGCACTCCGTGGCCGAGCCAACGATGCGCGAGACCATGAAGGCGCTGTTAAAGCGCTGGTACAGTGCCGTCCAGTTGTTCTTGACGTAGTTCCAGAGCAGGTGCCGGCCCTAGTGCAACGGACAAGACAGTTTGAAACCTTCAAGATTGTCAGCCGTCTAGTGTCAGCGTCGCCACCTGTGACCCATGCCCGGGCGCGACGCGGAACCTTGGGGTTGGCGCTCAGCGCGCCCAGTAGGAACGGCACGTCCTGCGACCGCACCGCGGCCGACTCGGAGTACTTGAGCGCTGGAGCGTAATCGGTGTGGCGCCGTCGATCTCGACGCCGCCAGGGTGATTAGCCGGCGGCGTAACGTTCGCGTTCGGAAGAGCGCCAACACGCACCCCGCTCCACCAGGGCCGGGTCCTGCGTGGCGCCCAGCGCCGTCAGGGCCGCCTGCTTCAAATCCGGCAGCGTGGCCGACCTACCCAAGCGCGGCGGTCACAGCAAGACGAGCGGCACCGGCGCGCCGCTCAGCCCTTCCACCGCTACGTCGTGACCGGCCACGCGGCGATTTCCAGGCGTACTCGTAGATCTGCTGCAGCTGGTTGAACTCGGTCTCGCCGCCGTGGATGATGACGGCCGCGAACACGCCGCTGCGCAGGTTCGGGTGCACGGCGTCGGCCTCGCCAGCGACGTAGCGGCGGAAACGGTCCTGCGCCGCGGCGAGCGTCTCGGGGTCGCCGGCCTTGGCGGCGCCCGCAATCACCAGCTGCAAAACGGGCGGCCGTGGCCATACTGGAAAACCGTGCGAACGGTGAGAACCAGCCACCCCACCCACGCAGGCCTTCCTCACGAGAGCGGCAGAGCATACGCTGCGCAACAGTGCGTCGGCGTGGTTGGGCTGCGCGCCAAAGTCCCAGCCGAGGCGCTTCGCCTGCGGCACAAAGAGCTTGCGCGCCAGCGCCTTGAGGTCGTTGCCCACGCTCTCGGGCTCCTGGTACCACACCGACCTACGGCGCGAACCAGCCAGGCGCGCACGGACCTCGCCGCCCCCGTCGTCAGCTCGCCGTGCACATGCCCACGACGCGCCGCCGTTGCTGCCCGGCCTGACCGCAGGTTGGCGACCGACGACGCAATCTCGTCCCACACCACAAAATTGTCCTCGTCGACGTAGTTGAGCAGCAGCGAGAGCGTGTCGACGGTGGACTGCAGGCCGGCGTAGCTCAACGCAAACGCTGGCAAATGCCCGCACGAAACAGTGGACGCGGCGGCGCGCACGTTAGCGGCGCGTTCGACCCCACCGCACCGACTGCGGCGCCCTGCACGGCACCGTCCGAGATGATGCCCACGCGGTCGGCGGCGCTGAGCTTCTTGGACCGGATGGCCGGGCCCAGGCGTTGGAGCATCTCCGCCGTGTACTGCACGCGGTAAAAGCCCTTGTTGCGGAAGTTGGCCTGAGCCAGCGGCACACCGGTGGCGCCGTGCGCATGCCTAGCCGGGTGAGGAGCACGCACGCGTGCGGTCGCCTTGGCCGGTGCATTCGGCGCACCTTGACAAAGTGCTCGCCCTGCGCGACCGCCGACGGCACGGTGGCTTGCGTGTCCTTGAGGATGTCGTTGCTCGGCGCCTCGGGCGCGTTGCCATGGACAATGCGGAGCGGCACCCACCACGTCGCCTGCTTCTCCTCGTCGGTGACGTTGCCGGACGACAGGAAGCGGGTCTGCGCACACGCTGGCTTGGCAGGTCGGCGCCTCGCACGCGGGTCAGGCGATCGTGCTTCTGGTGCCGCCGCCACGGCCGCGATGGTCCGCAGGCGCCCCCCGCACCTGCTTGACGGTGCCGGAGCCGTCAATGGTGACGGCCGGGTAGCCGACCTGCTTGGTCCAGCTCACCATCATGTCGGAGACGTTGACGCCGGAGGCCTCGCTGAGCGCGCGCCACAGGTCGCCGGTGGTGGCGTTGGCGTACTTGTGGCGCTGCAGGTACAGCCGCACGCCTCGGACAAACGCGTCGTTGCCCAAGTAGTCGACGAGCATCTGAATCACCGAGGCGCCTAACCCAAATCGACCGTCGAGACCGTCGTCTTGACGCGGGCGCGGCCGTGGTGAGGCGGGGTGGTCGACCGCTCTGCGCCAATCATGGCAGCGCCGTACCCTTGGAGTACGAGATTGCGTCAAAGATCTGGTTGATCTGGTTCGGGCTCTGCACGTCCACCTCGATCGGGTGCGACGACCGCAGGGCGTCCAGCTTGACTCGCCGGCGCCGGCAAAGCACGCGCGGCTCACGGGTGTCAGAAGCCACGCTCATCGCGTCCCGTCACCGCGGCGCGGTCGTACCCGCAGGCCGGGGATGAGCTCCTGCACGAGGAACTGGGTCCACACGCCCCATTCGGGGAAGAGCCGGTCGACGGCGAGCCAGCCGACGTAGGTCGCAAAGCCTGGGCAGCGGGGGAGCGTTCGAGTGGCGCGATCGTCCCGTGAGCACCGCCTGATGAGGCAGCGACGCAGTGCGGGGCAGCACGGCCGCGCACCTTCGTTCAGCCACAGGTGGGTCCACCACTCCATGGTCACGAGGTTGCCGAACCACTGGTGCGCCAGCTCGTGGCCGACGACGTAGGCGATGTTCTGCTTGGCGCGCACCGACGACTTCTCCGCGTCGAACAGGAGGTAGACCGTGCGGTACGTGACGAGGCCCCTGTTCAAGGAAACCGAAATAAAAAAAGGTCGCACGGCCACGCTCTGGCAAGCAATTCAGGCCTGCGTCCGCCTTTTGCCGTGCAGACCGCACACGCGCACGGACCAGTTCTCCATGGCGCCCGCGGCGAAATCGGGCACCGCGACCAGGTCCATCTTGGGCAGAGGGTAGGGCTCGCCAAAGTACTCGGCGAAGAAGGTGAGCGTCTTGGTGGCGACCTCGAGCGCGAAGCGGCCCTGCTCGCTCAGGCCTGGCGGCGTGTACACGCGGACCTGGCCACCGGACGCGCGCCAGCACCGCAGCGACCCGCCGTCACGTCAGGTCCAGGCGCGGCAGTTGCGGCCGCGCCGCGCGGGCCGCACCTTGATGCCGAGGCTGGTGGTGTCCTCGATGTAGTCCAGCTCGCCCACCACAAAGGCCACGAGGTACGTTGACATGATCGGCGACGGCGCAAACTCGACCAGCTGGCGCGCGCCGTTCTCCGTCGGCGTTGTGCGGACCACGTTCATGTTGGACAGCGCCACGCGGTTGCTGGGCACGTCCAGGTTGATCTGGGGGCGGCCCGCGCGTGGTCCACGCCCGGCGACGAGGGTGCCATTAGCTCAGCGAGCGGCGGCCAGAGCGCGGGACGCGCAGCGAACCTGGAAGACGGCCTTGCGGGCCGGCTCGTCCCAGCAGGGGAACGCCTTGCGCGCGTCGGTCGCCTCAAACTGCGTCACCGCCATGTTGCGCTTCTCGCCAGCCGCGTTGGTGTACTCGCTGCGGTAAAAGCCGGCCATGTTGTCGTTGAGCGTGCCGCTGAACGCCAGGTGCAGCTCGTACTCGCCCGGCTGCAGCGCCGCGGCGAACTGCAGGTGCAGCCGCTCCAGCGCGGTCTCCAGCCGCAGCTCGGCGGCCAGCGTCCATTCCGTCGTGCCCTTGGGCCGGATGGCGCCGCGCGTCACCGTGAGCTCAGAGGCATTGAGCGAGATGGTGGTCGTCGCCTGACGGATCTGCACGGTGATCGTCTCCTCGCCCGTAAACGTCGCCTGCTCCAGCTCCGGGCGCAGGGTGATCGCTGATCACGGGCGCACCAGGGGTATGCGGGGCCGGGCGGGATCAGCGGGGCGAGCGGCGTTCCCGGCGCCCGCGCTTCGCGCTGCTTCGCGCACCGTAGTGCGACGGCACGACGGTGTCCGGCAGCACCTCACGGTCCGTGGCCGCCGCCATGGTGGCCCGGTTTGGGAGTCGGCGGCGCGCCGCGTCAACAACCACGACGGCGCGTTTCAGAAGAGATGACGTGGATGCGGCGACCCTGCGCCGCGCGTTCCCCCCAAGACACCGCCTGCCGTCCACGCCACGTGATCAGCGCCCTGCGATATCCACGCCGCGCAAGGACGCGCGCTGGGGCACGCCGCCGCGTGTCGGGGGGCCGCGCCAACCAGGGGAGGGACCAAGGGAGGCACGGGCGCGGGATCCCGCCGCCCGCCCGCGTACCCATGCGATGACGTCAACAGTGATGACGTCATTGACGGCGATGGACGGCGATGGACGCGGACGCGCCTGCGCCGCCGCGCCCGCCGGCGCGTCTGTCGCCGCCATGGCCTGTCAAAGCAGCACGCACCCAGCAGCACGGCAGGGGAGACGGCGGCGAAGGCGGTGACGCCCTCGCCTGAAATCTAGCACGATGCGGCGGTGGGTGATCTTCGTTGTGGCGGCCGCCGCCGTGGCGGGGCTGCCGGCGTCGGCGCTCGATCTCTGGGGCTGGTGGCGGGCGCCGCCGGCCCGGCACACGCTGCCGGCAGCCGCGGCGGCGGCAGCGGCGGCGGCAAAGCCGGCCGGCTATGAGTCGGCAACCGTTCTGGCGGAGGGCGCGCCGCGGTTCGTCGCCAGCAGCGCTGCCAGCGTGGCGCAGCTGCAGGCCGGCTGGCGGCTCGTGCAGGATCTGCAGACGAGCCAGGACCCGTGCCTGCTGCGTGCGTTCGCCGACCTGCAGATCCGCTGCCAGGCGCTGGGCCAGGACGAGCGCGTACGGCTGGCCGTCCAGTGGCTCAACTGTCAGCGGGCAGCGACGCAGTTCCCGCTCCTCACCTGCGGCCCCGCCGACGCCGCCGACGCGTGCCTGGCGCGCATGGACAAGGACGACTTTACGCAGTACAGCATGTACTTTCTCAAGGTCGGCGACGTCTGTGCGGCACTCGCCAACGACGTCTTCCGGGCCCAGGTATGTGTCGGCTCGAGGGGGAGGGCGGGGCGGGGCGGGCCCGGTTCGGCGTCCCTAGATCTGACGTGGCTCCGCTCGCGAGCGTTGGGCTTGGTCGGAGCAGGTGGAAGCCACCGTGGACCGCCTATACGCGGCGGCGCGGGAGGCGCGGGAGGCGGCGGATCGCTCCCGCACCGACCTGGCCGACGTCCACACGCGCCTGGCGGCGATGGCCGCAGACCTGGCGCACGCCCAGGCGGCGGCGGCCGCACAGACCAGCGCGAGCGCTGCCGCGGTCCAGCACGCGTGGGCCGAGCTGCGCGCGACGCTGGAGGACGGCATCGCGGCGTGGCGCCGCGACTGGGACGCGTGGCAGGCCGCGGCGCGCGCCGCCGACGCCGACCGCGCGCACGCCGCGGAGGCGCTGGCGGTGCGGGTCGCCTACGGCACCAACTTGACGGCGGCGGTGCTGGACACGCTGGCCGCGCGCCTCGAGCAGCACGGCGCGGCGCTGTCCGTCCAGCTCGCTGGAGCGCTGGACGCCCAGCGCGCGCTCCACGCGCTTCAGCAACGCCAGCTGAGTGCGCTCCGCGATACCGACGCTGTCGCGTCGGCGCTGGCCGACCACGTGCGCGGTGCCGCGCAGGCGGTGGACCGGCTGGGCGGCCTCGCGGCGCGCGCGCTCGGCGCCGCCCGCCGCGTGCTGTTCCAGATCCTGCTGCTGCTGGTCGGCGCCCAGGTCGCCCGCGCCATCGGCCGGCGGCCGCTGCCGTTCGTTGTGGCGTGGGCATGGCTCGCGGTGGTGGAGGCCAGCGTCGTGGTCGGCGGCCTGCCCGGCGTCACCGAGGCGGCCGCCCGCGTGGCGCAGTGGCTGCCCCTGGCGGTCTGGCTGGCCGCGTCGCTCCACACCGCCGCCGAGCGCCTCGGCCGCGCGTGGCTGGGGCGCAGCCGCCCCCCCGCGCCGGCCGCGGACGTGGCGCCGCAGCTGGTCGAGTACATCGTCGCGCTGCGGCGGCAGGGCCCGGCCGCGGCGGTGCCGCCCGCCTTGCTTGACGCGCTCTGCGCGCCGCCGCCGGGCTACGCGCTTGCCGCGCCCTGCGGCGCCGATGCCGACGCCGACGCCGATGCCGACGCCGACGCCGATGCCGAGGACCGAGACTGGCTGGTGGCCTGCGCCTGAGCAGCCAAACAATTCGGTCTATACACGTCCCGCGCCCCCTGTACAGCCGCCGCTCCCCGCGCTGCTACCGCGAAATGTCAATGCGCACAAGCTTGTGCAGTGCCGCGTCGAAGCGGTCGCAGCGGATGGGCATGTCCGGCGTGTAGAACGGGTTTTTAAGCACATAGTCGGCGTAGAGCTCGTAGATCTTGCGCAGAATCCCTTCTACGTTGGGCCGGTCCGGCCGCACGATCGCCACGAACTTGACGCCTGCAGGACCACCGCAACGCCCATCGCAAAGAGGCATATGAGCGGCAGGGGTCTACCCCGTGGACTGCGGCCAGGCCGCGGCCCGCACCGGTCTGTGTCTGGAAGCAGTACAGGCTGAACGTCTCCGCCTCCAGCACCTCCAGCCCGGACGACCCGAGCTCGGGCGAGATCTTGGCCGTGATCGCGTGCACACTCACGAGGGGGCAACCACCACACCGTCCGCAGAGGAGGCAGGGGCGGTCGGGCGTTAGGCGACGCTGCAGGCTCGGGGCGTCAACGGCCCCGCCGCCGCCAGACGTACCCGTGCAGCGTGCCGGCCAGGACGAGGTTGTCGTTGGCCGAGCGCTTCGAGTTCTTGGTGAACTCACGCTGGTAGACGAGGCCGCCGGCCTTGTTGATGATAAACAGGCTGCGAATGGAGGCCGACATGGTCGGCACCCGCGCTCGCCTGCCGCACCGAGTGGCGGCGCGCGGTCCGTTGAACGGTGCTTTCGTTTGCTCGGCAGGGATGCGCCTGTCCTCTCCAGCAGACGGTGCAGCTAGCCAGCCGCCAACCGGCAAGGCGCCCAGCGGCCCTGTCGTGTGCTGCGCCCCAACGGCCGCCTTTCGTCCGCGTCCTCTTTCCGCGTCCGCGTCCGCCGCCGCGTCACGGTTCGCGCCAAATCCCTTTGGCGGGTAAACTGCGCATGGAGGGTAAACTGCACTTGGACCCCCCCAGCGATGTGACCCCCCCCCGAAAGTGGCTGGAATCCGGGGCGAATCTGGTGCGAATCTGGTGCGGAATGCGGTTGCGTTGCCCAGTCGCGCATAGCCGAGTGGCCACTTACAGGACGCGCGACGCCGCCAACGCCGCCGCCGCCCACGCCGCCGACGGAGAAGACGAAGACCAAGACAAGGAAGGAGGACGAGGAGCCACACCAGCCGTGCGGCGTCAGCAGCGCAGGGCGCCTGGGTAGCGGGAAAACAAAGCAGCGCAAGCAAAGGAACCCGAACGCGCGTGTCGCGCGGCGTCCGTCGCTCGTCGCGGTCGGTGGGCCGCCAAGCACGCGCGCTTGCGTGCGCGCGTGCGCGCGTGCGCCGGACGGACGTCGACCGACGCCCAAGGGCAGCCAAGAACGTGCAAAAGGCGAGCGAGCGAGCGGCGCACGGCCAAGCGGCTGAACGCACGTTGCAGGAAGCGCATCGGGTGCGGTGTTTGTAATCGCGCGAGCGGCAACGTCGCGCACGGGTCGGCGGCGCACGGCGGCGCGCGACATTGATTCTACAAAGCGCACGGCTGGCGGCTTTGGCGTACGTTGCGCCGCGGTAGCTGGACAAGGACAGAGCGGAGGCGCCGGCCGCTGGACGGCCTGGCCCGCAACCCGCAACCATGGATCCCTCGCACGCCGTGGATCCCGCGCTGGAGGCCTTTATGGAAAGCCTCCAGGAAGGCATGCGGGTGCGTCGCCACGCCAGCCCTCCGCGTGACACAACGTTTGCGCGTGGCGCTGACGGCTCCCCGTGCCGTGCGCATCGTTGGCGGCTTCGCAGGTCCGCGCGCTGTGGGACTACACCGCCACCTCGGAGAACGAGCTCACGCTCGAAGAGGACGACGTGATCACGCTGACGGGCGCCAAGGACGGCGGCTGGCTGGAGGGCGAGCTCAACGGCGTCGTCGGCTTCTTCCCGGCCAACTATTGCGAAGTCGTGCGCGACGACGTGGACGTACGTCGGGCCGCGCAATGGCCTGCCTGCGGCGGCAACGCGCCTCGAATGCTCAGCGAACCGCGCCGCTTTGCCGTCGCGGCCCTGGCGTGGCCGGCTCACCATTTTCACAGTACGACTACAGCAACCACCGCCAGACGCTCTACGACATCGAGGAGCAGGTCGGCCTCACCGACAAGCTGGAGAATGGCATCTCCGCGGAGCGCAACCGGACGTGGTACATCTCGTACAAGCAGCAGGTGCGGCGCTGCGGCCCTTTGCCGGCGCACGCGCCGTCGCGGGCGCGTCGCTGACCGTGGGCCTTCTCACACTCTCTGCGGCCAAGGCCGTCCAGGAGCAAGCGCAGGCGCAGGCGGCCGAAGCCCAGGAGAAGCCGAGCTCCGGCTCGAAGCTCACGCTGTCGGCCCCCAAGGCCCTCCTGGCCGAGATGCCCCGCCCGAAGAAGTGGTCCGGCTGCGCGCCCTCGCGACGCAGGCGGAGCCTTTGGATGCAACGGGCTCACGGCGCCTGCCGTCGGACCCCTGCCCGAACTGCGCTGTTCAGGACCGACGACGTGGACGGGATGATCCTCTCGCGCTTGAGCGACAAGGAGAAGAAGCGCCAGGAGGTCATTTTTGAGCTCATCCAGACCGAGCGGGACTATCTGCGCGACCTGGACTACATCATTGAGGTGCCACAGCGTTCCTGCACCGCGCATGCTGGGCGGGGCAACGGCCAGCGCTGACACGGCGCCTGTGCAGCGCGCACAATGGGCCGGTTGCGCAGAGCTACCTCATCCCCATTCGCGAGCGCAAGATCCTGACGGCCAAGGACACGATGGTCATCTTCTCGATCGTGGAGATGCTCGTGCCAGTCAACCAGGTGCGCACGACGGCGGCGGGGTCCGTGCCGCGGCCTTCGCATGGCGTCGCTGACACAACGCCTCTCTCGCCCCGGCGGCGACGCGGACCACGCCTGCAGGAGTTGCTGCGCAACCTCGAGGAGCGGCGCAAAAAGTACCCGGTCCTGCACCAAGTCGGCGACATCATGCTGCACGTCGTACGTGGTCGTCGGCCGCAGCGCCCAAGGGACGGGGGCGCGGCACTCGTTAACCATCCACGCCTTCACCGCTTACCGTTGGCGCGGCACCCCCTCCGGCCGGGCAGGCGGACTACTTCAAAATCTACAACATGTACTGCAGCAACCACCCGTTCGCGCTGATGAAGATCCAAAACGTCCAGAGCAAGCAGTTCCGCAGCTTCATCCAGGAGGTGCACGCGCGCCCGGAAAGCCGCAACCTCGACTTGGGGAGCTACCTGATCAAGCCGGTGCAGCGCATCTGCAAGTACCCGCTGCTGGTGAAGGTGCGGCGGCGCTGCCTTTGCATCGTGCAGGTCCATCTACTGCGGCCCAGCTCAACGTGCGCGGGCCCGTTCGCGTTCGCCTGCGTTGGCGCTCCATAGGAAATCATCAAGCACACGGAGCCGACGCACGCCGACTACCACGACCTGCAAGAAGCGCTGGAACGCATCAACATGGTTGTGACGGTCGTGAACGAGGCCACGCGCAACGCCGAGATGGTCGACAAAATGCTACAGATCCAGTCCAAGCTCTCGGAGAAGGTGCAGCTGGTGACGCCCGCGCGCAAGCTTCTGCGCGACGAAACCGTCGCGCTCATCAAGGACGGCAAGCGCAAGGAGAAGCGCCGCTACCTGCTCTTCAACGACCTCCTGGTGATCACCAAGCCGGCCAAGATGTCGGGCGACAAGCTGGTTCTTGTGCGCATCATGCCCTTGGACGAGATCGCCGTCACGTCCGGTACGCACGGCCCGCTCGAGCAGGCGCGTCGGTGCGCGGAGGTCGGGCTGAGTCAGAGTCTGTGGGCCGCTATCGTCCCGTTCGAGCCGTCGCTCCAGTGGACGAGACGACGTTTAATGTGGCGCACGGCGACAAGCCGGCGCTGGGCATCGTCGCGCCGGACGAGCAGACGCGGATAGCGTGGCAGCAGGAGCTCCAGCAGCTCCACGAGGACGAGAAGGCGCACAAGGTCCGCGGCGCCGCGCCGCGTCCCTACGAGGTGAGGCCGGTTGCTCACTGGGGGGCCAAGCTTGGCGTTGGCGTTCTGGCCTCGGGACCGACGCAGGAACAAGAACGCGAGTACGCCACGCACGACATTGACCTGTCGGAGAGCGGCATGTCGCTCGAAGCGCCGGCACCATCGTCGCCGCAGATCAACAAGGTCGGCCCCGCCGCCGGCTCGGTAAGGCATGCGCCGTTTCTCCAGCCTAACGCGGACGCGCCTGTCGCATCGCCCCCGGCGAACGCCTGCACGCAGAGCGCGGAAAAGGCGCTGAAGAAGGCGCAAAAGGAGGAGGAGAAGCGTCTGGCGGCCGAGCGCAAGGCCGAGGAGAAGGCGGCCAAGGAGCGCGCCAAGGCCGAGGCGAAAGCGCAGAAGGAGCGGGAGGCCGCCGAGAAAGCGCGGATCGCCCAGGAGGAGAAGCGCCAGAAGGAGGAGGCCAAGCAGCTGGCACGGCAGTCCCGGTCCATGTCGACGAGCGCGATCAACCCGACCCCGCCGCCGCCGCCCGCGTCGGCGCCGCCGTCGCGGCGCAGCCTCGAGTCGCCGCGCGGCTCGTCAACCGTCGTTCAGCGCACCGACGCATCCAGCCACCGGCCGTCGCCGCCGTCGCCGCTCTCAGAGCGCCGCGACCGCTCCAGCTCGGCCACGGCCTCGTCGTCCCACCGGCGGCAGCACTCGGCGAACGAGCGGTCGCCGCCGTACGCGCCGCGTAGCGACGCGGTGGCGCTTCGTGGAGGCGATCCTAAGCCGATGGTTTGCTCCCGTGATGGTGGCGGTGGTGGTGCTTGCGTGTCTGCAGGGAGTCGGGCCTGCTCGAGTTCCAAAAGGTCGAGCTGCGGCGCTTCAGCTCCGAAGGCGGGGCACGCCCGGCCTCCCCCAAGGGCCACTCGGCCCAGCGGTCGAGTGCGTCGGACACGCGCAGCAGCGGCCTGTCGGACCCGCTCGGCTCGCCGGACGACCGCCGCAGCAGCTGGTTTGCCGGCCTCTGGTCACGGGTACGGCCTCCTCCCGCGGTGGCGCTTGGCCGACGTCCCCCTGCTGTGGCCTCACACTACGCTCGGCCGACGAGACGGCGGAGTCGCCACCGCAGCTGTTTGGCCGCCGGAGCGACATCGAAACGGACGACGGCGGGGAGCACCCCGAGTCGACGAGCAGCTCGTCGCTGCAGACGGGCAAGGAGCTGCCGCCGCTCCCGCGGCAGTCGTACGCCGGCCGGCCGGTCCCGGCGGCGCCCACGCGCCCGCCGCCGTCCAACCCCGACAAGTGCGTCGCTCTGTCCGCAGTCGACGGGGGAAGGGGCCGGTTTCCCCCCTTGGCGCGGCTAACCAGGCCGTGCGGCGGGCGATGGCTTCGTGGCGCGGCGGCTAGGGCGGCCAACGCCGTCGCGCGGCAGTCGGCGATTTCGCAGTTCTTTGTCATTTCGGCCGCGGTGCGCGACCACCTCAAGCCCGAGCCCAACAAGGGCTACGTACGTTGCGCGCGCGCGCGCGCGCGCCAGCCACGACCGAGCCTGCGTGCTCCGCGGCACTCCCCCCGACTCACGACAAAGGTGCGATCGCGCTCCCTGGCCGAGCGCGGCACGCGCGCACAGGTGTTTGTGGTCGAGGTGACGACGGACGACGGCCGGCACTACAAGGTGACCAAGTCGTACGACGACTTTTACGCGTTCCACACCGCGCTCATCAAGCAGTACCCCGAGGAGGCCGGCCTCACCGGCAAGCGGCGCACGCTGCCCGACCTGCCGGTGCAAGCGATCCACGTGACCGAGTCCTTTGCGGTGGTGCAGCAGCGCGACTTTGACCGCTACGTCAAGGTTCGTACTTTGACGAGGCGGCGGGTGCGACGCTGCGATGACCTGCGGTTTGCTAACTGCGCCGTGTAACCGGCTTCGCGTCGCTGGGCGGTGGGCCGCAGGCCCTGTTCCGCATGCCGGAGAAGGTGTGCCGCACGGCGTTTGTGACGGGCTTTTTCCGGCCGTCGCCGCGGACGACGACGCTGCCGCAGACGCCGGCCGCCAACCGCGGAGCCGCCGGCAGGGCGCCCGCGGCGGCCGCCGCCGCCAGCAGCAGCAACAGCGGCAGCAGCAGCCGCAGCACCGCGACGACGTCCAAGCCCGCGGCGGGCGTGGCGTCGCGGTGGGGCGGCGGCGGTGGGTCGGCCGCGTCGGGGTCGTCGAGCAGCATCTCGCAGTCCAAGCCCGTGCCGGTGAACGCGAGCGCGCGCTACAACTCGCCCTCCAGCAACCCCGTCCCGCGGCCGTCGTCCACGGTCGCGGAGAGCGCGGCCAAGTGGGAGAGCGTGTCGTCGACGACGCTGGCCTCGGGCTCGGCGGCCAAGCCGTCCAAGACCACCCCCGTGCTCAACAACGAGATGCGCTCCATGTCGGGCAAGGTGGCCAACTCGCCGTTCCTGGCCGCCGCGGGCCCCACCCACGCCATGCGCAAGCCGCTGGCGCCGGCACCGCCCAAGCGGCCGCCGCCGTCGCGTCGGTAGGTGACCGGTCCGTTTCCGTGTACAAGTATGTCGTTTTTGCCACGGCCCGCGGTGGCGCGTGCGCGCCGGGCCGTGCGCCCGCGGCCTGGCCCCACTGGTCTAGAGGGGTGGAGAAAAAGATCATCAGCTGTTGTACTGCCCTTTTTTGTTCGCTCTATCGCGCGTGTACAGCCATCTAACTTTTCTCGATTTTATTGCAAACATCGACTTTTACACCAGCGCGCAACCACGCGGGCCCGCCAACGCAGCACTCACCGCATGGTCGGCATGTTCACGGCGGCCTTGATGGCATCGGCGTCCTGCGCGCGCCACAGCGAGGTGACCGTCTTGAGCTGGGTGTAGAACTGCACGCCGGTCTTGCCGTAGAAGTTGAGGTCGCCGCGGATGGAGCCGCGCGAGCCCGTGAACGAGAACATGGGCAGCGGCACCGGGATGGGCACGTTGATGCCAACCTGGCCGACGTCGATGTCGATCTCAAACTTGCGCGCGGCGGCGCCCGAGTTGGTGAAGATGGCGGTGCCGTTGCCGTACGGGTTGCGGTTGATGAGCTCGATGGCCTCGTCGAGCGTGTCCACGAAGAGGCAGACCAGGACGGGGCCAAAGATCTCCTCCTTGTAGCAGGTCATGTTGGGCGTGACGTTGGTGATGATGGTCGGCCCGACAAAGTTGCCGTTCGGGTACTTGGGCACGGACACGCCGCGGCCGTCCAGCAGGATGTTGGCGCCCTCCTTGGTGGCCGACTCGATGATGGACTCGACGCGCTTCTTGGCCTCGGGCGAGATGAGCGGCCCCAGGTCCGCGTCCGGCTCGTGGCCGGCGTTGACCTTGAGCTGCTTGGCCATCTCGACGAGCTCCGGCAGCCTGGACCCCACGCAGCGACGCCCCGACACCAGGCGCCCGTTTTTGCGGGGTCAGTGCGCGCGCGCGAGAGAGAGCGAGCGAGAGCACCCGCCCGTGCAGCCACGCGTGGCGGCGCCGCCGCACCAGTCGCGCGACTCGCCGACAAAGACGGCGGTGGAGAGCGCCATGCAGCGCTGGCCGGCGGCGCCAAAGGCGGCGCCCACGAGCTGGTTGAGCGTGTGCTTCTTGTTGGCGTCCGGCAGGATCACGCCGTGGTTCTTGGCGGCGGTGTTGGCCTGGACGCGCTTGCCCTGCGCGGTGGCGCGCGCAAAGATGTGGCGGCCGGCCTTGTCGCCGCCGACGAACGAGATGGCCTTGATGTCGGGGTCGTCGCAGATGAAGTTGACGGCGTCGTGGGTGCCGTGGATCACGTTCAGCACGCCCTTGGGGAAGCCGACCTTCTGCGCCAGCTCGGCGAGCATCATCGCCGCGGTCGGGTCGCGCTCCGACGGCTTGAGCACAAAGGTGTTGCCGCACGCCGTGGCCAGCGGGAACATCTACGGCGGCAGCGCGGGGGGGGGGGGGGGGG
>Ga0180216_1000687_pt1 | contig 33016 bp, 29 predicted proteins | sample eDN3rd37CBELigMG_FD_128879 | JGI IMG/M metagenome (GOLD analysis project Ga0180216, IMG submission 128879) | Enriched Miracle-Growth compost microbial communities from Emeryville, California, USA - eDNA 3rd pass 37_C BE-Lig MG (version 2)... ... | reverse complement strand
GATCGCACGAGGCATGCCGGTCGGACTGGTTGCCTATCTCGAAGATGAGCCGATCGGCTGGATCTCGGTGGCGCCGAAATCGACCTTTCGCGGCCTCGGCGGACCCGAACCGCAACCGGATGAAAATATCTGGTCGCTGACCTGCATGTTCGTCAGCCGCAAGCATCGCGGACAGGGACACGCTCATGCCTTCATCGCTGGCGCCTGTGACCACGCCCGCAGGAGCGGCGCCAGCGTGCTCGAAGCCTATCCGGTGATGCCGGACTCCGCGAGCTATCGCTTCATGGGGTTCGTGCCTGCCTTCGAGAAGGCCGGCTTCACTCATGTTGGCCCCGCCGGCTCGCGCCGCCACGTCATGCGCCTGCCGCTTTAACCCGTTCGGGTGAGCAACCCTGCCCTACCGCCAAACGTTAATAAATCCTTTACGGCTGGCACGCCGATTGCCACTCTAGCGGCAGGGAGCCAGCAACTTGTCCCAAACCGGGACAGGTGCTCCGTAACGGAACAGGCGGTTGGCGCGTGGCGCAATTTGGGAATGACAATCGTGCCAAAACGGGAACGGGCCTACCCGTGCCCATCGAGGCGCCTGCGGTGCGTCTTCCCGTGCGCGGCGCGGCTTCGGCCAATTTTGTTAGCCAGTTGCTTGCAGCGCGCGACCGTCTCGAGACGCAGCGCCCGTTACGGCGAGCGAGCGTGACGACGGCGCTCGACGCTTATAGGGCCGGATCGGGGATCGCGGTGCGCCGCATGCCGCAGGGCTATCGGCGCACGATCGTGGTCTAGCGCTCGAAGCTCATATCGCGGGTGGCGCTGGTGATCGACATGGTAAAGCCCGCCACCACATCGATGATGCTCATCACCATCAGGATGAAAAAGGTCGAACTCGCCGCCGCCCCGACCAGCAGGAATTCGACGAGATAAAGCACGAAGACGATCATCGAGAGCATATGCTCGAGGATTGAGACGGTGCCGATACGCGTCGATTTCAGTAGTTCGAAGAACAATAGGATCAGCGAGCCCAGCACCACGAGATCGCCCACCGAAACGGCCCAGGGCGTGCCCGAGACCATGGCGATATTCAAGATATTGATGTCCCAGCCCGCCGGATTGCCGCCCAGGAACAGGAAGGCAATGACGTTGTAGACGATGAACGGAATGATCAGCAGGGGCGGAATGAACGGGCCTCTGCTGCGGGGCGGCACGCCATTGGGCGGCACATAGACGTGATCGGTCAAAGGCGTTGGCCTCCGCTATCGCTCGTTGAGGGACAATGCCAGAGAGAGCCGGAGGCGTGAAGGGGGAAAGGAACCGAGCCTGGAGGAGGCGCAAGCTGCCGTGCAACAAACGGACGGTTGGCCATACCCCAGCACCCCCTCCCAAGGGGAGGTGTCGAGCCGGTGAGTTTTGGCAGCATCGTGCCACAACCCCAATGCGGCACCCTCCCCCTTGCGGGGAGGGTTGGGGAGGGGGTGCCTTTGTGACGATCTCCGATGCCGTGGTGGGGCACGGACCCGGCGCCCCTCCCCTTGAGAGGGCTGCGTCCATCGGTGATCAACTCAACCACCCCCACCCTCAATCCCTCCCTCAAGGGGGAGGGGCCGCAAAACCTGCCACTCGTGCGACCAAACGGAGATTTTGCCATCCCGGCATCACCCCCCTCCCAACCTCCCCCGCAAGGGGGGAGGTGTCGGGCCGGTGAGTTTGGCAGCATAGTGCCACACGCACAATGCGGCACCGTACGGGGGTTGGGGTGATGACCTACTTCTTGCCGGCGGTCGGCCCGACCATTTTTTCGGGGCGCACCTCGGCGTCGAACTCTTCTCCGGTCAGCAGGCCAAGCTCGATGGCGGATTCACGCAGTGTCGTGCCGGTCTTGTGGGCGTTCTTGGCGATCTTTGCGGCGTTGTCATAGCCGATCTTGCGGTTGAGCGCCGTCACCAGCATCAGCGAATTGTTGAGGTGCTCGGCGATGCGCTTGCGGTCCGGCTCGATGCCGATGGCGCAATGGTCGTTGAAACTCTTGGCTGCATCGGCGAGCAGGCGCACCGACTGCAGGAAATTATAGGCAATGACCGGCTTGAAAACATTGAGCTCGAAATTGCCCTGGCTGGCGGCAAAGCCGATGGCGGCATCATTGCCCATCACCTGCACGGCAACCATGGTCATGGCTTCCGACTGGGTGGGATTCACCTTGCCGGGCATGATCGAGGAGCCGGGCTCGTTCTCGGGAATGGTGATCTCGCCAAGGCCCGAACGCGGACCGGAAGCCAGCCAGCGCACGTCATTGGCGATCTTCATCAGCGCGGCGGCGAGTTGCTTGAGCGCGCCCGAGGTGCCAACGAAGGCATCATGGCCGGCCATGACGGCGAACTTGTTGGGGGCGGTGACGAAATCGTGCCCGGTGAGGGTCGCGATCTCGGCGGCGACGGTCACGCCATAGTCCGGATGCGCGTTGAGGCCGGTGCCGACGGCGGTGCCCCCAAGTGCCAGTTCCTTGAGTTGCGGCAGCGTTGCCTTGATGGCCTTGACCGCATTCTCGATCTGGGCGACCCAGCCGCTCATCTCCTGGCCAAGGGTGAGGGGCGTTGCGTCCTGCAGATGGGTGCGGCCAATCTTGACCACATCCATGAACTCGGCAGACTTGGCCGCGAGCGTTGCGCGCAGCACCTCGACGCGCGGCAAAAGATAGTTCTCGATCGCCTCGACCGCGGCGATGTGCATGGCCGTCGGATAGGTGTCGTTGGAAGACTGGCTCATATTGACATGGTCATTGGGGTGGACGGGCTTTTTCGAGCCCATCTGGCCGCCGGCCATCTCGATCGCGCGGTTGGAGATCACCTCGTTGACGTTCATATTCGACTGGGTGCCCGAACCCGTCTGCCAGACGACCAACGGGAAATGATCGTCGAGCTTGCCCGAGATCACCTCGTCGGCAGCGGCGACGATGAGGTCGCGCGTCGCCTCGTCCATGAGGCCGAGCTTGTGATTGGCGAGCGCAGCGGCCTTCTTGAGTATGCCGAACGCGGTGACGATCTCCTTGGGCATGCGCTCGCCGCCAATGTCGAAATTGGCAAGGCTGCGGGCAGTCTGTGCGCCGTAATATTTCTCGGCCGGCACATTGATGGTGCCCATGGAATCCGATTCAACGCGCATGCTCATCGAGGACATCTTTCTCTAGGTCAGTCGAACGGCGCCTGCCTAAACCTGCGGGCGGCCAAACACAAGGCATAAGAAAACGGCCGGCTCCCAAGGGAACCGGCCGCTTCAAAATCATATTTACGGCGCATGCGCCATGCGCCGTTGGACTTAGCCCTTGCGCGGCTCCATCACCTGCCGGCCGCGATACATGCCGGACTTGAGATCGATATGGTGCGGACGGCGCAGCTCGCCCGAATCCTTGTCTTCGACATAGGCCGGGGCGGCGAGGGCGTCGGCCGAGCGACGGAAACCACGCTTCATCGGCGAGGTCTTGCGTTTTGGCACTGCCATGGTCGTTACTCCGAAATCAAAATCGTTCGCGCCGCGTGGCGGCCAACAGACGCCTGTCTGTCATGGAATTGGCTGGCTCTATACAGAACTGTGTGCGGCTTGGCTAGAGGGCAAGTTGCCCTGATCACCAGCGCCCATCGACTTGCCTTCCAGAATTTTTGTCAGTACATTAATTCCGTGGGGCGAGGGATGTATGAATGGGACGATGGCAAAGAGGCCATCAACAGGGCCAAGCACGGCATTGGCTTTGCCGCTGTGGCGGATTTCGATTGGGATTCGGCCACGTTTGAACTCGATGAACGGTACGATTATGGCGAAGAACGATACCGAGCGTTTGGACTGATCCAGGGGCGACCCTATTGCCTCGCATTACGTTTCGGGGCCCCAATATTCGGGTAATCAGTCTGCGCCGCATGCACTTGAAGGAAGCGAAACGCTATGGTCTCGCGAACGAATAAACCCAAGCCGCCTGACGACTACGATCCCGCCGCACCATTGACGGACGAAGAGATCAAGCGGCTGCGGCCAGCACGCGAATTGTTCGCCAGGAAAGGTATTCCCATGCCTCGGCCGGTGGGCCGCCCGCGGCAGGAGAAAACCAAGGTCCGCGTTACCATGCGGATCGACCCCGACGTGCTCGAGCATTTCAAAGCTCAGGGCCCCGGCTGGCAGACGCGTATGGGAAAAATCCTCGAAGAGGCCGCCAACAAATCGCGCTAAAGCGCAAGTTGTCCCGTCGACGACACGCAGGCAGCGCGCTGTCCGTATTCCATCGCCCGGCCGCCGACAATGGCGGCGATGCGGCGCAGATTGGCGGTGGGACGGCCGGGGAAGCGCTGGTGGGGGTTGGGGAGCGCTGTGACGAGAAGCGTTGCCGTTTCCCAGGGCAGGTTCTGCGGCTCGATGCCGAAGGCGGTCTCTGCCCCCGCAGCGACGCCGAATTCGCCGTTCGGGCCCCATTCGGCGATGTTGAGATAGATCTCCATGATGCGCTGCTTGGAGAGCACCAGGTCGATATAGAGCGCCAGGGGAATCTCGAGCGCCTTTCGCACGAGCGAGCGGTCGTTCCACAGGAAAAGATTGCGCGCGACCTGCATGGTGATGGTCGAGGCGCCGCGGGCCGGGCGGCCGGCGAGGAAATCTTCCAACTCGCCGCGCAGCGCCGCAACATCGATGCCCCAATGGCGGCAGAACTGGCCATCCTCGCTCATCACCACCGAGGCCTTGAGACGATCCGAGATATCCTCGATGTCGCGCCATTGGCGTTCGACCGGCTGGCCCGTGGCGTAGCGCGCCAGCATCGGCACCGACACCGGATTGACGAACGCATAGAGCGGCGTCAGCAGCAGCGGGATGGCGACGAGAATGCAAAGGATCGTCGCAATCCCCCTCAAGACGCGGCGCAATGGACGTTTGTTTCGCGAACGTGCAGCCATAGGCTGGGTTTGATGCCACAGGCGCCTCGGCTTGTCTTGCCCCAATCGTGGCAATTGGTTAGGCGTTCTAGCCATGTACGACTTTGCCGCCGAGATCGCCGACTGCGCTGTGGCCGTGGAAACGGCGCTCGATCGCTATCTGACGGCCGAGCGGCTTTCCGGCCCCGGCGAGGCGAGCGAGCGCGTGGTGGCGGCGATGCGCCATGGAGCCCTCGATGGCGGCAAGAGGCTGCGTCCGCTGCTGGTGCGCCAGGCGGCCAATGTGTTCGGCGTGCCGGCTAATCAGGCGCTGGTCGCCGGCCTCGCGGTCGAATGCGTGCATTGCTATTCGCTGATCCATGACGACCTGCCCGCGATGGACGACGACGCCATGCGCCGCGGTCACCCCACCGTACACGTCGCTTATGACGAGGCGACGGCGATCCTTGCCGGGGATGCGCTGCTAACCCACGCCTTCGCCCTGCTCGCCGGCGAGAACTGCCACCCCGATGCCGGCGTGCGTATCAAACTCGTTGCCGAACTTGCCGCCGGGAGCGGTGCCGGCGGCATGGTCGGCGGGCAGATGCGCGATATCGAAGGCGAAAGGGCGAGGTTCTCGCAGAGCGAGATCGGGGCGATGCAGGCCATGAAGACCGGCGCGCTGATCCGCGCCAGCGTGCGCATCGGCGCGATCCTTGGCGGCGCCGATCCGCGAGCGCTTTCGGCCCTCACCGCCTATGCCGAGGCGGCCGGACGCGCGTTTCAGCTTGCCGACGACATTCTCGACGTCACCTCCGACCCGCAGGCGCTGGGCAAGGCGACCGGCAAGGATGCAGGGCTCGGCAAACAGACGCTGGTTGCGCAACTCGGCCTCGAAAGCGCCCGCAGGGAACTCGACGCCATCATCAACGATGCGGTGATGGCGCTGCGCACTTTCGGCCCCAAGGCCGATGGCCTGCGCGCCACAGCCCGTTATTTCGGCAGCCGCAAGAGCTGACCTTTCCAACACCATCTGGAGACAGCAGCCGCATGAGCCTTGAAACAGTCCGCGCCGATCTCGCCCGCCGCGCTCCCGATCTCACCGTGATCGAGACGCAGGATTCGACCGCAACCGTCGAGCTGGCCGCAGCCGTCCATGGCTGCGAGCCGGGACAGATCGCCAAGACGCTCTGCATCCGCGTCAATGGCGACGTGCTGCTACTGGTGACGCGCGGCGATGCCCGGCTTGACAATAAGAAGGCCAAGGCCGCCTTCGGCGGGCGCCCGCGCATGCTCGGCGCAGAAGAGGTCGAAGACCTGACGAGCCACAAGGTCGGCGGCGTCTGTCCCTTCGGCCTGCCGCAGGAGCTGCCGATCTACTGCGACGTATCGCTGAAGATCTATGACGAGGTGATCCCGGCGGCGGGCTCGACGCACTCGTCGGTGCGGCTGAGCCTGGCGCGACTGGCCGAACTCACCGGCGGTAGATGGGCGGATGCCTGTGCGGTGCCGGTAGAGGCGGTTTAGGGCAGAAGGCCCCTCACCCGTCCCTTGCTGCGCAAGGGCCGACCTCTCCCCCAAGGGAGAGGTGACGGCTTGCCGATTTCTGGCCCGCTTACTCCGCTGCCTGCCCGCCGGCGCCGAACTTCTTTTCTATATAATCCGCCACCATCGCCTTGAACTGGTCGGCAACATCGGCGCCGCGCAGGGTGGCGACCTTCTGTCCGTCGATGAAGACGGGGGCGGCGGGCGTTTCGCCCGTGCCGGGGAGCGAAATGCCGATATTGGCGTGCTTGCTCTCGCCCGGCCCGTTGACGATGCAACCCATGACGGCGACCGACAGGGTTTCGACGCCGGGATAGCGCTCGCGCCATTCGGGCATCGAGGTGTTGAGGTGATCCTGGATTTCCTTGGCGAGGGTCTGGAATGTCGTCGATGTGGTGCGACCGCACCCGGGGCACGCGGCAACGACCGGCAGGAACTGGCGGAAGCCCATGGTCTGCAGCAGTTCCTGGGCGACCTTGACTTCAAGAGTGCGATCGCCGCCCGGCTCGGGGGTTAAGGAAATGCGGATGGTATCGCCGATGCCCTGCTGCAGCAGGATGCCCATGGCGGCCGAGGAGGCGACAATGCCTTTCGAGCCCATGCCAGCCTCGGTGAGGCCGAGATGCAGCGCATAGTCGCAGCGCGCGGCGAGGTCCTGATAGACGGCGATGAGGTGCTGGACGTCCGATACCTTGGTCGAGAGAATGATGCGATCTCGGCCAAGCCCAATCTCCTCGGCCCGCTGGGCCGAGAGCAGCGCCGACTGGATGATCGCCTCGCGCTGCACGGCGGCAGCGGACATGGGCGTGGCCGCAACGGCGTTCTCGTCCATCAGCCGGGTCAGCAGTTCCTCATCGAGCGAGCCCCAGTTGACGCCGATGCGCACCGGCTTGTCGTATTTCAGCGCCAGCTCGATGAGCGTCGAAAACTGCAGGTCGCGCTTGGCGCGAAAGCCGACATTGCCGGGATTGATGCGGTATTTGGCCAGCGCCTCGGCGCAAGCCGGGTGGTCGGTCAAAAGCTTGTGGCCGATATAGTGGAAGTCACCGACCAGCGGCACGTCATAACCCATGGAGGCGAGCCGATCGCGGATATGCGGCACGGCGGCGGCGGATTCGTCGCGATCGACAGTGATGCGCACGATTTCCGAGCCGGCACGGGCGAGCTGCATGACCTGTCTGACGGTCGCGTCGATATCGGCCGTGTCGGTATTGGTCATCGACTGGACGACAATCGGCGCCCCGCCGCCGACCATGACGCCGCCGACATTCACACCCACCGATTTGCGCCGTTCTGCCGGACCTGCCATGACGTTCACCTCGTGAATGGGGCAGAGATAGCCCCTGGCGCCTAGCGGTGCAATGTTACGTTTGCGTGACCTTGACCCTTGGGCGCGCCACACCATCTAATGGGCATGTTCAGGATTTTGACCTCCGCCCTCGTTCCCCGCATTCTGCGCTTCCGCAGGGAAGTCGTGCTGCTTTGGCACGCCTTTCGGTCGCCGCAGACACCGCTCTACCTCAAGATCGCGACGGCGTTCGTCGCCTTCTATCTCGTCAATCCGTTCGACCTGATCCCCGAATTCCTGCCTTTCATCGGCTTCCTCGACGACCTGATTCTGGTGCCGATGATGGTGAGCTGGATCGTCTCGCGCCTGCCGCAGAATACTGGACCGCGTTCACAGGGACCGCGCCGCGACTATCGCCGCGGACCAATCATCGACGGCACGGCGCGGCGCATGTAGCACCGATTAAAGCCTTCCATTCCGGCGGGCTTTTCTTTTTTAGTCTAAGCTACTGAAACAGCCACAAACTCGATCGTCATTCCGGCGCAGGCCGGAACCCATCCTGAGATATTTTTCAGCCGCAAGGTGTGTGGAATGGGCACTGGATCGTGCCCCAAACGACCACCTTGCGGCGGTGGCGGCATCTCGGGATAGGCCCCGGCCTGCGCCGGGGTGACGGCTGTAGGTGGGGTGAGTTTTCTGTGCCTCACCCCTACCGAGTCATTCCCGATGCGCTATTCCATCCGCACCAGCAGGTCCTTGGCATCGATCTGGTCGCCGGGCTTGACCAGCACCTCGGCAACGACGCCATCGGTTTCGGCGTGAAGCGCCGTTTCCATCTTCATGGCCTCGATCGAGAGCAGCACATCCCCGGTAACCACTTGCTGACCCGGCTTGACCGCCAGTGTCGAGATGATGCCGGGCATCGGGGCGCCGACCTGCTTGGCATCACCCGAAACTGCCTTGGCGCGGGCGACGATCTCCCCGGCCTTGAGGCGATCCGGCACAGTGACGGTGCGCGGCTGACCATTGAGGTCGAAGAAGACGCGCACCTCGCCCTTCTCGTTGGTTTCGGCGCGGCCGAGATACTGGACGACGAGGGTCTTGCCCTTCTCGATATCGACCAGCAATTCCTCGCCTTCCGAGAGGCCGTAGAAATAGGCTGGGGTGGGCAGCACCTCGGTCGGGCCGTAGCGGTCCTGCGTTTTGGCGAAATCGCAGAACACCTTTGGATACATGAGGTAGGAGGCGAGGCGATAGTTGTCGATCTCGATACCGGTCTCTTCCTCTGCCTTCTTGCGTTCGGCTTCGAGGTCGACATCCTTGAGATAGGAGCCGGGGCGCCGGGTCATCGGCTCGCGGCCTTTCAAGACCTTCTTCTGCAGCTTTTCAGGAAAGCCCCCGGGCGGCTGGCCGAGATCGCCGGCAAAGAAGCCGACGACCGAATCCGGGAAGGCGATATCGCGGTCGGGGTCCTCGACATCGGCGCGGGTGAGGCCGGCCGAGACCATGGCGAGCGCCATGTCTCCCACCACCTTGGACGAGGGCGTGACCTTGACGATGTCGCCGAACATCTGGTTGACGTCGGCATAGGCCTGCGCCACCTCGTGCCAGCGCGCCTCCAAGCCCAGGGACCGCGCCTGTTCCTTGAGGTTGGTGAACTGCCCGCCGGGCATCTCGTGCAGATAGACTTCCGAAGCACCCGAGCGCAGATCGCTCTCGAAGGCGCGGTATTGAGTGCGCACCGCTTCCCAATAGAACGAGATCTCGCGGATGGCTTTGGCATCGAGCTGCGGATCGCGCTCGCCATCGGCAAGCGCGGCGACGATCGAGCCGAGCGTCGGCTGGCTGGTGGTGCCCGAAAGCGCGTCCATGGCCGCATCGACCGCGTCGACACCAGCATCGACGGCGGCGAGCACCGTGGCGGCGGAGGCGCCGGAAGTATCGTGGGTGTGGAGGTGTATCGGCAGGCCGATCTCTTGGCTGAGCGTCGAGACGAGCTTGCGCGCGGCAGCGGGCTTCAACAGACCCGCCATGTCCTTGATGCCGAGCACATGAGCGCCGGCGGCTTCCAGCTCTTTGGCCAGCCCGACATAATATTTGAGGTCGTATTTTGACCGGTCGGGATCGAGCATATCGCCGGTGTAGCAGACAACACCCTCGCAGACCTTCTCGGCCTCGATCACCGCATCCATCGAGACACGCATGTTCTCGACCCAGTTGAGGCAATCAAAGACCCGGAAGATGTCGACGCCGCCGGCCGCCGCCTGCCTGACGAAGAACTTCACCACATTGTCGGGATAGTTGGTGTAGCCGACCCCGTTCGAGCCGCGCAGCAGCATTTGCGTGAGGATATTGGGGGCATCCTCACGGATGCGGGCGAGGCGTTCCCATGGGTCCTCGTTGAGGAAGCGCATGGAAACGTCGAACGTCGCTCCGCCCCAGCATTCGAGCGAGAAGAGATTGGGCAGGGCCCGGCTGTAAGCACGCGCAATGCGGGTGATGTCGAAGGAGCGCATGCGTGTCGCAAGCAGCGACTGGTGCGCATCGCGCATGGTGGTGTCGGTGATGAGAACGCGCGTCTGCGCTTTCATCCAGCGCGCCAGGCCCTCCGGCCCTTCGCGCTCCAGCACCTGGCGCGAGCCGTCGAGCACCGGCAGCGGCGGATATTCCGGCACGATCGGTTCGGCGGCATCGGCAGGCGGGCGCGGGCGATCACGCACTTCGGGGTGGCCGTTGACGGTGACGTCGGCAACATAGGTGAGGAGCTTCGTCGCACGATCGCGGCGCTTTTCGATGTCGAACAGCGCCGGCGTCGTATCGATGAATCGCGTGGTATAGCGGTTCTCGACGAAATCGGGGTGGGTGATGACGTTTTCGAGGAACGCCAGATTGGTCGAAACGCCGCGGATGCGGAACTCACGCAGCGCCCGATGCATGCGCGCGATCGCCTCCTCGGGCGTCGGGGCCCAGCAGGTGACCTTTTCCAGCAGCGGATCGTAGTAGCGGGTGATGACCGCACCCGCATAGGCGGTGCCGCCATCGAGGCGCACGCCGAAACCGGTGGCGCCGCGATAGGCGGTGATGCGGCCATAATCGGGAATGAAGTTCTCTTCCGGGTCCTCAGTCGTCACCCGGCACTGGATGGCGTGGCCATGGAGGGTGATGTCCTCCTGACGTGGCACCCCCGATTCCGGGGTGCCGATGACGGCGCCGTCGAGCACATGGATCTGCGCCTTGACGATATCGATGCCGGTGACCTCTTCGGTCACCGTATGCTCGACCTGGATGCGCGGATTGACCTCGATGAAATAGAACTCATCGGTGTCGGCATCCATCAGGAATTCGACCGTGCCGGCGCAGCGATAATTGGCCGCCTTGCCCAGCCGCACCGCCGCCTCGGTGAGTTTGGCGCGCACCTCATCGGACATATAGGGCGCAGGCGCGCGCTCGACGACCTTCTGGTTGCGGCGCTGCACCGAGCAGTCGCGCTCGAAGAGATGCACGAGATTGCCGTGATCGTCGCCGATCAGCTGCACCTCGACATGGCGGGCGCGCTCGACCAGCTTTTCGAGATACATCTCGTCCTTGCCAAAGGCGGCCTTGGCCTCGCGTTTGCCTTCCGAGACTTCGGAAACCAGGCTCTTTTCGTCCATGATGCGGCGCATGCCGCGCCCGCCGCCGCCCCAGGAGGCCTTGAGCATCAGCGGATAGCCGATCTCGGCGGCCACGCGCCGGACTTCCTCCATATCGTCGGGCAGCGCATCGGTTGCCGGCACCACCGGCACCCCGGCGGCGATCGCCATGTTGCGGGCGGCAACCTTGTTGCCCAGATCTCGCATGGTCTGCGCCCGCGGGCCGATGAAGGTTATGCCGGCATCGGCGCAGGCGTCGGCAAATTCCGGGCTTTCCGAGAGGAGCCCGTAGCCGGGATGAATGGCGTCCGCCCCCGAGATGCGGGCGATGCGGATATATTCGTCGATCTGCAGGTAGGCTTCGACCGGTCCGAGGCCCTTGCCGATGAGATAGGCCTCGTCGGCTTTGAACCGGTGCAGCGCCAGCTTGTCCTCTTCGGCAAAGACCGCGACCGTCTTGAGGCCCAGTTCATTGGCGGCGCGGAAAACGCGGATGGCGATTTCGCTGCGGTTGGCGACGAGTATCTTCTTGATCGGCATGGACTATCCCGAGCTTGAGGTATGCGGGACCTGGATGCCCGCCCAACAGTCGAAGCCCGGGCACCGCCGCTCGGGCGATTCCTGTTTATTTGCGGCTGAGGTGACCGGCCAGATGGCTCATGTCATAGCCGGCATGCGCCGCCTGGCCGATAATCTCGTCGGCCTCCATCTCGCCCGCCTGCGAGAGGGCCCAGAGCGTCGTCGAACGGGTGCCGGAGCGGCAGAAAGCAAAGACGGGACCCTGGCTGGCCTCGATCGCCGCCTTGGTGCGCTCGACCATATCCGGCGTCACCCCGTCGCGCCCTAGCGGAATGTGATGATAGGCGAGCCCCTCGGCCCTGGCAGCCGCCTCGATCTCGCTGCCGGCCGGCTGGTCCGGCGCCTCGCCTTCGGGGCGGTTATTGATGATGGTGGTGAACCCTTGCGCTTTGAGCGTCGCTACATCGCGCGGTGCGATCTGGCCCGAGACGCTGATTTTGTCGTTGATGCGCTTCATGTCCAAGGCTCGTCACTCCTGCTGGCGCCGTTATCGGCTCGCCCGCCTTTATATCCACCGCCGGCTTGGTGACGCAACTGCGACAAGAAGAAGGGGCGCTTGGCGGCGCCCCTTCACGTGATCGCAGGAGGAGAAACAGCGATCAGAACGGAGAGTCGGGGAAGTAGAACTGCTCGGCGTTCTCCTGGGTGATCAGCGGCGAGCCGAGGATGTATTCCCCGCGCACCGGACCGTTGGAGGTGAAGTGGGCGACGGTCACGTCCATCGCAGTCGCAATCTGGGCGGGCGGATAGAGCACGTCGACGGGAACGAGCGGATCGCCCTCCATCACGCCGCGCACGATTTCCTTCATGCCGGCGCCGCCGACCACGAACATCTCGTCTTCCCGGCCCGCCTGGCGGATGGCCTCCACGACGCCCAGCGTAATGTCGTCGTCCTGCGCCCACACGCCGTCGATATCGGGGAAGCGCGACAGGAAGTCCTGCATCACTTCGAAGCCGTCATCGCGGTTCCAATTGGCGAACTCGTTGTCCAGCACGTTGATGCCCGAGCCTTCGATCTTGGCCATGAACGCATCGAACCGCTCGGTGTCGAGCACGGTGGGAATGCCGCGCAGGATGACGATATTGTCGCCTTCGCCCAGCCTTGTCATCATGTACTCGGCCGCGTTCTCACCCATTTCGGTGTTGTTGCCCGACACATAGACGTCCTGGATGGAGGGGTCGGTGAGGCCGCGATCAACGACGGTGATGAAGGCACCCGTGTCCTTGACGGCGCGCACCGGCTCGGTCAGCGGCTCGGACTCGAAGGGCAGCACGACGAGCGCGTCGATCTGCTGCACCGATACGAGGTCTTCGAGGTCGCTCGCCTGGTCTTCCGGACCGTCTGCGGTCACGATGACGAGGTCGATATTGGGGTGCGCAGCTTCCAGGCGCTTCTCGGCTTCGGCGGCATGCCAGTTGAGGCCGCCCATGAAGCCGTGGGTCGCCGCCGGGATCGAGACGCCGATCCTGACCTGCTCATCCTGGGCGAGCGCCGCCCCGGTTAGAACGCTGGTGGCCAACAGGCCCAGCGCCAATGCCTTAAACAACATGTAGTCCTCCCTAGTGTTTGGCGTCCCCTGACGCCCGTGGAACCCGCGCTTTGACGGACGCGGTATTGTTTTACTCGGCAGCCTTCTTGCGACGAGCGCCGAGCGCGCCGCGCTGCAGATAGACCGCAGCGACGATGATGACGCCCTGCACTGCCCCGTTGAGGTAGTTGGAGATGATCTCGGTGAGATTGAGAATGTTGCCGATAGCGGTGAGGATCAGCGCCCCGATGACGGTGCCGCCGACGCGCCCGAAGCCGCCCTTGAGCATGGTGCCGCCGATGATGACCGCTGCAATCGCCTCCAGTTCCCACAGGACGCCCGTTGCCGAAGAGGCCGAACCGAGCCGCGGCACATAGATGATGGTGGCGAGCGATACGCAAAGGCCCTGCAGCACATAGGTCCAGGTCCTGATGCGGTCGACCTTGATCGCCGAATAGCGCGCCACCGCCTCGTTGGATCCGATGGCCGCGCAATAGCGCCCGAAGGCGGTGCGGTTCATCAACACCCAGCCGACAATGGCAACGATGATGAATACCCAGACGGGAATGGGGATGCCGATGATGGAGTCGTAGTAGACCGGCCGGTAGACATCGCGCGCGTCCGAGGCGAGCGAGAGCGTACCGCCATTGGCGAAATAGGTCACGAGCGAGCGATAGATGCCCATGGTGCCGAGCGTGACGATGAACGCCTCGATCTTGCCCTTGGTGGTCAGGAACCCGTTGATGAAGCCGGCCCCCATACCAAGGATCAACGAACAGCCGCAGCCGATGACCACGGTCCACACACTCACCCCATAAGCATCGACGGCGGCATTCATGATGATGATCATCATGCCGGCGATGAAGGCGGCCATGGAGCCGACCGACAGATCGATGCCCCCGGCGGTGATGACGAATGTCGCGCCGACCGCGATGATGCCGATGAAGGCCGAGCGCGTGAGCAGGTTGGAGATGTTGCCCTCGCCGATGAACAGCGGGTTGAGCAGATATCCAACAAGGCACAGCAGAATGAGCGCCACCAGCGGGCCGGCGGTCTTTAGGTCGATCCTGAGGCCGCGTGACGGCCTTCTGTCTTCATGCGCTGAGACGCTCATGTTCCCCATCCTGTTTGAGACCGGCGGCGTAGCGCATGATCTCGGATTCCGCGATTTCGGCGCCTTCGAGGACACCTGCGATGCGGCCCTCGCGCATGACGACGACCCTGTGGGCGAGCCCGATCACCTCCTGCATCTCCGAAGAGATGAGAATGATCGACTTTCCCTCGGCCGCCAGCGCCGCGATGATGTGATAGATTTGTTGTTTGGTCCCGACATCGATGCCGCGCGTGGGCTCATCGATGATGATGATGTCGGGTTCGCTTTCCATGACCTTGGCCAGCATCAGCTTCTGCTGATTGCCGCCCGAGAGCTGGCCGACCCTGACCGAGGGATCGCGGGCGCGAATGTCGAACCGGCGCACGGCCCGCTCCAGCGCCTCGGCCTCGCTGGCCTCGTCGATGAAAACGCCCTTGAGATGACGCTTGAGCGTCAGGAGGGTAAGATTGGGGCGCAGCCCCGAATTGAGCAGCAGGCCCTTGCCCTTGCGGTCCTTGGTCATATAGGCGAGCCCGGCGGCAACGGACTTCGACACGTCGGAAAAGTGCGCCTGGGTACCGCCGACCTCGATGATACCCGCACTGCGCCCGCTCAATCCGACGATCGCTTCGGCAACGGCAGTTCGTCCCGAGCCAATGAGGCCGGAAAAGCCCAGGATCTCGCCCTTGCGCAGGCTGAACGAGATGTTGCTTAGGCCCACGGCCGTAAGCCCTTCGACCCGCAACACGACAGGCGCATCGACATCGGGTTCGTGCTTGGGCGGATAGAGATTGGAAAGCTCGCGCCCGACCATCATCTGCGCGATGGAATCGGGGGTCAGCGCCTGCATCCCGACGGTCGCGATCAACTGGCCGTCGCGCAGCACCGTGACCCGATCAGCGAGCCGCATCACCTCGTCGAGCTTGTGCGAGACGAAGATAATGGCGACGCCCTTGGCCTTGAGACGGTCGACCTGTTCGAAAAACGACTCGGTCTCGGCGGTCGAAAGCACCGCCGTCGGCTCGTCCATGATCAGGACGCGCGCATCGCGGCTGATTGCCTTGGCGATCTCGACCATCTGCTTGTCGGCCACCGAAAGCGAACTGATGCGCACATCCGGGTCGATATGGACATGCAGATTATCGAGGATGCGCAGGGTTTCGGCACGCATGTCCTTCAAGCGCAGGAAACCGTTGCTCGTAAGCTCGCGCCCCAGAAAGATCGATTCCGAAACCGTCAGGTGCTCGGCAAGGTTGAGTTCCTGATGGATGACGACGATGCCCAAGGCCTCCGCCTGCCCGTCAGGCGGCAGCATAACGGGCTCGCCGTCGAGTTCGACCGTGCCCGATGTCGGCTGCTCGAGCCCGGAAAGTATCTTGATGAGCGTGGACTTGCCCGCGCCGTTCTCGCCGATGATGGCGTGAACCTCACCGCGCCGGATGTCGAAATCGATCGAGAACAGCACCGGCACTTCGCCGAACGACTTGCTGATCCGCTTGGCGGACAGAATGGCAGCCGGATCGGCAGCGTCTTGGCCGGTCATTGACGGAACCTCCCTGGAACGGCGGGTTTTCCCGTTCTCGCTCCCTTCCCGAGACAAAGATGTAAAGGTTTTCATCCTGGGTGTAAAGGTTTACACATCAGGTAAGATGTTTATATCTGAGCACCGCCCGAGCGGCCCGCGCCAATTTTGCCAGGCGGCAGAGGGGCTGGGCAGGGGACGGCCAAGGCCGGGATGGAGCGCCAGGTGCGGCACAAGAAGCTCGCCACGATAGAGGACGTCGCCGCCATTGCCGGGGTGTCCATCGCCACCGTCAGCCGCGCCCTCAACGAGCCGACCAAGGTCGCCGATTCCACCCGCAGGCGCGTTACCGAAGCCATCGCCAAGACCGGCTACACGACCAACGCCATGGCGCGAAACCTGCGCATGCGCCGGTCGAACATGATCCTGATCCTGGCGCCGGACGTGGGTGATCCGAACTTCTCCAACATCCTCGTCGGACTGGAGACGGAAGCCAGCAAACGCGGCTACGGACTGCTCATCGGCAATACGCAGAACGATGCCGACCGGGAGGCCAATTATCTGCGCTTCATCAGCTCCAACCAGGCGGACGGACTGATACTGCTTACCGGTCACCTGCCCTATGGCTTCGGCCAGACCGGCCGGCCGATGCGCCTGCCGCCAATGGTGGCGGTCAGCGAACCGGTGGACGATGCTGGCGTGCCTTTCATCGGCGTCGACAATTTCGAGGGCGCGCGGGTTGCGACCGAACACCTGATCTCGCAGGGGCATAAGCGGATCGCCTTTATCGGGCGTTCGACGAGCCGCGCCGTCAACCGGCTGCGCGAAGAGGGTTACAGGGCGGCGCTGGCCGCGTCCGGCATCGCGATCGACCCGATGATGATCCTTGACGGCGATGGCACCACCGAAAGCGGACGTGCGGCGGCCGAACTGATGTTCGTGCGCGATCGGTTGCCGAGCGCGTTCTTCTGCGTCAACGATGCGACGGCCCTCGGCGTGATGATCGCGCTCAACACCCGGCGCTACGACCTGCCCGACGATTTCTCGATCATGGGGTTCGACGACATCTCGTTTGCAAGCTTCGTCACCCCGGCGCTGACGACGATGAAGCAGCCGCGCCTCAATATCGGCGAGCGCGCCATGGATCTGCTGCTGGCGCTGCTTGAAGGGGACGCCCCGGAAAGTCGCACGGTATTGCTGCGCGCCGAACTCATCGTGCGCAACTCGGTCAAGGCGCCATCAACGCGCTCGTGACCGTGACCGTCAGGCCGCTCGCACGGAAACGCTTTGCGCGGTCGCAAGCCGCAGGGGCTTGGGGCGACCAAGCAGATAGCCCTGGAATCCGGTGCAGCCGCACGCCTTCAAGCGCGCGAACTGCTCGGGCGTTTCAACGCCCTCGGCAATGACATCGACCGGCAGCGAACGCGCAATGTCGCACACTGCGGTCACGATCATCTCGTCGATGCGGTTCTCCACGAGATTGGCGACATAGGTGCGGTCGATCTTGATGACGTCGAAGGCAAAGCCACGCAGATAATCGAGGCTGGCATAACCGGCGCCGAAATCGTCTATGGCGATGCGAATGCCCATGCTGCGCAGCTTTTCGAGATTGTGGGTCTCGATGCCGGTCGCCATCAGCGGCACGCTCTCGGTGACTTCGACGATGATGCGTCCCGGATCGGCGGCGCAGGAGTCGATGGCGGCGGCGAATTGATCGGCGAAATCGGGGCGCCGCAACTGCGCCGGCGATACGTTGATGCCCACCGACTTGCCACCGAGCAGCGGCAGGTCGAGGCAGGCGCGGCGCAGCACCCATTCGCCGAGCTTGTCGATGAGGTCGCTTTCCTCGGCGACGGGGATGAACTGGGAGGGCGGGATAGTGCCGCGCACCTTGTGTTGCCAGCGCACCAGCGCCTCGTAGGACCGGATGGTGACACCGTCGGCGGCAAATACCGGCTGGTAATGCAGTTCGAGCTCGTTGAGTAGGATCGCGGCGCGCAATTCACGTTCGACGAACCGGCGGTGCCGCTCGTCGCCAAGCATATCGGCCTGGAACAGCACCACGGTGCGCCGGCCCGCCCGCTTGCCCTTGTAGAGGGCGAGATCGGCCTTGGAAATAAGCTCATCGGCCTCACTGGCATCATCGGGCGCGACGGCAGCCCCGATGGTCGCGGACAGGCGGATCGGGCGTCCTGCGATATGGATCGGCTGATCGAGCAGGCGCAGCAATTCCTCGCCCAGGCGCCGCAGCGCCGGTTTGTTGTCATGCCCGAGAATGGCGACGCCGAACTCGTCGCCTCCCAGTCGCCCGATCAGGGCGCCGGGCATTACCCTGTTGAGGGTTTGCACCAGATGCACCAGCGCCGCATCGCCCGCCCCGTGCCCATGGCTGTCATTGAGGACCTTGAGATTGTCCATGTCGATCTGCAGGTAACTCAGCGCATGCCCGGACTCGAAATAGACATGGCGCTTGAGCAGATCGAGGAAATAGGAGCGGTTGAAGGCGCCTGTCAGCGCGTCCCTGTGCGCCGCAGCAAGGATCGCCTGCTTGGCCGCATCGGCCTCGGCAACGCGCCGGCGCAGCGCATGGGTGCCAACGCGCAGGATGAGCAGCATCACGCCGGCCAGACCGGCCGCCGAGAGCAACACCAGTTCGACCCAGTCATTACCGGCAACCGTCAGCCACAACGCGGTGATGCACAGAACCAGCACGGCACCGATCATGGCGCTGCCGGCAACGGCAATGCTACGGTAAAGGTCCAGTATGGTGGAAAGGGAGCGGTCCTTCCGCATAGGGTCTCTCCTGGGCTTCTGCCCATTCAACAGGCGGTCCAACATGCGTTGGAAACTGTAAAGACGGTCTAAAGTCACTCGATATTTTTCTTTATTATCAGATAGTTATGTCCGGGCACAAAGCCGGCGACGCTATTGAACCTATGTGACGGTTTTGTTTCAGCGCCATTGGCAATCGTCGCGCTGGTTACCAAATCGCTATGGAACCGCCGATCCGTCCTCGAACCCCTTGTGCCGCGGCGGGCGGTCGAGAAAAATCCGTTGTGGAAGATGCCAGCAGAATCACCGGTTTCCCGGCGCTTTCACGCTGTGCGAGCAGCACTTTGAGCGCCGCGGCAAATTGCCGATTCGGACCTTCATGGTTGAAATATGGCAATCGAGCCCTTATCCTCCTTGGTGAAACCTATCTGAACTCGTGCAGACTGCCTCGCTGCCATCTCGGCGTCGGGGAAATGCATGTTTGTGTTTTTGCGTTCGAGATTGAGTATTGCCGCGTGTGCTGACAATACTATCTCCCAACACAGAGGGCCGATGGCACCCAAACTCAAAGTCTCAAATCTCTTCAAGATATTCGGAAACGCGCCCCAGAAGGCCCTTCAGCGCCTCAAGGCTGGAGAGTCCAAGGAAACCATCTTCGAGGAAACCGGTCAGACCGTAGGCGTTCAGGACGTCGACTTTTCAGTCGAGCAGGGCCAGATCTTCGTGGTCATGGGCCTTTCAGGCTCGGGCAAGTCGACCCTGGTGCGCATGCTCAACGGGCTGATCAAGCCGACTTCGGGCAGCATAGAAATCGATGGCGAGGAAATCGCCAATTGTGCGCCCGATGTCCTGCGCCGCGTGCGCCGCAACAAGATCGCCATGGTGTTCCAGCACTTTGCGCTCTTTCCCCATCGCTCCATTCTCGAGAATGCGGCCTATGGGCTCAAGATCAAGGGCACCGGCAAGGACGAGCGCAACGAAAAGGCGCGCGCCACCCTCGATCAGGTCGGGCTTGGTGCCTGGGCCGACAGCCTGCCCTCCGCGCTTTCGGGCGGCATGCAGCAGCGTGTCGGTCTGGCGCGGGCGCTGGCGACCGATCCGCAGATCCTCCTGATGGACGAGCCCTTCGGCGCGCTCGACCCGCTGATCCGCAAGGAGATGCAGGAAGAACTCATCAGCCTGCAGAAAAGGCTCAAGAAGACCATCGTCTTCATCACTCACGACCTCAACGAGGCGCTGATGCTGGGCGACCGCATCGCCATCATGAAGGATGGCCGCTTCGTACAGGTGGGCACCGCGCTCGAGATCGTCTCGACCCCGGCAGATGAGTATGTGAGCGCATTCGTTGCCGATATCGACCGTGGCCGCGTGTTCACCGCCGAAACCGTTGCACAGGATCCGGCAACCATAACGCTCGAATCGCCCAGTTCCGAGGCGATCCGGGAAATGGAAGATACAAACCGCAGTGCACTCTATGTGCTCGACGGGGAAGCCATCGCCGGTGTCGTGACCTATCAGGACCTGGCCGCCGCCGATCGTGCGACCGACGACGAGCCGGCAATCGCGGACGTGATGAAGACCGAATATCCGACCGCCAATGCCGATTCGGCCCTTGTCGATCTCTATGGCGCCGCAAGTTCCGGCCTGCCCATTGCCGTGACCGACGATGAGGACCGGCTGATCGGGGTCGTCGAGCCGCAGGACGTTTTCGCCCAGCTTTCCGGCGACAGTCCCGAGGGCAACGGGTCCGAGGACAATCAGCCGGCCGATGCCGGAGCCGCTGCAACAGATGCCGCCGAGGCCGATGAGCCCGCGGCAAGAAACGAGGTCGAAGCCGCCACCCCCGGCGCGCGCTGACCCGAAACGACAAAGGAGACGAGCGTGAGCCCGTCCGATTTTCTCATCATACCCTTTGACGATTGGGTGAATTTCATCGTCCGCGATATCCTGGTGCCGAACCTGCGCCCGTTCTTCCGGGCGCTACAGGTGCCGATCAGCATCGTGCTGCGCGGCCTCGACGATGGCCTCAACGCCCTGCCGATGCTGCTCGTGACGCTGGTAATGGCGCTCGCCGCCTTCAAGACGGCGGGCCGCGGCATGGCGCTCTTTACGCTTATCGGCCTCATCTTCATCGATCTCATCGGGCTGTGGCCCGAGACGATGACGACGCTCGCAATGATCATCACTTCGGTGTTGTTCTGCGCTGTGATCGGCGTGCCTCTCGGCATTCTCGCTGCGCGCAGCAATCTGATGTGGCGTGTCACCCGACCGATCCTCGATATCATGCAGACGATTCCGAGCTTCGTTTATCTCGTGCCCATCGTCATGCTGTTCGGCGTCGGCATGGTGCCCGGCATCATCGCCACCATCATCTTCGCCCTGCCCCCGATCATCCGCCTGACCAATCTGGGCATCCGCAATGTGCGCGCCGACCTGATCGAGGCGGCCGAAGCGTTCGGATCAACGGCATGGCAGGTGCTTGTCGAGGTGCAGATACCGCTGGCGCTGCGCACCATCATGGCGGGCCTCAACCAGACGCTGATGCTTGCCCTTTCGATGGTCGTGATCGCCGCCCTGATCGGGGCTGGCGGGCTCGGTCTCGTGGTCAATACCGGCCTTGGGCGCCTGGATGTGGGCGGGGCCACCGCAGGCGGCGTCGGCATCGTCATCCTGGCGATCATCCTCGACCGCATCACCCAGGCCCTTGGCGAGCAGAACGCGGTGCAAACGCCCTCGCTACGCCAGACACTGATTTCTTTGTTCCGCCTCAAGCCGAACGAGCCGCAGGGCGCGACCAAGAAAGCGGGCTAGAGACCCGCAAAGCGGCGGGCCTTCGGGCCCGCCTTCGCTCCCGGCCATCCGCGGTCGGGCACTTCAAAGCCAAAACAGGGAGACAAAAACGCTCATGTTCAGTCTCAAGACCTCCATTTCCGCTCTCGCCGTGGTGCTGATGGGATCGAGCCTTGCCATGCCTGCGCTTGCTCAGGAGCAACCCGGCGAAGGCACGACCATCAACATGGCCCAGGCCACCTGGGACACCGGCTGGTTCCACGCCGAGATCTACAAGCAGCTTTTCGAAGAGCTCGGCTATAACGTCGAAGGCCCGACCACGCTCGACAATCCCCCCTTCTACCAGGCGGTCGCCCAGGGCGACATGGACCTGTGGGTGAACGGCTGGTTCCCGCTGCACAATTCCTATGAGGACGTGTTCAGCCAGGGCGCCGAGATCGTTGGCGCCGTTGCCAAGGGCGGTGCCCTGGAAGGCTATCTCGTCGACAAGGCTGCCGTCGAGGAATTCGACATCAAGACGCTCGATGACTTCAAGCGCCCCGAAGTGCAGGAAGCTTTCGACCGTAACGGCGATGGCCTTGCCGACCTCGTTGCCTGCCCCCCGGGCTGGGGCTGCGAGATCAATATCGAGCACCACCTCGACGCCTATGACCTTCGTGACCACGTCAACCCGATCAAGGCGGGCTACTCGGCTTCCATGGCCGACGCGGTGGCCGCCTATGAGGCGGGCGAGCACATCCTGTTCTACACCTGGACCCCGAACTGGACCGTCAATGAGCTGGTGCCGGGCGAAGACGTGATGTGGATCGAGGTGCCAGAGGTCGACCTGCCCGACATGTCGCTGGCCGATGCTGCAACCCTCGAGGGCGTCGAAGGCTGCGTCGACGATCCCTGCACGCTGGGCTTCCCGGCCAACGACATCGTGCCGGTCGTCAACTCGGAGTTCCTTGATGAGAACCCGGCGGTCGGCGCGCGGCTCGAAGCCGTCGAGATCCCGCTGGCCGACATCTTTGCCCAGAATGCGGCGATGAATGCCGGTGACGACGATATCGAAGCCCAGGCCGCCGCCTGGATCGAGGACCATCGCGACTCCGTCGATAGCTGGCTGGAAACGGCCCGCGCGGCAGCTTCCTGATCGGCGCACGAACGCCAGTGATTGCGAACTAGAGAGCCGGGCTCATCGAGCCCGGCTTTTCTCTTACTGACCGGCGTCCACCCATGGCCGCCAGACCTCCTCGCGTTCTGCAATGAACTGCTCGGCAATACTTTCCGGCGTTGCCCCGGCCTGATTGAGCGACGCCAGCAAGGCGTTCATTTCCGCCAGAGGCAGGCTCGCGCGCTGAAAATAGGCCGCGACGTCCGGGGCATCGAGGAACACCCATTCAGCCAGCGCGATGACGACGCTCTCAGCGGCAAAGGCCGATGGCTGCGGATCGGCGCACTCGACACGCGCCAGGCACTGCAGCGCCTCCTCGTCATAGGCGCCCATATCGAGCTCGACAAAGCCGAACTGGTCGAGCACGGCATTGGGCTGCCAGTAATAGGCAACGAACGGCTCCTGCCGGCTTACCGCCCCGGCAATCAACTGGTCCATCTCCAGGCGATTGGCCGGCTCGACGATCTCGAAAAGGTCAGTGAGGCCATAGGCGGCAAGCAGGTTGCGGTTGATGACCGAACAGCCCCAATCGGGCGGGCAGGAGATGAACCGGATCGGTTCCGTGGTGTCGAATGAGGCAGTGGCCAGGCTCTCGGCGCTGGTCAGATCCGGCTGCGCATTGGCCAGATAGTCGGGAATGTACCAGGCCTCGAAGACCTCGCTGGTGAAGGTGTCGGCGGCGGGGCGCACGCTTTGCGAGGCCATTGCCTCGTTCCACACATTGGCGATCCGCGTGACCCAGAGCTCGGGTGCGACCGCCGGCTGTCCGGTGCTCGCCATCGACGATCCCGTCGTTGCCATATCGGCCGGCGTGACGCGGGCATCGCAGTCCAGTTGCGTGGCGAGCAGGCGCGCATGGATCTCGGCGAGGATGGCGGCGGAAGGCCATTGCATGCGGGCAATGGTGATCGGGCGCGCTCCGCATGGCGAGGGCGTTGCGTCCTGCGCCTCGTCGAGAACCGTGATCCCCTGCTGGGCAAGGGCCGGTGCCGGGCCGCTCGCCAATGCGGCTAATAGTGCGGCGCCAACTGCCCTCGTAAACATGAGGCTTCTCCCGATCGGCCAGACGGTGCGGTTATGCACAAATCCTGCCCCGTTAAGCAACAACGCGCGTGCCGCCACATAAGCACATCAGTGCGCGTGACTCGGCGGCTCAAAATATGCCACAGTCCGCGTTCAGCGGGGCACAGGGGCGTGCCCCCGACATTGTTGCCGGCGTCATTTTCAAAGAACCGGTCCGCAAATCGGCCGGCGCCTGGCAACCAGACAGAGGGACATCCATGCAAAAAATGAAGTCTACCTTTTCCGTGGCCGTCGCCGCGTCCGTGCTCGCCATAGCAGCGCCGGCACTGGCCCAGGAGGTCAAGCTCGGCTTCATCGGCGGTTTCACCGGCCCGATCGAAAGCCTGACGCCGCCGATCTTCGATGGCGCCGAACTCGTCGTCGAACAGGTCAACGCCCAGGGTGGCATCCTCGACGGGCAGACCCTGACGCTGGTCTCGGCTGACGGCGCCTGCGATGCGACCGCCGCTGCCGCCGCTGCCGACCGCGTGATCAATACCGAGAACGTCACGGCTGTGGTCGGCGCACTCTGCACCGGCGAGACCATCGGCGCCTTCAACGGTTCGGGCCTGCCGGGCAATGTCGTCTTCGTTTCGCCGGCTTCCTCGGCTCCCGCGATCACCACCGTGGAAGACAACGACCTGCTCTACCGCACGACGCCGTCGGACGCGCTGCAGGGCGTGAAGATGGCCGATCTGCTGCTCGCCCGCGGCGTGCAGGATATCGCCATCACCTACGTCAACAACGACTATGGCGTGGGTCTTGCCGAAGCGCTGCAGGCAGCGTTCGAGGAAGGTGGCGGCACTGTCGTTGCCAATGTCGCCCATGAAGAGGGCAAGGCCGACTACCGCGCTGAGCTCGGCAATCTCATCGGCTCGCAGAACCTCGTCATTCTCGCCTACGCCAACGCTTCAGGCCAGACGATCCTGCGCCAGGCGGTCGAGAGCGGTAACTTCACCACCTATGTAGGCGGCGACGGCATGGTCGGCTCCGACCTGCTGACCGGTATCGACGCGGCTTCGGTCGAAGGCATGATCGCGACCCGCGCCGGCGCCCCCTCGGGTGAAGCGACCGATATCTATAATCAGCTCGCCACCGAAGCCGGCATCGAAGCCAACGCGACCTATGCGCCGCAGGCCTATGACGCCGCGTTCCTGCTGGCCCTCGCCATCGAGCAGAATGGTTCGGCCGACCGTGAAGGACTGTCGCAAGCGCTGCGCGCCGTTGCCTCCGCCCCGGGCGAGGTGATCCTGCCGGGCGAGTGGGAGAAGGCCAAGGAACTGATCGCGGCCGGTACCGACATCAACTATGAAGGCGCCGGCGGCCCGCTCGACTTCGACGAAGCCGGCGATGTCGAAGGCATCATCGTCGAGCTTGCCGTCGAAGGCGGCGAGTTCGTCGAAAAGGGTCCGATCGAATAGGATCGGGTACAACGCCAATGCGAAAGGCCCGGGCAATGCCCGGGCCTTTCTTTATGCCGCTATATGTCGCGCAATTCTATTTTTGGCGCTTGACCGTTTCGGGTATCAGCCCGCGCGGGGCAAAGCGCAACGCTATGCTGATGACGAGGCCGAGCACGAAGACGCGCATCTGGGCCGAGCGTGACTCGATTTCGGGTATCGGACCCCAGCCGACATTGGTCGAGAACGAGCTGACCACCTCGAAGATCGAGCGCGCCAGGGGCTCGGACACCATCCAGATCATGTAGATGAGCACCGCGCCGAGCAGCGCGCCCCAATTGTTGCCGGCCCCGCCCACGATCACCATCACCCAGATGAGAAATGTGTGATTGATCGGCTGATAGCTCGACGGATCCTGGATCTGCACGAAGGAGACGAGCATCGCCCCGCCAATGGCCATGAGGATGGAGCCAAAGACGAAGACCTCGAGCTGGCGCGCCGTGACGTTCTTGCCCATCGAAGAGGCCGCGATGTGGTTGTCGCGAATGGCGCGCATCATGCGCCCCCAAGGCCCGCCATAGGCGCGCTCGATGAGGACGAAGACGATGGCGAGGACCACTAGCGCGAGGAGAAGGAAACCGCCACGCGCCAGGACCAGCGACCAGAAAAGATCGTTGCCCGCCGCCTGGTAGGCCTGCGGCTGCGCCACGGGCCAGGGCACCGGCGAAACCGTGAGCGTGCCGCGCGTCAGCCAGTCCATGTTCTTGATCAGCGCGCGGACGATCTCGGAAATGCCGATAGTGGCGATGGCAAGATAATCGGTGCGCAGCCCGAGGCAGATCTTGCCGATGATGAAGGCGACACCGGCAGCAAGCACGCCGCCAAAGAGCCAGCCGAGGACCGGATGCCCGCCAAGCCCGCCGACCCAGCCGGCAGTGCTCTCGATATAGGCGGCAGCGGGATCGATCTGGCTGCGATAGATGCAATAGGCGACGAACCAGGCCAGCACCGTAACGGCGACATGCCAGCCGCCCTTGAGGCCGAGCCTGCGCGTCTGGCGCGCCCCTATGACGAGCAGCGCTCCGGCACCGAAGGCGATCAGCGCGCGCCCGAGCATCCACGGCCCGTCCGAACCCCAGAAGTCCGGATTGACCGGATAGGAGATGAAGGTCACGGCAAAGCCGCCCAACATCAGGAAGCCCATGATGCCGAAGTTGAAAAGCCCGCCATAGCCCCATTGGATGTTGAGGCCGAGCGCGATCAGCGCATAGGCCGCCGCCTCGACGAGACGGCTGGAGGTGAAAGGCACGCCCAGCACCCAGCCGACCGCGAGAATGAGGACGAAGAGCCCGCCGAAAAGCGTCAGGGAACGCGCCATCATGTCGAAGCTCCCTTGAAGATACCCGTCGGGCGTACAAGAAGCGTCACCACCAGGATGACGAAGGCGACGGTGAGCTTGTATTCGGTCGGCACCAGCGCCAGGTTCGCCGGCAATTGCAGCCAATCGGGCAGGCTGTTGTTGAGCGGGCGCAGGACCAGCGTCCAGTTGAACACTGCCAGCGTCTCGGCAAAGCCGATGAGGAAACCGCCGGCAATGGCGCCATAGGCCTGGCCGAGGCCTCCGACGATAGCCGCGGCAAAGATCGGCAACACGATGTTGAAGGCCAGATCGGGCTTCAACGTCACATCGAGCGCGAGCATGGTACCCGCCGCGCAGGCGAGTGCCCCGGCGATGATCCAGGTGACGCGCACGACCAGCGCCGTGTTGATACCCGAGACCTGCGCCAGATCGGGATTGTCGGCCATGGCGCGCATGGCCTTGCCCAGCCGCGACCGGGTGAGAAAGAAGTGCAGCGCAATCACCGCGACGATGGTGATGACGATAAGCAGCAATTGCGGCTCGCTGATCACCAGCGGTCGAGTCGACCCGAGCGCCGTTGTGTCGATGCGGAAGATTTCCTTGGGCTCGGTTTCGAAGAATGAATAGGTGCCCGCACCGAAGAACAGGCGGATGAGCCCCTGGATCATCAACGTCACGCCGATCGAGGCGATGAGCAGCGTCACCGGCTTGGCGCCGCGCGCACGCAGCGGCGCATAGAACGCCCTGTCTATGCCGAGCGCGAGGCCGGCGGCGATGACCATGGCCAGCGGCAGCACCAGGAAGCCGGTCGGCACGGGCGTGACGATACCGAGCGCGGCTGCCCCGATAGCCAGCAGGAAGGCAATGAACCCGCCCATGGTCATCATGTCGCCATGGGCGAAATGGGCAAAGCGCAGGATGCCGAAGATGAGGGTGATGCCGATGGCGCCCAGCGCATAGACCGAGCCGAGCACGGCGCCGGCAATGACCACCTGATTGATGAAGAAAATGAGTTCGGACATGTCGTTCCTAGCCCCCGAGGAAGGATTTGGCGACTTCGGGGTCGGCGATGAGGTCTGCGCCGGTGCCGGTGAAGCGGTTCTGACCGCTGGCGAGCACGAAGCCGCGCGAGGCAAAGGCCAGGGCCTGGCGGGCATTCTGCTCGACCATCAGGATGCCGACGCCTTCGCGATTGATGCGCACGATCGTTTCGAAGATCTCGATGACATAGCGCGGTGAAAGACCCGCCGAAGGCTCGTCGAGCATCAGCAGGCGCGGCTTGCTCATCAGCGCGCGGCCCATGGCGACCATCTGGCGCTGGCCGCCCGACAATTCCCCCGCCGGTTGGCGGCGCTTCTCCTTGAGGACCGGGAACATCTCGTAGACCCAGGCCATGGTTCCGGAGAAATCGTCGCGCCGGGTAAAGGCGCCCATTTCGAGATTTTCCTCGACGCTCATCGAGGTGAAGACGTTCTTTTCCTGCGGCACGAAGGAAAGCCCGCGCGGCACCAGCTTGTCGGGCAGCGTGTTGGTGACCTCCTCGCCCGCGAAGGTGATGGTGCCGCCGGTAACGCTGATCAACCCGAATATCGCCTTGAGCGTCGTCGATTTACCGGCCCCGTTCGGGCCGACGATTACGCCGATATCCGACTGCTCGATGGCAATATCGACACCATTGAGGATCGGGGCGCCGCCATAGCCGGCCACCACGTGCTTGAGTTCGATGAGGGCCATCAGGCAGTCTCCACCGGGGTGCCGAAATAGGCCTCGACGATCTCCGGATTGGCGCGGATCTCATCCATGGGTCCCTCGGCGATCTTGCGCCCCTCGGCCATCACGATCACCGGGTCGCAGAGCCGCGCGATCAGGTCCATGTCGTGCTCGATGACAAAGAAGGTGTAGCCCAATTCCTGATTCATGCGCTCGATATTGGCGGCGAGATCGTTGAGCAGCGTCTTGTTGACGCCCGCCGCCACCTCATCGAGCAGCACAACCTTGGCATCCACCATCATGGTGCGGCCAAGCTCGAGGAGCTTCTTCTGGCCGCCCGAAAGGTTGCCGGCGAGCTCGTTGCGCACATGGCCGAGCTTGAGGAAGTCGATCACATCGAGCGCCTTCTTCCTGACTTCGGTCTCGCGCGAGCGGGTGAGCAGCGGCCGGAACCAGACATTCGTCAGGTGCTCGCCCGGCTGGTCGCCCGGCACCATCATCAGATTTTCGAGCGCGCTCATGTTGGAGAATTCATGCGCGATCTGGAAGGTGCGCAGCATGCCAAGCCGAAAGAGCTGATGCGGGGCCATGCCGGTGACGTCGAGCCCGTCGAAATAGATTTCGCCGCCGTCCGGCACGATATTGCCCGCCACCATGTTGAAAAGGGTGGACTTGCCCGCGCCATTTGGTCCGATAAGGCCGGTGATCGAGCCACGCCGGACCGAGAGCGAGCAATTGTCGACGGCTGCGAGGCCGCCGAAATGCTTAGAGACGTTGCGTACGTCTATGACTGCGTCTGTGGACACTTATGCCTGTCCGTTTCCTGAACGAAACCAGCCCCCCGGCTGCTTCCGGACGGCAATTTTCGGGCATCTGTTCACAACAGCATCGCGGAATCAACCTTGACCAGTTGGACAAAAGCGCGCTGGCGCCCGGTTTTGCAGGGTTCTCAACCCTTTTTAGTGCTCAATCGCGTCGAGCACCGCGTCAGCGGTTGCCCGATTACAGGCATAGAGCGTGTCATAAAGCGTTGCCAGGCGCGTCAACGCCTTGACATCGACATCGTGCGGCAGTGCGGTCAACGGATCGATGAAGAAGATCAGCGCGTCGAGCCGGCCTTCCGCGATCATGGCACCCAACTGCGCATCACCGCCGAGCGGGCCGCTTTTGAGCAGCGTCAGTTCCAGGCCGCTCGCCTCGCGCACCCGCGCCCCGGTGGTGCCGGTGGCAAAGAGATCGTGGCCGGACAGGCGCTCGCTGTTGGCGAGCACCCATTCGGCAAGATCCGTCTTCTTGTCGTCATGCGCAACGAGGCCGATACGCGCCATAGGATGAGCCCTGGAGCCGATTTACCCGCACCCGTTCAACCACGCGCACGCGCGCCCGGCAAGGCCTGCTAGAACTGCGACCACTCGTCGTCCTTGAGGGCCGCATTGCCCAGGACGGCCGGCCGGCGCCTCTGCACGGCTGGCCTTTGGTCGAGAGCCGCATGAGTCTCCTGCCCGGCCGGTTCGAGCTTGAATACGGCAACGATCTTGTCGAGTTCGCCGGCCTGAGCTTCGGTCTGCTCGATGGCGGCATTGGTCTGCTCGACCAGGGCGGCATTGTGCTGCGTCATCTCCTCCATCTGCCGCACGGCAACGCTCACTTCCTCGATCGAGCCGGACTGAGCCCGGTTCGCGCTTGCAATGGCGTCGATCATACCGGCGCTCTCCTGCGCACCCGCGGCGATTTCGAGCAGCTTTTCGCTGGCCTGGGTCACGAGCCGCGCGCCGGTGCCGACTTCGCCGGAGCTGGTTTCGATCAATTGCTTGATCTCGGCCGAAGCTTCGGCGGCCGATTGTGCCAGCCGGCGCACTTCGACGGCGACGACGGCAAACCCCTTGCCGGCTTCGCCCGCGCGCGCCGCTTCGACCGAGGCATTGAGAGCCAGCAGATTGGTCTGGAAAGCGATATCGTCGATCATGCCGATGATCGACGATATCCTGGACGAAGACGCCGAAATGCGTTCCATTGCCAGCGTCGCCTCGCGCATCACCACCCCGCCCGAATCGGCGTTGCCGGCGACGGTCTTGGCCGTGGCGCTGGCGTTCTCGGCGCGCTTGGCATTGTCGATGACGGCGCCGGAAAGCTGATCCATGGCAGCCGCAGTCTGCTCTATCGTTGCGGCCTGCTTTGTGGTCCGGTCGGCCAGGTCATTGGCGCCCGAGAGGATTTCGCCCGTGGCGGTCTTGAGCGAGCCGGACATGTCGCGCAATTGGCTCACGATACCGGCAAGGCGTTCGGCGACAGCATTGGTGTCGTCCTTGATCTGCTGGAAAGCGGGATCGAACTCGGCGGTGATACGGCTGGTCAGATCCCCCATCGCAAGATCCTGCAGGACGGCGCCGGTGGCATCGACGGCCGTCTTGATCTTGGCCGCATTGGAGGCCTGCGCTTCTGCGGCTTCGGCAGTCAGCTTGTCGAAATAGGCGGTCACTCCGATGTCGATGTCGAGCAGCGTCGACTTGAAGATATCGGCGAGCGCGCCGGCCAGGTGTTCGGCGGCGGCGCTGACCTCGCCTGCATCGAGGCGGGCCGGACGGCCGAAGCGCCCGCGCTTGGGCGTCAGGGCTTCGGCCATGACGTCGCGCACCACCCCTTTGACCAGGGTCTCCATGATGAGCCCATACCCGCCGATGTGCCAGCGCGGCTCGAGCCCGATCTTGGCATGGCGCAACCCCACGCGCTGGCTCGCCTCGTAATAGGCGTCGTCGAACTGGGCAGCCGCGATCACCTTCCAGTGATCGACCTGCTTGGTTTGCGCCCGGTTCATCTGCTCATTGCCCGAGAAGAAGCGCGAGACCTCCGGTTCTGCCCTGATCTTTTCGTAGAACCGATCGAGCGCCAGCGGCAGGTGACGATCGACATGGCGCTGCACCCCGGCAAGCCGTTCGCGCGCGGTCTCGTCGAGTCCTATGAAGTCGAGGCGTGACTGCAGGGCTGCAGTGTTGGTGTTGGGACGAGTAGACATGGGAAGTTCCTTCTGGAGCCGGCAATCTCGGCTGGTGGCCTTGCGGGCAGCGCGCACTGCTGGCGCCCAGGTGTGAGAACGAGTGGCCAGGCTCTCCCGCGCCGTTGGCACGTTAGCCGCTTGTCGCCGGTCACTCGGGCTGTCCTAACCCCCACGGCACAGAACTGCCGCCCTTTTGTGAAAGTGGCGCAGCTTTGGTAAATAAAGTGTCTGCGCCGGGCTAAGTGGCGATACAGAAAGACCGGGAATGCGAGGCACCATTCCGGTGCCTCGCTCGCGGCTTTGCGCCTAGAGTTCGTTCCAGTCAGCCGAGAGCGCGGCGTTGCCATGGCTGAGATACACTCTGGACTGGCTTGGTCGCGCCGAGGGCGGAGCGTCTTTGCGAACCTCTTCGTCTTCGATCTGGAAGACATCGACGATGCGGTCGAGTTCGCTTGCCTGGCCTTCGGTCTGCTCGATGGCTGCATTGGTCTCCTCGACCAGCGCGGCATTGTGCTGGGTCATCTCGTCCATCTGACGCACCGCAGCATTGACTTCCTCGATCGCCGAGGCCTGTTCGCGGCTGGCGCGGGCGATCCCCTCCATCAGCGCATTGTTAGTGCGCGCCGCTTCGAGCATGTGTTCGAGCTTGGCGGCAGCCTCCGAGACCAGCTTGGAGCCGCCCTTGACCTCGTCGCCCGACTGCTCGATCAGCGCCTTGACATCGGCGGAAGCTGAAGCGGCAGACTGAGCGAGCCGACGCACCTCGACGGCAACGACCGCAAAGCCCTTGCCAGCGTCTCCGGCACGCGCCGCCTCGACCGAGGCATTGAGCGCCAGCAGATTGGTCTGGAAAGCGATATCGTCGATCATGCCGATAATGTTGGAAATCTTGGCTGAGGAGGCGGTAATGCGCTCCATCGCCTCGGTCGCCGAGTGCATCACCTGCCCGCCTTCTTCGGCGGTGCGGGTCACGGCAACGGCATTGTGGTTGGCGTCCTCGGCTTTCCTGGCGTTTTCGAGGACCGTTGCGGCAAGCTGTTCCATGGCCGCCGAGGTCTCCTCGATGGTGGCAGCCTGGCGTGTGGTGCGCTCGGAGAGATCGTTGGCGCCCGAAAGCAACTCGCCCGTCGCGGTCTTGAGCGCCCGTGACGTGGCCTGCAGGCTCGAAATCACGCTGGTCAGGGTCTCTGCCACCATGTTGGTGTCGGCCTGGAGCTTGGCGAAGGCACCCTCATAGTCGCCCCGCATGCGCACGGTAAGATCGGTATGCGCGAGCGCCGTCAGCACCTGACCCGTTTCGGTGACGCCCCGATCGACATTGGCAACCAGGGTATTGATGCCATTGGCGAGCCCATTGAGCTCCGGATCGGGGAATTGCGCCTCGACCCGCCGGCTGAAATCGCCCGCGATGGCCGCATCGACGACCTGCCCGAAGGCATTCTGCAACTCCCGCATCATCTGCGCGCGCTCGCGCTGGTTGCGCGCGATGCGCTCCGCTTCCTCTTCGGACATCTGCGCGACCCTGATGCCGTTTTCGCGGAAGACTTCGACAGCGCGCGCCATTTCGCCGAGCTCGTCGCCCCCGCTTGCCCCGGCCACCTCGACATCGAGATTGCCATCGGCGAGCGCCCGCATGGTTTGGGTGAGCCGGGTAATCGGTTTGGTGATGACCCATGAGAAGACGATGCCGCCAACGATGG
>Ga0180216_1000686_pt1 | contig 33051 bp, 40 predicted proteins | sample eDN3rd37CBELigMG_FD_128879 | JGI IMG/M metagenome (GOLD analysis project Ga0180216, IMG submission 128879) | Enriched Miracle-Growth compost microbial communities from Emeryville, California, USA - eDNA 3rd pass 37_C BE-Lig MG (version 2)... ... | reverse complement strand
GCAAAGCACACATTCCCTTTTTCGTGTATCATTTCGCCTTCTTGATGGCCTGGTAGCTCAGTCGGTAGAGCAGAGGATTGAAAATCCTTGTGTCGGTGGTTCGATTCCGCCCCAGGCCACCACTCCGCTGTTCCAGCATGCTCCAAAACATCCCAAAACGCTGACAAATCAAAATCTTAGGTGAAAAACCTCACCCAAGGCGTATCACTGCGTTCCGCTATATCCCACGTTTGCCTGTACCCCGGTTTGTACCCCACAATGGTTTCGTGAAAAACGACCTCTGGGGGTACAAGTCATGGGTCTGCTGAGCGAAACTCAGATCAGAGCGGCCAAGCCCGGCCCGAAGGAATACATGCTGAACGACGGGGACAACCTGTATCTGCGTGTACGCCCCACAGGCAAAGCCTGGATATACCGCTACATGCGGGATGGCAAGACACTCAAGATTGGCATGGGGCCATACCCGGAAGTCACTCTGGCGCAAGCCAGGGCCAAAGCCTTTGAAGCCAACAGCCAACGGGCAAATGGCCTGGACCCGAAAGAAGTTCAAGGCCAACAAGCGGAACAGGAGCGTCTAGCACGCCTGCACACCTTTGAGCTTCTGGCTCGCGCCTGGCACGCCAGCGCCAAGAAAGACAGGCAATGGTCAGACGATTACGGCCAGAAGGTCATACGGCATCTGGAAATCCACGTCTTTCCGTGGGTCGGCCACAAGCCGATCGAAACGATTTTGCCCACAGAGATTGTCCAAAGCTTGCACCGCCCAAAAGATCGGGGCAATCTGGAAACCGCCCAGCGAGTACGGGAGGTTGTCCAGCATGTGTATCAGCACGCCGTTGATATCGGCGCACTGGAACCGGCCAAGAACTTCGTCAACAAGAATACGGGCGGCCTTCCGCCACCCCGCAGCCGACATTACGCAGCCATGACGGAACCGGCACAGCTTGGCCAGTTGCTGCGCGATATCCGCAGCTACCACGGTCATTTCGTCACCCGCAGCGCTTTACGGCTGGCCCCTATGCTATTCCAGCGCCCAGGCCAGATCAGGCTCGCCCATTGGGAAGACATCAATTTCGAGGTTGAGCTATGGCGCTGCCCACCTGAAAAAATGAAGATGCGTGAATGGCAAAAACGGGATAGCCGCACACCTTCACACTTTGTCCCGCTTCCGCGTCAGGCTTTGGAGATTCTTGAGGAACTGTACCCATTGACCGGCCCAAGCGGCCCCGTGTTCCGCAGCATGTCGCGTCGTTCAGAGAAAAGCCGCTACATCAGCGACAACACCATCAATGTCGCGCTGCGTACCATGGGTTATGACACCAAGGAAGAAATCACTGGGCATGGCTTCCGTGCGACAGCGCGCACCATGATCCGCGAACACCTGGGCTGGGACCCGGATGTCATCGAGCGGCATCTGGCCCACGCCTCTGATGAAGAACTTGGCAGCAGCTACGACCGCGCAGCCTTCATCGCTCAACGCAAGGAAATGGTGCAGCAGTGGGCCGACTTCCTGGATGAACTGGAAGCCGGGAAGCTGCCTATGCCCGAGGACAACATACTGCAATTCATCCGCCACCGACCAAAGCGCGAATTGCGGTTTGGGACATAAGACAAAGAACCACTCAGGAGATACTGCAATGCTAAAATACGAGGACGCTAACGCCAGCCTAAATCTGACGGGGGTGAACATGAGCCAAACCACATCCAGCACCATCAATCGCATACGACGACACTCTGAGCCAGCAGTCAGCCACACCAAGGTGTTGGAAGGCGAGGCCCTGCTCAAGGATATGCGAGCTTACCGCAAGAAGGTCACCGCCTCGCCTGCCGCCGCCCGCAAATTTCTGGTCGAACTCGGCGTTCTCACCCCTGACGGCAAAAAGAAGCGTTTGATCCGTGACTAACTCGTGGCTGCTGTATCAAACACAACCATCATTTGTGCTTGGCTTTCACGGAACAGAGCAAGAGACGGTCAACACGCTGGTCGCTACCCCTCCAAGCACCTCAAACAGAGCGCCGGCAAGTACGAATGGCTTGGTCACGGCATCTATTTCTGGGAAAACGATCCGCTGCGGGCATACGAGTGGGCCAGCAACGGCAATCCCAAATCGAAAATCAAGTCACCGGATGCTGTCGGTGCCGTACTTGATCTGAAGTTGTGCCTGGATCTCACTACTCGATCAGGACTCGAAGAGGTTGCTGAAGCATACGAACTCCTGTCGGAAAGCTATAGCGAACTGGGAGTCGAATTACCGGCCAACGTCGGCGGCCCTGACAAGCTCCGGCGCGAGCTGGATTGCCAAGTCATCACTGCGGTACACAAATACCGTGACGAAAAAGGCTTGCCGCCCTACGATTCGGTGCGCGCACCTTTCCGGGAAGACGCTGAACTGTACCCAGGTGCCGGATTTCATCGACGCACCCACATCCAAATAGCTATCCGCAATCTGGATTGCATCAAAGGGTACTTCCGCCCTATCCCACGATAAGCCTGTCATCTCCAACAGGAATCCCCATGAACGAACCCCTCTCCGAGGTCATCCGCATCCGGGTGACCCCGTCCCATGCTGCGCGCCTGGGCGAAGCCGCCGCCTTGTCGGGGCTGTCCCTCTCTAACTATGTAAGGCGACGGCTCTCCGCCGACGACACCCTGCAGGAAGAACTGACGCTGCTGCGTCAGATCGCGGCCGACCTGGGCCACCTGCGCGATACTCGCGTGGCCGCTATCGAAACCGCCCATCTGCTGCGGGCCATGGCCAAGCCTGAACACCTTGCCATCGCGCAGCAAACCCTCCAGCAACAACGCTGACCCTTCCCCCGGCCTGCCCTACGGCCACCTGCTTTACCCCCTTCCCGGAGACTTCCCCCATGCACACCCTTCCCGCCTTGTGGGCCGGGGCGCTGGCGCTCGCCTGCGTTCTGGCTCCCGCTGCCCACGCCACCGGCACGATCGACCTGCTCACCGGCATTCCGCGTCTGGCTTGCGAAGCCACGCTATGCCTGTCGTCCAGCCTTCGCCCTGGTGAGTGCAGCCCGTCCCTGGATCACTATTTCGGCATAAAGAAGTTCAACCGGCGCGGCCTGGACTGGGCGGCGACGGTCGCGGCCAGACGCGCCTTACTATCTGAGTGCCCGGCAGCCAGCGACCCCGGCATGCCGGAACGTGTGGATGCAATTTCACGCGGGGCCGGTAAATGCGATGCGGAGTTTCTGAACCGCAGCTATGCGGGCACGGCATACAAATGGCGCGAACGCGGCTACAGCTACGGAAATGACGACAGCGAACCCGTCTATGAAGTCCACCCTCTGCCCACGGTCACGCTCACCCAACTGCCTACCTATTGCATTGTCTATAACGATCACGCCTGGACGCATGAACTGTCGGTGCGTTATGTGGGCCGTTCCGCCATGGGCGGGCGCTGGGTCAAAGCCGAGGATTACGAGGCGGCCCAGGCCAAGTGGGACGCTGAGCATGACGGGCAGTGGGCCAGCGGCTGGAACTTCTCGCTGACCGACCCCAGGCAGCGCAACGAATACTGAGGACGCCGCCATGCTTGCCGAGCTTGCCGCCCTGGCCCTAAGCTGCGCACCCCATATCCACCCGATCACCCTGCAAGCCCTGATACGGCATGAGTCCCGCGCCCGACAGTACGCCATTGGCGTCAACACCAAAGGCCACCCACTGCCGCGTCAGCCCAGGACACAGGCCGAGGCCAGCGCAGCGGCACAGCGCCTGATCGACCAGGGCATCGACTTCGACGCGGGGCTGGGCCAGATCAACGTACGCAACTGGGCCTGGCTCAAACTGGACAGCGCCACGGTCTTTGACCGCTGCCGCAATCTGGCGGCCGCGCAAACGGTGCTGGCCGATTGCTATGCCAGAGCCTTGCCCAGCCACAAGGATGCGCAGCAAGCCTTGCGCGCCGCATTGTCCTGCTACAACACCGGCAATTTCAGCCGGGGATTCAGCAATGGCTATGTCGGCAAGGTGCTGACGCAAGCCCGTATTCAGGTGCCGGCACTGGCTCCGCTGGAAAGCGAAACAGCAAAGTGGCCAGACCAGCCATCAGAACCCGCACAGCCATCCCAGCAGCACTCACAACCCCAGACCGAAGGCACGCCCGACGGCTTTTCTTCCAACCTGGCCCCTGACGGTTTTTCTCAACAGCGCGACAGCGAACCCGCCGCCGATCAGCACCCCGACGCCTGACACTCAGGCCACTACGGCCCACTCCTCCTTTCTTCTTCATCCGACACCCCAGCGCCACCCGGCGACCGGGGCAGGAGTCTTTGTATGTCTCTACTGAAACGCATCAAAAACGCTGCGTCCTCTCTGCGTTCCCGCCACACACTGACGACAGCCGCACTACTGTTGTGCTGCTATCAGACGGCATCGGCTCAATCCATCGGCGGCTTGTCCCGCGCGCAGACCACACTGCAAACGCTGCGGGACAACCTGGACATCATCCTGCCGATTGCCGCCGTCATTATCGGCATCATCATCTTCGTGCTGTATTCCGCCGAAGTGATGCGCAAGGACGACGCCATCCGCTGGGGTATTGGCGTGCTCCTGGCCGGATCAGCCGCCGAACTGGTGGTGCTGCTCTGGAAATAAGCCATGCCAGAAAACACCTACCCGGTCTTCAAGGGGCTGGGCCGCAAGGCCACCTTCATGGGGATACCGACAAAACTGCTGCTGGGCGCCTTTGCCTGCGTGGCCTTGATCGCCATGACAGCGGGCCTGGCCTGGTGGGGGCTACTCTTTGTTGTGATGCCCACCCTGGCGATTCTCACCCGCGACGACGATAAAGCCCTGGATGTGATCTGGCTGGAATGGAAGACCCGCCGCCGCAATCGCCATCAACGCTTCTGGCAGGGTTCCAGTTACGCCCTGCAGGGCTATCACCGCCACCGCCCCTGGCGCACGCTCATAAGATAAAGGATACCCCATGACTGCTGCCGCCACCCTCGCCGTGGACGAACGGCGGGTTTCGCGCTACCTGCCTTATTCCCACCATGTCACCGATCAGATCATTGCCTGCGACAACCATGAGTATCTGGCCGTCATCAAGGTGGCGGGCCGCGCACCCGACGCCTACGCGCAAGACGAACTGAAAGCCTGGATCGAAGCCCTGCATAACGTGTTGCGCGGCCTGCCTATGGGCTCGGTCGGGCTTTACTCGCATATCGTGCGCCGCCGTGTCACGGAATACCCGCAAAGCACATTCAGTCAGCCCTTCGCTACCCGCTTCGACGCGGCCTATCGGGCCACCTTCGACGCTTCCGGCCTGATGGTCAACGACCTGTACCTGAGCATTCTGGTTCACCCGGTGCAAGACCCTATCCTTGGCACCTTCGCCAGCCTGGAAAAAGCCGACGCCCAGCGCATCGCGCACTGGCAGGCGGAATCCATCGAGCGCCTAAACGGCATTGTTCGCACCCTGACGGCGGGCCTGTACCGCTACGACCCGCAAACCCTGGGCATTGCGGATCGCAAAGGCTTTGCCTTCAGTGAAACCGCCGAGTTCCTGGGCTTTCTGCTTTCTGGTCGGCACCGGCCTGTGCCGGTCAGCCGGGAGCGCCTGCGCGACACCCTGCCCTGCGCCAGACCGATTTTCGGACACCACGGCGAGCTGGGAGAACTGCGCACGGTGGCCGACTCGCGCCTGTTCGGGATGATGGAACTGCGCGACTACCCCGAAGCCAGCAAGCCCGGCCACCTTGACCGGCTGCTGGGCCTGCCGCATGAGTGTGTGCTGACCCAATCCTGGGGCAGCCATACCGGAGCCGCCGCCAAGAAACTGGTCAAGAAGCATCACAAGCTGCTGGTCGATTCCGGCGACGACGCCGGTAGCCAGATCAGCCAGCTGACCCAGGCCATGGACGATCTGACCTCCAGCCGCCTGGGGCTGGGCGACCATCACGCCACCTTGCTGATTTATGGTTACACCGCCGAAGGGGTGCGCCAGGCGCTGGCGCAGACCGCCACTGCTTTGGCCGAGGAAGCCATCGGCTTCAGGCCGCTGGAGCGGGCGCTGGAAGCCGGGTTCTGGGCGCAACTGCCAGGCAACTGGCACTGGCGGCCACGCCCTGTGCCCATCACCTCGCTGAACTTCCTATGCTTTTCCAGCCTGCACAACCAGTTGACCGGCAAACCGGCTGGCAACCCCTGGGGGCCAGCCGTCACCCTGCTCAAAACCCAGACGGGCAGCCCGTTCTTTTTCAACTTCCATGCGTCCATCGAAGACATGGATGAAACCGGCAAACGCCGCCCCGGCAACACCATGATTATCGGCATGACCGGCACCGGCAAGACCGTTCTGCAAGGCATGCTGCTTACCCAGGCGCAGAAGTTTGGCGCAACCTGCGTCGTCTGGGACAAGGATCAGGGGATGCAGGTGCTCATCATGGCGCTGGGCGGCCATTACTTCAATATTCGCCTGGGCGAAGCGACCGGCTGGAATCCATTTCAGATGGAACCTACCAAGGGCAATGTCGCGTTCATGGTGCGCCTGGTGGTGTGGCTGGCCGAGCGCCGGGGCGAAGCCGTCAGCACGCGCCAACATGCCGACATCACCCAGGCTGTGCAGCAGCTGACCACACTCATTGACCGTGAGGCCCGCACGCTCTCGACCCTGAACACCCTGCTGCCCAACCCCTACAGCGAGGATGACAGCGCCAGCACCATTCACGCCCGACTGGCCCCCTGGTGCCAAGGCGGGGAATACGGCTGGGTCTTCGACAACCCCGCCGACGAACTGAGTCTGGCAAGCGACGGCAGCACACCCGCCCTCTTTGGCTTTGACCTGACCGAACTGCTGGACGATGACACTGTGCGTGGCGCGGCCACCATGTATCTGAAACACCGCATCGACGCCCTGCACGATGGCCGACGCATCATCAACCTGTATGACGAGTGTCAGCACCCGCTGAAAGACCGGCATTTTCAGGAGGACATGCAGGACGCGAGCCGCACCATACGCAAGAAAAACGGCGTGCTGGCCTTCGCCACCCAGGAACCCGGTGCCATCACAGAAAACCCAGTCGGTCCCTCGCTGGTGCAGCAGACGGCCACCTTGATTCTGCTGCCCAACCCCAGGGCCAAGGCCAGCGATTACATCGAAGGCTTTGGACTGACCGTGGCCGAGTTCGAGCTTCTGAAAACGCTGGGCGAGGCCAGCCGCAAGTTTCTGGTCAAGCAAGGCTCCAGCGTCACCGTCGCCCAGCTGGATTTATCCGGCTGCGACGATGAACTGCTGGTGTTCTCCGGTAGCCCCGATATGGCGGAGATTGCAGAGCAGGCCGTCGCCCAGGCCGGGCCAGACCCGGCCGACTGGCTGCCCGTCTATCTCGACACCGTCCGGCAAAGCCGCCAGACCCCTGCCAACGCATAGGAAGATCACCCATGAAACCAGATACCCACGACCGGGACAAGGAACGGGCCGCGCTTGAACACCGTCTGCGCCAGGCGCAGGCCCAGGACGATTTGCAAGCCGCCAAGGATAGGGACTTCTACACCCGCCTGGGGCTGGACAGCCCCGATAGCCAGCCGCCGGAAGAGGTATTCACCATCTCCATCCACGCCGAACACTGGACGCATGAAGCCCTGAAAGCGGGCGAACCCCATGCCCGCAACACCGAACTGGAGCGCGTCACCGTTGATGCGGAGGAGCTGGCGCGTTATGGCCGCGATTACGGAATATCTGAACCATCAAGCACCGATCCCACCATAACCTCACACCTCTGGTTTCGTTCCACCTATCCACGCGAAGATCGTGCCTATTTTGAGCAAGGTGTAGAGAAGTATTACAGCCTGCATGTTCACGAAGTGAATGGCCACGCGCCCGGCCCGGAGGATTTTCAGCGAGTCGCCAACCTGATTGATGTGCGCTTCGACTATGAAATACCGCTGCCCAACCGGGAAGAACAGGAGGGGCCAGACCTATGCCTATGATCCCTTCCGAACCGCAACGCAGCCCGACGCCTGACGAAGCTGCCGGCATGGCCTGGTGGAACATTCTGAAACCAGCAGAGCGCGCGTACTGGCTTACAAAGGCCGGGGCCGCTTGCAGCGTGGCCGACGCCTGGGCCGCGTTCAAACGCAGCCAGATTCGTTCCCATAACCGTTCACCATAGAGCCCACCCCATGAATCGAAGACATTTCATCGCCGCTGCGGGCGCAGCCACCCTGCTGACCGTCCTAGCCGGATGCAAGACGGAACCGGACGGTGAAAAATTTCTTGGGTACTGGTACGCCGATCACGGGCGCTACCCCCCCACCCTGATTCATATAGAACGCAACGGCGACAGCTTTCTGTTCACTGCGACCGCATGGAACAACCTGGGCAAAGTCGGCTATCGCTCCAACAGCGTCCCAGCGGTACTCAAGGGCGCTGACAACATCCTTGTCGTCGCCGATAACACTCAGGTTGCCTACAAGGAAGCGGATGATGAAATCGTATCCGAGCGCCTGAAGGCGCGTCGCATCACTGAGGCCGAGTACCAGGCCGCTATCTCCAGGCAATAAACCTTTCCCGCTCATCCCGAGCGCGGCCCCCTGAAGACGGCGACACTGCTCGCCGTCACCCTTTCCCGGAGTATCCCCATGACACGCTACAAGTTTCTTGCGGCGGGCCTTGTCCTGTCCGCTACTTTCCTGCACCCCGCTCACGCCAGCGGCATCCCGACGGTGGATGCGGCCACCATTGCCCAGTTACAGGAGCAACTGCTGACCGCCCGCGACCAGTTGGCGAATTTGACCGAACAACTCGCCACTGCCAAAGATCAATTGGCCGCGTTCACGCAATCCAGCGGCTACGGCAATCTGGCCAATGATTACGACATCCGCAACCAGCTTCGCGCCGCCTTGCCTTCCAGCGCCAACGACCTTCTGAACCGGGCAGGTAGCTCAGGATTGAATGGCGATGTATCCCGCATTACCAATGATGTGCTGGCCCCGGTGAATTTCCGGGAGGATCGTCAGGCACTCTCGAAGCGCGCGCTGAACATCGAGGCCACCGCAAAAGCCATGAGCGAACGCGCCTATGACTCGATGACACAGCGACTATCCAATATAGATTCACTGCAAGACAAGATCAACCACACCACCAACCCAAAAGAGATTGCCGAACTCCAGGCGCGCATACAGATCGAACAAGCCAATATCGCCGCTGAACAGACTCGTATCCAGCTTGCCGCCCAGCAGCTGGAAGCGGAACGACACCTGTTGCAAGCCAGGGCGAAACGGGTATACGGCGGCTGGTTCGGGCAGGGCCAGGGCGCAGGCGCAGGCTCAACCACTACTACTGAATAGGTTGTCGCATCATGGCCAGCCTCACCCCCGCTGTCGCGCCGCCATCATCCCCTGGCGACATCGCTCAATGGGTTATGACCCAAACCGAAAGCGTCTTGGCCGATGCCGTGAATGGCCCGATGCAGGCGCTGTTTGAAGCCCTTATGCCGGTGATTGTCGTGGGGCTGACGCTGCAATTCGTGGTGTACGCCTTTGCCCTCATGCACGGCCAGAGCAATATGACGGTGACAGAGTTCGTCCGTAAAGCCATTCTCGTTGCCATCATTTCCATGATTTTTGGCGCGGGCGGCCTTTACCAGAACGACATCGCTAAAACCATGATCGCGCTACCCGACGATGTCAGCCAACTGGCGCTTGGCACCGGCAACGTCGCCCTGGAGGTGGACAGACTGCAAAATGAAACCAGCGAAGCCTCCAACGCCATGTTGGGCGCAAGCGACCAGCCCTGGTACAACTTCTTGCCTTCAACAAGAGAAGTGCTGGTCAGCATCCTGGCAACGCTGCTACGGATCAACGCCGCCGTGGTGGGCAGCCTCATCATGGTCATTATCGTGGTCTGCAAAGTCGGCATGGCACTGATTGTCGCGGCAGGCCCGCTCCTCATTGCAGCCACCCTGTTTGAACCTACGCGGCAACTGTTCAACAGCTGGGTATCTCAAGCATTGAACTTTGTGTTCCTGGCCTTGCTTGCTGGGCTTGTCTTTGGCCTCATTCTGCAGCTCAACATCCAGTTGATCCGCATGATCGCTGAACAAATAGAAACTGGTATGGCAGATGTGCTCTCGCTGTTCGGTGCTCAGGTGCTGGTAGGCGCGGCAAGCCTGGTCATCATGGTCATGATTCCCGGTCTCGCCGCCGGTCTTTCCAACGGCTTTGGCGCTCAGCTGGGCGTCGGTTCCGCTGCCCGTGGCGCATTCTCCATCATGCGGCTGCGCAGCATGCTTCGGCTACGCGCCAAGTAAGCAAACCGCCTGTCCGCCCTACCAGGCCAGCCCCTTTCCCTTTCCATCCGTCTGCCAGCCCGGCAGGACAGGAGCCTTTCCCATGCAAAAAATCTTTGTGGGCCTGGCACTGGCCGGGCTGCTGGCTGGCTGCGCCTTTCACGCGCCGCCGCCGCCCCAGCCCGCCGACGCGCCGCGTGTTCCCGTCAACGCCTCGCCACCGATTACCCAAGGAGTCTGAGCCGTGTCAGAAGCCATTAAATCCGAAGACATCGCCGCCTGGCTGGAACAATCGCGCGGCCTGGAGCGCGACCACCTCGGCGAACTCGTTAAAAGCCGTAAACGCGCCTGGCAGGTTGCCATCGGCGCGGGCGTCATTGCCTTGGCATCCGTGGTGGCCGTGGCGGGACTCACCCCCTTGAAGCAACCACCCCAAATGTATGTGGTGCGGGTCGATGACGCCACCGGCACCATTGAGCATGTCAGCACCCTGGGCCAGCCCATGGAAGACTACGGCCAGCGCATCGCCAAGTATTTCCTGAACACCTATGTGCTGAACTGCGAAAGCTACAGCTGGCAAACCATACAGGAGCAATTCGACACCTGCGCCCTGCTATCTTCCGTCCCTATTCAGACTCAGTACGGCCAGCGCTTTGAAGGGTCGGAGGCCGTCACCACCCGCCTTGGCACCTTGGGCACGGTCGATGTGCAAGTCCATTCCATCACCCTGGGAGCGAACCAGTCGGCCATTGTCCGCTTCACCAAGGCAGAACGGGAAGTCACCACCGGCAACATCACAAAGGTCAGGCATTTAATCGCCACCATGGCCTATCAGTACGTCGATGTGCCATTGACGGAAGCCGTCGCCCGCCGCAACCCGCTAGGCTTTCAGGTCATGCGCTACGACCTGGCCGCCGACCTCTCGCGCTGACCCCGGCAAGGATCAGAAGGAATCCCCCATGTTTGAACACCTCCTTATCCGGCGGGCGCTGGCGCTGCTGTTGTGCCTGTCCGCGCCAGCCAGCGCCCTGGCGCTGGAGAACCCGCACGCCTCCCGGCTCGATCATCGCGTGCGCTATGTGAACTACCACCCTGCTGATGTGATCCAGCTGGATGCCGTCATCGGTGTGGCCACGCATATCCAACTGGAACCCGGCGAAAGCTATGTCTACCATGTCTTTGGCGACAGCCAGGCGTATGCTTTCACCTACAAGAACCACCATCTGTTTTTCAAGCCGACCGCCGAGGATGCCGATACCAACCTCATCGTCATCACCGACCGGCGCGATTACAGCTTTCGGCTGTCCTACAGCGACAACCGCGGCTCGCCCGCGCTTTACAAGCTGGTGATCCGTTACCCGGAGGTCGAAGCCCGGCAACGCGCCCAGGCCGCGCAAAAGGCCGCCGTGGAACGCGCGCTGCAAACCTCAAACCACCCGATCAACTGGACGGCCTACACCCGTAGCGGCGATGCGGCCATCGCGCCGGTACACGCCTGGGACGATGGCCGTCAGACCTGGCTGCAATTTGCTCCCGAAGTCGACATTCCCACGGTGTACCGCGTCACCCCGGACGGCCAGGAAGTCATCACCAATCACCACATGGCCGATGAACGCACCATGGTTCTGCATCGCACCGCCGCCCGTTGGCATCTGCGGCTGGGCGACCACGTGCTGGCTATCCACAACGACGCCTACGGCAGCACGCCCGTCCCGGCCCATACCGGCACCACCTCACCGACGGTACGCAGAAGCATCAAGGGCGCGACACCCCACGCCCCCGCGCCTGTATCCACGCTGCGCATCCGCGAGGTCACGCAATGAAGGAATCATTCCCCATGACGGCAAACGAACACGGCCCGGCGCAAGATGCCAACCCCGACGCCACCCGCCTGGAACGGGAAGCGCTACGCCTGGACAGCACCGGGCGCAGCGCTCCACGCGGCGCTCGGGCCTTTCTCTGGCTCACCATACTGGTCGCCATCGCCGTGGCGGTCGGCGTACTCATGAAAACCTGGGGCAGAGACCCCGGCGCAAAGGCCGATAATGGCCTGGAAGCAGGCCAAAGCGGGATTACCAACCGCCTTAAACCCCCAAGGGTGGAACGCCCTGCGCCACCCGCTCCCCCGCCGCAACCGGCCCCGGAGCCGGTTGCCCTCCCCAGCTACGTTGTCCCGCCACCTGCGCCCGCCGCGCCGCCGCCCGTCGATGAACTAGCCCAGCGTCGGCTTGCCAGCCCGCTGCAAGCGGGCGGTGCAGACGGCAGCGGCACGTCAAATAGCCAACCGGACAACCCCTCTGGCCCCTACCGCGATGCCGGCCCTCTAGCCGACAAGCTGCGACCGCTGGAACTGGCCCCTTCCGTTGCCGGACAACTGGGCGACCGCCATTTTCTGCTGACCCAAGGCACCATGATCGACTGCACTTTGCAGACGGAACTGGTCAGCACCCAACCCGGCCTGCTGACCTGCCTGGCGACACACGATGTCATGAGCGCCAACGGCAAGGTCAAGCTGATTGATGCAGGCACCAAATTTACCGGCTATCAGTCCGGCGGCATCCAGCAAGGCCAGGCCCGCGCCTTTGTGACATGGAACAGACTGGAAACCCCAACCGGCGTGATCGTGGATCTAGCTTCCCCCGGCACCGGCCCCTTGGGGGCAGCCGGGCTGGACGGTCATATCGACAACCATTTCTGGGAACGCTTTGGCAATGCCATCCTGCTGTCGCTGGTCGGCGACTTCGGCAATTGGGCATCCAACCAAGGGCAATCCGGCAGCAACAACATCCGCTTCGACCACACAGCCGAAGGCGGCCAGGAAGCCATTGCCAAGATTCTGGAACGCTCCCTGGACATTCCCCCCACGCTTTACAAGAACCAGGGCGAACGCATCGGCATCATGGTCGCCCGCGATCTGGATTTCAGCCATGTCTACGAACTTGAAGCTATCCCTTGACCCGCTGCCCTTTGATCGCGCCATTGCGGTGCGCACCTTCCTGCGCCCCTTATCCGGGCATCTGGACGACCCCGAAGTGACGGAAATCGCCATCGTGCGCGCCGGGGAACTCTACACCCGCGAGCGCGGTGCCTGGGTACTGCATGCTTGTCCGGCGCTGACTTACCCCCATCTGGAAGCCCTGGCCACCGCCCTGGCGGCCTACAACCACATGGCCCGCAGCCCCATCCAGTCGGTCATCCTGCCTGACGGCGAACGCGGCCAGATCGTGCAGCCCCCGTCCTGCATTGACGGCACCCTGGCCATCAATATCCGCAAGCATGCCCAAGTCGCGCTGTCTCTGGAAGAACTGCTCGCCCAAGGCGCGTTTGCCGCCGCCCAGGATGCCGGCGCAGGCTATTCGGCGGATGGCCTGTCGCCCACCGACCAGGCGCTGATGGCGCTCAAGGCCGCTGGCGACCTCCCCGGCTTTCTGCATGAGTCGGTGCTGGCGCGCAAGAATCTGGTGATTTCTGGGGCCACCGGCTCGGGAAAAACCACCTTTGCCCGCTCGCTCATCGACCGCGTGCCGGTCGATGAACGGCTGGTGACGATTGAGGATGTGCATGAACTGATCCTGCCCCGACATAGAAACCGGGTCCACCTCATGTATGGCGGCGCGCGCGGTCGCGTCTGCGCCACCGAAAGCCTGGCCGCCTGCATGCGTTTATCCCCCGACCGGATTTTCCTGGCTGAACTGCGCGGCCCCGAAACCTGGGATTATCTGGCCGCGCTCAATACCGGCCACCCCGGCTCTGTCACCACCACCCACGCCAATGGCGCAGCCGATGCCTTTGACCGTCTGGCGATGCTCATCAAGCAATCGCCCACCGGCGGCAATCTTGATCTACCGACCATTCAGGCGTTTTTGCGCCAGACGGTAGACATCGTGCTGCACTTCGAGCGCTTCCGCTTAAAAGAACTCTGGTTTGAGCCACGGCGACAGGTCAGCGCCTGAACCGTATCGACCTTTAGCCAGCATCCCCAAACGCGACCTCACTGGGTCGCCCACCCCCTGAAACCCGTGTGAGGCGCTGCACACGTTCTGGGCGGGCCTTGTATGGACTCGTCTGGAATTTTTATCCATGCCCGCATCCACCCGTGCCCCCTTTCACCAAGACAACAACCTGCTGCGCCTGTCAGCCGCCATGCAACGCGCCCAACAGAAAGCCGCCCAGGCCATCGCTAACGTCGCTGAAAAGCAGGCCACCACGCCTGCCCCTTTCATCTTGCCGGGCATCAACGAAACCGCCCGCGCCATTCCCAATTACATTGCCCGCAGCGCCATCTTCGCGCCGGTACGCCGGGGCTGGCGTCCACTACATGACGACACGGTGTTTCTGGAAGGCACGAACATCCTCCTCAAAGGTTCCGGCAAGCAACTGAGCGAAGACCATGCCGACATCTGGATGCACGCCATGTATTTGCAGACCACCGCCTTGCTGGGCGAAGCGCCGGTTATCAACCGCGCGGATTTTCTACGCGGCATGGGCCGCCCCACCGGCGGCAGCGCCTACGACTGGCTGCACGAAGGCATGAAAGACCTGGCCCGCTTTACCCTGTGCATCGAAGCCCGCCGCAAGGATGGTTCCGTGAAATACAGCTATGGCAAACACCCCTCGACCCGCGTGCTGGCCATGTTGGGCGGCTTCGATTACCACGAAGCCAGCGGCAGCTACACCCTATACGCAGACCCGCGCTGGGCGCAGATTTTCGGCAACCGGGAATATGCCCTGGTGGACTGGACCAAGCGCCTGCAAATGCGCCACGACCTCTCCAAAAGCCTGCAACGCCTGATCGGCACGTCTGCCGACATCCAGCAGAAATACAGCCTGTACATCCTCAAGCAACGCGCCCAATACACCGGGCGCATGCGGGACTTCCGGGCGACGCTGGAGCGCAGTCTGGCCGAACTGGAAGCGCTGAAAGTGATCGCCGAACCCCGGATTGAAACCGCCATCCGGGGCCATGAACAGGCGGTATGGACGCGGCTGGATCGGTAGATTTTCATCGTCATAGCATCGCGCTTGCACACCAAAACCGCCAGCCTGAGCGCCTTTTTCAACCTGTGGATAAGTGCTTTTTGCCGCCGTCATAGCATCGCTCCTAGCTCGTCATAAGATCGCGGCCTTTCGTCACAGCATCGCGCTTTATCGTCAGAACATCGCGCCTCATTTCTGCAAACCCGCATGAGCAGGGGCTTTCCAGCCATCGAAACGCCTTCTACCTTATTTCTACCTTTCTTCTACCCAACCAGCCTGTGAATAAGTCGGACGGCCCACGCTGGTAACCCAGGCCGTCTTGCACCGTCACGCCGGGCAGCCGCCCTTTCGGGCCACCCCTTCTCCCCTCCCCCATCACGGCCTTCAAGCTGCAAGACAAAGGATCTCTCATGACCACGACCATTGACACCCGCATGCTCGACATCGCTCAACATGCCGCCGTATCCGGCATTGGCGCCATGAGCCTGGGCGAAGCACTGACCGCTGCCCTGGTGCTCAATCGCAGCGACTGGCTACGCGAACGCGGCTACAGCATCGTCGAAGCACTGGAGCGCATCGGCCCGGAATGGGCGGCTCGGCTCTCTGCCGTCGCCCAGCAGTTTCATGACGAAGTCACCCGCGCCCGACTGCGCTTCTCCTTCGAGATTGTTCCCCACCCCAACGACGCCGGCGGCTTCACCCTGCGCCTGCTCGAAGCGGGCGAAGAAGTCGGCGGCGGGCAGTTCCGCGCCCAGGGACAATCCGGCCCCTTCACCGATGAGCAATCCGCCTACGACGAAGCCCTGGCCACGGGCCGCTCCTGGCTGGTGGATAAGCAGGCCGCCGTCTTTCCCCAGCTGTCGCGCTGAACACGCACCATCCCACCCTCTGCAGGAAACCTATGAATGACTCTCCCTCCATCGCTCGCTACCGCGCCGCGCTCGCGGCGCTGGACCCCCGCATCAGCATTGCCGCACAACTGCGCGCGCTGTTCCCCCTCATCGAGGCCGAACTAGCAGCAGGCGTTCCCCATGCCGCCGTGCAGGACGATCTGGCCGCAGCGGGCCTGAGCGTTCAGCGCAGCACCTACGCCATCACCCTGTACCGCTGGCGCAAAGCCAGGCGGGCAGCTCCCAACACCCAGACACCAGCGGCAAAATCCTCGCCCAGCCCTGCTACCCCTACTCCTTCCCCCGCGCCGGCACTCGACGCCATCCAGGGCCGACCGCGCAACATCCAGACCCCCGGCGACCTGCGCAAGATTCGCGACATGCAGATCGACCTTGAAGCCCTGCGCCGCGAAGGCCTGGCCAACCGCGCCGCCGCCCCAGATACCCACCCATCGAAAAGGGATGAACCATGAAAGTCGCCGTTCTCAACTACACCGGCTCTGTCGGAAAAACCGTTGTCGCCTCCCACCTGCTGGCGCCCCGCATGAACGGAGCGCAAATCTTCGCGGTGGAGTCCACCAATGAAACGGGGGCCGACCTGGGCTTGAACGTCGATCAGTTGCGCGGCGAACACTTTGGCAGGTTATTCCGCGAACTGCTGACCCGCGACGACGCAATTGTCGATGTGGGGGCCAGCAACATTGAGGACTTTCTGACGCACATGATGCGCTACGAAGGCGCGCACGAGGAAATGAGCTACTTCGTGCTGCCGGTCATCAATACCGGCAAGGCCCAGCGCGAAACCATCAAGACCATCGCCGCTCTGGCCGAGCTGGGCGTAGCCCCTGAGCGGGTACGGATTCTTTTCAACCGGGTCGATAGCAGCGTACAGGATGAGTTCCCCTCCATCCTGGCGTACGCCGCCAAGACCGGCGAAGTGCAGGCCAACCCGCTGGCCGTCGTCTACGAAAACGAGGTCTTCGAGCTGCTGGCCGATCAGCGCACCACCATTGCCGATGTGCTGGCCGACCAGACGGATTACCGCGCCCTGCTGCGCGAAGCCGACCCCGGCGACCATGCCCGTATCTCACAACTGAGCAACCGGCACGCCTTGCGCGCCCTGGCCAAGCCAGTGGACAGGCAAATGAACGCGGCCTTCAGCGCACTGTTCGCCTGAGCCTGATCATCATGGAACCCCTCGCACCCCCAGGCGGCTCACGCACCAAGCTGGACTTGCTGTATTACGAAGTGCTGGGCGAAGTCGCGGGCCTGGTGGACAGGCTGGACAGCGTCACCCAGCGCCTGGATGCCGCGCAGCAGCAAATGCAGGCCATGGCCGACACCCAGCAAGTCCTGCCCCAGCAACTCAGCCGCCACCTGAGCGACACGATGGCAGAAGCCGCCAAGCCCATCCAGCAGCAGACGCAACACGCCATTCAGGCCATGCTGGCCGACACCCACGCCCGGCTGGACCACCTGGCCGGGGAAGCGGCCCAGTACGCCAGCATCGCCCACCAATCCGTGCGGCGCATGGCGCTGATCGCCCTGGCCGTGGGCGGCGCTGCAGGCGTGTTGGGCGGCCTGCTCGCCGGCCTTGCCCTGGGCCAGCGTCTGATCTCTTGAGAGTCCGCACCATGTCCACCTTGATCTCTCCCATCACCCGGCGGCGCATTGCCGCCTTCTCTCTTGTGCTCTTTCCGACCGCCGCCTGGATGGTCGCCGCCACCTGGGGTAGCCAGATGCGTTGGCGCGACTGGAATGCCCAGACTTTCCGGCATTTTGCAATGCTCACACCGGAATACCCCCTGCTTTATGGGGCACTGGGCTTCGGCCTGGTGCTGGCGCTCATGCTAGTTGTGTTCATCGGTCGCACAGCCCGGACAGAAGGGTTTGAAGGGGCGGGCTATAAGCGATTCGTGCGCGGCACGCGCACCACCTCCGCAAAAACCCTGGCCCGCCAGTGTGAAGAAAGCGGCAAGCAGCAGATCGATGTGGGCGGGATACCCATGCCCACCGCCAATGAAAACCTGCACCTGCTGATCAGCGGCGCGACCGGCTCTGGAAAATCGGTGCTGTTGCGCAATATGGCCGCTTCCGTACTCAAGCGCTCTCGGCACGACACAGCCTGCCGCGCCGCGCCCGAGCGCAATGACCGCATGGTCGTGATCGACCCCAACGGCGACTTGCTCAGCAAGTTCTGGCAACCCAATGATGTGATTCTCAACCCGTACGACGCCCGCAGTCAGGGCTGGTCGTTCTTCAATGAAGTGCGTGCCGATTACGACTGGAAGCGCCTGGCACGCTCCATGGTGCCCATGAGCCAGGACAAGAACGCCGAGGAATGGAACGACTTTGGCCGCCTGTTGCTGCGCGAAACCGCCAAGAAACTGCACCAATTACAGGGCGACGAGGCCAGCATCATGGACTTGTTTCGCCTGTGTACCATCGAAGAGCCCAAGGTCTTGAAGCAGTTTCTGGAAGGCACACTTGCCGAATCCCTGTTTGTCGGCTCCAGCGAAGCCAGCAAGGCGCTGTCTTCCGCCCGCTTTGTGCTGTCGAACAAGCTTTCGGAACACACCGGCACGAAACCGGGCAAGTTCTCCATCCGCGACTGGCTGGAGCAACCCAACGGCGGCAACCTGTATATCAACTGGCGCGAAGACATGATGAGTTCCATGAAACCGCTGGTGTCCTCCTGGGCCGACGTGTTCATCACCTCCATCCTGTCCATGCCAGAAAGCGCCCACCGGCGCTGGTGGCTGTTCATTGATGAACTGGCCAGCCTGGAAGGCTTGCCGTCACTGGAGGCTGGCCTGACCAAAGGCCGCAAGAACGGCCTGCGCATTGTGGCGGGCCTGCAAAGCACCTCTCAGCTGGAATACATCTATGGTCGAACCATGGCCATCACCATCCGGGCCAGCTTCCGCAACCTGGCCGTGCTGGGCGGCTCACGCACCGACCCGCAAACAGCCAAGGACATGAGCGAGAGCCTGGGCAAGCATGAAGTGGAACGCCCCAAATACAGCATCAGCCGCAGCGCGGATCATCGCAATACGTCGGACAACATGGACCGGGTGACTGAGGATGTGGTGACGGCGGCGCAGATACAGGCACTGCCGTCGTTGGGTGGGTATGTGGCCTTGGCGGGGGATTATCCGATTGCTCGGGTGAGGTTGCCGATCATGCTGTATGGGGCGGCAGCGGAAGCGTTTCGGGAGTCTGGGCATATCCCAAAGGCTGCCCGACCCCCTTTAACATCTACCGGCGACTAGACTAGGTTTCTGTTTACTTCAGAATCTTGTTGGCGTGCGCGAACAATTTACCAACGCTTTCTCTCTCATGCGGCCTGAGGTCAGACGCAACATGACTACGCGTCCAACGAAGAAATGCCTTGGCTAGCTTATATTTACTGAAATCTGAAATCGATCGTTCAAAAATGCTCACGATGCTCTGCGACGGAAAAGCTTCTGCATCAGCAGCTACATCCCACCCTAATTCAGACTTCGCGATGCCGACCAGAGTCTCACGAAACAGATCCTCAACCTCAGCCTTTTGGACCGAACCGGCATAAAAATCCTTTGTTCGCATGATAGCGCGCTGGCCAAGCGCATGCACCAATGTCTCCTGTTTGGCGGCTTGATCTCCCGCTGCGTCCGAGTCAAGCAGTGCCGCCACTTTGAGCTTATGCGCATGCAGGATCGTGGCGTAGTAAACCACCTTTCCGGCATTGCCGGCCGGAACGAGTGCAATTTTTTCATCAAGCGCTTTCTCGCCACTTTCGGTAAAAAGCTGCGATATCGCGTCAATGTACCAATAGTCAGTAAGGCCTTCCAGCACGAGGTTCCGCTGTTGGGCAAAAAGACTCTGTGCCATATCGTATCCAAGAGCTTCTTGCAACGGCAGTAGCGCGGGCGAATCGGAAGCCGCAACTGTAGTACTTACTTTGCTACCTATCTTGCGATCCTGGAGCTCGACAACCCTTACCAGATCCAGTTCGTCGGGGCCAACAAGAAATGGTGAATGCGTTGTGTAGATAGTCTGATTGTTCTCTGCCAGCTTTGAAAGAGTGTGACGGAATTCCCGCTGTTTCAATCCGTGCAAGCTCACGCCGGGTTCGTCCAGCAACAGGATAGCGTTAGTATGCTTATCCCCCGCCTCTGCAAAAAACACGACAAAAAAGGAAACCAACCACTGAAAACCCTCGGAACGTTGATCGAGCTCGACTTCAACACCAATCGAATCTTCAACGACGAGCTTCAAGTATTGTCCGTCCGGGACGATCCGCACCTTCGACGCCTCCCCCCGACTCTCATCGGGAGCCCAAATCATACGAATTTCATCGGTCAATCTGACGCTCGCGGCATTGAGTTGATAATGGCGGTCGTCGAGTTTGGCTTGGTAACTCTTGACACCTTCAGCGTCACCGGCAGTTGGCCGCTCAGCGGCTGCGAGGGAGGACAATTCCCGCGCCGTGAAGCCAAGCAACTTCAATAAACACATATTGCCATAATCGTAAGCGTCATCGTCCAGCAACTTGCTCTCAATACGGGTGGCGAGGTGGTCGAGCTGAATTCTAGGACGCACCCGGAAATAGTTATTGAAAAGGACAAATGTAGGGCACATTGCACTAAGCCGTTCTAGCACCTCTCCTCGCAACTTTGCCACGCCGCAGGCCTCCATAAGCCTGTCGTACCGCTCCTCTTCAGAATGCGATGTCTCATCGATATAGGGAAGAGCCGCCTCCAAAAGCTTCTTGAGAGAATCACCCCTTTCTGCAGTGATGTCACTGCTTTCATTCCACGCACTCACCAGCCCCTGGATAGCGTCAGCAGCGGCTGAGCTGTTCGCAGACACACTTTCTTCACGCCCTCCACGGCGAAGATGGGCGAGTAAACGCACGATGTCTTTTGAAATTGACTGGATTTTCGGGGTACTCGGCACATCATCCATACCGTGGACGATCTTGTCAGACGCGTACCGAATTCGCCAGTAAGTGACGTTCTTATATCCATCGGGCAACTCGGCTTTGTCCGTAGCTTCGAGCGAGAATTTTCCCTCTACAACCGGAGTCTCGTCTGGATCGATTTCTTTGGTGCGTAGCTGGTGATATCGGGCTCTGGGGAAGTCTCTAAGGGGGTTCAAAGCCTCAACGTCATCCGGGCGGTTCAGATGCTGAATAGCTTGCAGAATTGCAGTCTTTCCAGCCTAGTTGGCACCGACAAGGATAGTCTTTCCGTTTTCTACGTCGAACATCCCAGTATCGTTGACACTTCGATAATTACTGACTCGCACCTCGGTCAACCGCATGATTTTTCACCTCCCAATTCAATGTGTAGCTTTTCGTTTTAGAAAGCTACTGGTGTACTGTACCGGAAAGATGTGACCTGTAGTCAAATCGTAGACGATCGTGTGCTGACAATGCTCAATAACCAATAAATATCACTCATAGTGAAAAATTATTGACAAAACACCAGTCCTCTGTTGTAATGACGTTGGCCAGGCGTATCGCCTAGGTATCGTTCTTTGAAGTAGTGCTCTTACCGTAGAAGCGAAAGGTTAGTGTGTATTGCCTGAAGTGATTCAGGCCGCTCCTTCATCCAGTGTTGGAGATTTTGAGGTGAGGCAGGCCGGGCAGCAATCGGTCAGCCGCGAAGGTCCGCCCTCGCACCGCCCCACGTGTCCCTAGTTAGCAAGTACCAATCTGCTAATTGTGATTCGTGCAGAGCGATCAGCATGGACGGGGCTTCATAGCCGCGAAGACTGGTGTTGGGCTTGCGCATCGAGTTGGCTCCTTTCGGCCTATCGCCTTGTTACGGGGCTTCGGCGCTGTGCCGGATTCAACAGGAGCATTCCTATGCAATACCACGCTTTAAAGAACAGCATCGCAACGCTCCAAAAGCTGCGCGATGCGCATTACAGCCAACTCGATGCTGGTGCTCTGGCAGAGCTGGATGACGTGCTGCAGCAGCTTCGCAACACGTTGGAAGGTTCTGAACGGCGGGGGCTCGAACACAACGACCTTGTGTTTCGGGTTCTACGCATCATCGACATCGTCATCCATGCGGTAAGCAACATTACTGACTGGATGAAGTGATGAAAGTAAGCCAAGACGCAGCAAGCCCAATATTTGCTTACCGGAGTCATTTATGAACGTTGGACAGGCCATCAAGCTGTGTCGGACTCGGCGAGGATTTTCCCAAGCTGATCTTGCCCGGCAAGCTGAGTGCTCGGTGTCCTACTTGTCCATGTTGGAGAACAACAAACGCGACCCGACACTCTCCACCATGAATAAGATTGCCCAAGCGCTACGCGTACCCATTGGCATCCTCTTTTTCCTGGGAGCAGAAGGCGGTGATCTAAGTGGTATAGACAAATCGCTGCAGGGAGAACTAGCCCGCACAGCATTGGAATTGCTCAATGAACCCCTCAGCAACCAACGCGCCCTTTTATAGGCAACGACGAATCGGTACGTTGCAAGCACTCCATATCCCACTGGGAATGCCTGCTAGTGACTTACTCACGCTCAGCGAAAGCGCCGATTCCTTATACCGTCTCGCTAAATCCATTACTAAGCCAGACGGCAGCATACGAAATACCTACGATGCACGGGAACCGTTAAAAGAAATTCATCGGAGAATCAAAAATCAGATCCTCGATCAGGTGAGTTTTCCCACCTATCTGACCGGAAGCGTCAAAGGTTGCGACTACAAGACTAATGCCACACTTCATGCCCACTCACGAATTGTCATCAACGAGGATATCAGCGGCTTCTTCCCATCTACATCGGCAGATCGCGTATTCAACGTTTGGCACAGGTTCTTCGGATTCAGTGAAGCTGTGGCGCAATGCCTTACAAAGTTGACTACCCTGCAGGGTGAGCTCCCGCAAGGGGCAATTACCAGCTCATTTCTTGCAAACCTCGTGTTCTGGCAGGACGAGCCAATGTTGCAGGCCAGATTTGCAGCCCAAGGGCTCATCTACTCGCGCTACGTTGATGACATCGCCGTATCATCCAGATCCTTTCTGGCCGACGAGGGGAAATCAGAAGTCATCCGGCAGGTGTACGGCATGTTGCTTAAACATGGCTATCAGCCAAAACGCATCAAGCATGACATTACTTCGTCAGCGAAACGCATGGCTGTCACAAAGCTCGCAGTGAATTCCAAGCCTGGCTTGGACCGAGTCACGCGCAGCCGAATACGTGCAGCAGTACAGGCCGTTGAGAGACGCGCAGCACTCGGAGAAACCCTCTCCTTTGATAAAGGCGCATACGCCCAAGCAATGGGTCTGGCAAGACATTTGGAACGGTTTCATCCAGGCAAAGCAGCACCGTTGAAAAATCGACTGCTCGCCTTGAAAAATGCTTCAAAAAACAAACCACCTCATACGGAAATCGAATGAAAAGAAACTGGGACATCATCCGCGATGTGCTGATCGAAGTTGAAACGATGAACAGCGCACAGTTCGAGACGATTCAATACGGCCCTGCAAGCGAGAGTGAGCAACCAGAAAAAAACCTGCATGGCATTCTGCTGTGGAAAGCAGGGTTCCTTGAAGGAACCGACGCCAGTTGCATAGATGGAGACGCTGTCCTGGCGCAAGGCCTGACTTGGGCTGGCCATGATTTGCTAGAGACAATCCGAAGTAAGGCAGTGTGGGAGCGCGTCAAAACCACAGCGCGTGAAAAAGGTATCGAACTCACCTTCGACGCAGTGAAAGCTCTCGCAAAAGCTGCGCTTGCATCCATCATCAGTGGCACCTGAGTAAGAAACGTCCAGCCACGCACGGCGACTTTAGGTCGCACATTCATCCACAGATCCCGTGGATAACCATGTGCAAATCCCCCCCCTTTTCCTCTCCAAATCCAGCTCTGACGCGGACTTACGCCCGGCTGGCTAATCTTTCATCACCCTTCCCGAAGCCGCCATGATCTCCCACAGCCAGATCTATCGCGCCCGCGCGTCCGTTGCCACCCATTACTATGCCGACCAAGCCGACGATTACTACAGCCGCGATGGCAGCGCCGCGACCTGGCAGGGTGAAGGCGCTCGCCGCCTGGGGGCTGTCGGCGAAATCGACCCTGCCCGCTTCAAAGCCATGTTGCAAGGTGACTTTGGTCGCAGTGTCACCGCGAACCGTTCGGTTCGCAAGGATGCCAAGGCCCGTGCTGCGCTTGACCTGACCTTCGGCGCGCCCAAAAGCATTACCCTGCAAGCCCTGATCGGCGGCGATGAGCGCCTGATTCACGCCAATGACAAAGCCGTGGCCGCCGCGCTGGATTATGTGGAACAACACCTGACGATGGGCCGCCGCAAGGAAAACGGCAAGTCGCGGGTGGAACACACCGGCAACCTCATCATTGCTAAGTTCCGCCACGAAACCGCCCGCCCCACTGAAGACGCCGCGCCTGACCCTCACCTGCACGTTCACGCCCTGCTGATGAACCTGACCCAGCGGGCCGACGGTAGTTGGGTATCGCTCTCAAATGAGAAAATTTTCAAGCTGCTGCGCGTGACGGACGCCATCTATCAGGCGGAACTGGAACGCAATGCACGGGCGCTGGGGTATGCGGTTCGCCATGAGAAGCACCATATCGAGCTGGCCCATATCTCCCGCGAGCAGATCGAGTTTTTCAGCAAGCGCAGTGCCGCCATCATTGCCGAGCTGGCCGCGCGCGGCACGAATCGCGCAGACGCTTCTCACGCGCTACGCCAGGGCATCACCCTCGCCCACCGCCAGGAAAAAACCCAGGCTTTCAACCGCGCTGAACTGCATCAACAATGGCGCGATGCCGCCGCAGCCATCGGCATGCAGTTTGACCACACCCAGCATCAGGCCGATCCGCAACAGCCGCAGGCGCTGGAGCAGCGCCCAGACTTGGTGGCTCATGCCTCGCTGGATTGGGCGATCCGTCACCTGGCTGAACGCGAATCCGTCATGCCCCTGGCCGACCTTCTGCAACACGCCGTGCGCCATGCCGGTGGCCATACAGACATCGCGGCCATCCAGGCGGCCATACAAGAACGGGTAGCGTCCGGCACCCTGATCCGCGAAGCGCCCCATTACCGCAGCACGCAGGACAAGGACGCACTGCCCATGACACGCGAAGGCTGGGCCGCAGAGGTTGTGCGCTTGCGTGGCATTTCGCAGAACGCTGCCCTGCAGCTTGTTGACCAGGCAATTGCCCAAGGCCGCCTGTTGATGGAAAGCCCACGCTATGCGACGCGCAGGGCTTTTGAAGCCGAATCCAGAATACTGGCCGCCGAACAGGCGGGCCGCAGCGCTTGGACAACCACCATAACTGCCGCCCATGCAGAAAGCGGCCTGAACTCGCGCCTGACTCCCGGTCAGCGGGAAGCGGTCATGTTGATTGCGACCGGCACCGACCAGATTGCAGGCATCCAGGGGTTGGCTGGCACTGGCAAATCCTTCGCCCTGCAGAATGCCCAGGCCATCCTGCAAGGGCAAGACCACAACATGGTGGCTCTGGCTCCCTACGGGAATATGGTGCGCAACCTGCGTGAAGACGGCATACCAGCCAACACCATCGCATCAATACTGGCTGCCGCCGACAAGGGCCCTTTTCTCCATGTCCTCGGGCCACAATCCGTTGTGGTCATTGATGAAGCCGGGGTTGTGCCAGTACGGCAAATGGATAAGCTGCTGGCGCTGATTCAGCCGACCGGGGCCAAGGTGGTCTTGCTGGGCGACACCGCTCAGACCAAGGCCATTGAGGCGGGACGCGCCTTTGCCCTGCTGCAAGAGCGCGGCATGAAAACCGTGCTAATGGCCGACATCCGCCGCCAACGCTCGGAACGGCTGCGCCAGGCGGCGCAACTGGCCTCCTCAGGCAAGGCCAGCCAATCTTTACCGCTTCTGAACCAGATTCGCTGTATCCCGGATAAGTTCGCGGTCGATGAACACGGCAAGAAAATACGGGATAGCTCTGCTCGGTATGAGGCCATCGCCCAAGCCTATACATCACTGCCCGCCACAGAGCGGGTCAGTACCATGATTGTTACCGGCACCAATGCCTCTCGCCAGGCCATCAATCGGCATATCCACGCCCTACTCGGCCTGGAGGGCAAAGGCCGCCCCTGCCAATTGCTAGCTCGCCATGACACCACCCGCGCACAGCGCAGCGTGGCCAAGTATTACACCGTCGGCGATATCGTCGTCCCGGAACGGGATTACCAATGCGGACTGACGCGCGGCGACCTCTACCGAGTCACCGGCAGCACGCGATACGACCGCATCACCGTAGAACCGTTGCAACCCGGACCTGCGCCTACGCTGTCCATCGAGATCATCCCCAAAACCATGACCAAGCTGTCGGTCTATCACCTGAACCAGGCTGAACTGTCCGCTGGCGATCATGTCCGTATCACGCGCAACGACGCCCATAATGATCTGGTCAATGGCCAACTGGCCAAAGTCGTGGCCGTCGATGCGGCCAGCATCACCATCGAAACCCACGGTCGCCATGTTCAACTGCCCACAGACCGCCCCCTGAATATGGACTACGCCTACAGCACCACTGCGCATAGCGCCCAGGGGCTGACCTGCGACCGGGTGCTATACAACGCGGAAAGCTTCAGCCGCACCACTGCCCAGGACACTTACTATGTCAGTATTTCGCGGGAGCGGCATGAGATTGTTGTGTTTACGGATGATGTGGCGAAGCTGCCGGGGCGGGTGGATCGGCTGACGTATAAGGGATTGGCGCATGATTTGCAGTCGGTGGCCGCCAAGCAACTGACCCAGGGTCAGTACGTCCAGGAGGCTGAGAAGCCACGAGCAGAATCAGAGCTGGAGATATGACTGGCCTTTCTTCATTCTTCTACTCCCTAAATATAGGGTGGTTAATCCAGGAGCGGACTTTCAAGCAGAGCGAAGTATTGGCAAAAGTGCTGGCTTGACGAACCTCTTTAACTTGGCATGAGGACAGTGTGCGTAGTGATTTCAAAGTGTCTGATTTATATGTTACGTTCAGTTGTCTTGTTCTAAATTTGCATTTCGCAACATATAACAAGTTTTTGGAAGCCAACTATAGTCCTGGCCTTCACACAATTCCACCGCATTGAGTATTGAAACCTCAGAAGGACAGTTCACTAGCTCCGCCACGTACCCCACCGCAAAATACAATCATCAATATCGCGAACTCTGAAGGAATTCACATCGGTGATCACAACGTTCAACACATTGCCAGCAGACTTGCTTAACTCGGAGGCAACCGTGGCGGAGGTCGCTCGAGAGCACGAACTGCATCCCAATAAGTTATGCCGGTAGCGCAACGAATATCAGCATGGAGAAAAGGCGTTGCCGGTCGCCGCGCAGATACCTGCGTTGTTGCCGATAGTGATGGAATCTGAGACACCAGTAGTGGAACATTCGTCGGCCGAGACGAGAGAAATAGGCTTGAGGCTGACCTTGGCGCGAGGTCAAGTGGAAGTTTTTAACGGCTGCGCGCCAGCGTTATTACGTGTGGCGGTAGAGGCGCTGCGATGATCGGGTTACCTACTGGCACGCGCGTCTGGTTGGCCGCGGGAGTTACGGATATGCGCCGGGGATTTGATGGTTTGGCTGGTATCGTTCAGGCCAAATTACATGAAGATCCTTTCAGCGGCCACGTGTTTATCTTCCGTGGCCGTAAAGGTGATCGCATCAAAGTGTTGTGGTGGAGCGGCGATGGTATGTGTTTGTTGGCTAAGCGTCTGGAGCACGGCCACTTTGTGTGGCCTGGTGCTGAATCGGGCGCCGTGCATTTAACGGCCGCGCAACTATCGATGTTGCTAGAGGGCATTGATTGGCGCCGCCCCGCACGAACACACAAGCCTACACAAGCTTGACAATAAATATGCGCTGAAAGGCGCATATTTATTGGGTTGACCGGGGAATCACGCGCCCGCCTGCCCCCGATTGCGGCGGTGCTTGGCAAGGCTTGGCGATGATGTCAACGAAGTGCTGGAATACCTTCCGTCGAGCTTACGTGTCGTGCGTCATGTGCGTCCGCGTCTGAGCTCCAGCCGACCGATCGCTCGCAGCTTCGCTGGTCCAGGCCTGCTTAGCCACGTCATGGTCAGCAAGTACCTGGATCGTAAACCGCTGTACCGCCAAAGTCAGATCCTCGGACGCGAGAATGTGGACCTGAGTGAAAGCACGATGGGCGATTGGGTAGGTTCGGTACATCACCTGCTGCGCCCCTTGATTAAGACCCTGCAAGCCTACGGGTTCCAGGCCGATAAGCTGCACACAGATGACACGCCGATTAATGTGTTGGCGCCAGGCACGGGGAAAACACGACAAGCCCGACTGTGGGTCTATACGCGAGACGACCGTCCTAGCGGCGACACGGCTGCGCCGGCGGTCTGGTTCAGTTACTCGCCGGATCGCCAAAGCATCCATCCGCAAACGCACCTGAAGAACTACAGCGGTATCCTGCAGGCCGACGCCTTCGCAGGCTACGACAAGGTTTATCAATCCGGTCGAGTCCTCGAGGTTGGGTGCTGGGTGCATGCCAGACGCAAGGTGTATGACATCCACGTCAAGCATGCGACACCGATCACGACTCATGTGTTGGAGCAGATTGCGGCGCTTTACAAGATTGAGGCGGAAATACGAGGCAGTCCGCCAGAGCTCCGACGAACGGCGCGTCAAACACACGCCAAACCCATCACTGCCGCATTACGTACCTGATTGCTTGAACAGTTGCCGACTGTGTCGCGCGAACCTGAAACGGCTGACGCCATTGGATATGTCATGAACCAATGGCAGGCGCTCACGCGTTACCTGGATGATGGGCGTATCGAAATAGACAATAATGCTGCCGAACGTGCATTACGTGGTATCAGCTTGGGCCGTAAAAACTACCTGTTTCTAGGGTCCGACGCCGGTGGCGAGCGCGCTGCCACCATGTATAGCTTGCTTGGTACGGCCAAACTTAACGGTATCAATCCCGAGGTCTACCTGCGTCACGTGTTGACGGTGATCGCTGATCATCCCGTCAATCGGGTCGATGAGTTATTGCCTTGGCGTCTCACGCTCTGATCTCATATCCGCGATAGCCTGCCGTTGCCGCCAATACGGTAATGAGCGGGCGCTTACACTAGTGACACCGAGAAAGGTAATTAACTATTAGCACGCCGCTTCGCGGCACAGCTTAACTATAGCGTCAGGCATTAGGAGAAGTCATGCAGCTGTTCACAAAATTAGTCGCAAACCGTGTATTTGTCCAGTTATGGCCTTGACGGCGTAGCTAACATGAACACAACCATTATTGTCCAGTCATCACACAAGTGGATATATGAACAATGTCGGTTAAAATGGATTCATGAAAAATACTGAAACCGTTATTCGAGGAACTACGCTTCCCGACCAGGTATATGAACTATTGGCACGGAAAATCACGTCTGGTGAATTCGGAGAGGGTGATCGCCTGCCCCCTGAGACTCACTTAGCTAGGGATTTCGGTGTGAGCCGGACGGTTCTGCGCGAAGCGATAGCACGTCTGAGAAATGCTGGCCTAGTTGTCACGAAGCAAGGCCTAGGCATGTTTGTTACGGGGTCATTTGAAGGGATTCCATTTCGTATCAGCGCAGAGACGCGCAACGATGTGATCAATCTGTTCGAGCTACGCATCGGTCTAGAGTCCGAGGCAGCCGCTCTAGCTGCTAAGCGCCGCACTAATGATCACTTGAAGGCATTGATATTGGCCATTGAAGCAATGCAGCAAGCAATCCAATTAGGCGCTGATGGCGTACAAGAGGACTTTCAATTCCATCGCGCGCTTGCCGATGCCACGAATAATGCCATGTATAAAGACTTCTTAGCTTTTCTGGAGCCACATATTTATCAACAATTGCTAATCAGCCATCAGAATACACAGGCAAGCGGCCACCCTGATGAAGTTATCGGCGAACACCGTGCGATCTACGAGGCGGTACTGGCTCAGGATTCTGATGCCGCTCGTGCGGCAACCCTTCGTCACCTGAAAAATGGTTTAAAACGGTTAGCCTGTTAGGCTCTGAGGCTAGGACCTGCGAGCTGCGCAGTGCCATGTATTGCAAGCAGCCGCCGCTCTTTTACGTACACCTCAAAGATAACATTCACACTATCCAACACCCACATGGATATTTGGAGTGTCTCTCCTGGATAAACGGGCCCTCGAAATCGAACGGCAATATCTCTTATCGCGTCTGCATCATATGCACCCAGCTCTCGCACGAGTGCATGATGGACGAGGCCAAATGAGCATATCCCGTGTAATATCGGTCGAGGATAACCGGCTTCAAGGGCCGCAGCAGGTAGTGAATGGATAGGATTTACAATCCCGTGCAAATCGAACAGTAAAGCATGTTGGTTCAGAGTTTGCATTTCACAACAGAAATCATATGGTCGGGCCGGTGGCGCTGGAAATATTGTCGAATCCTGCGACTGTCGACCAAAACCGCCATCACCACGGCAAATCGACATCATCGACAAAGTGGCATACAGTTCTCCCGTCACAGCGTCGTTTAATGTACGCTCAGAATAAAGCAACGCACCAAAACGCCTGCCTTTGTCCACCACATCGGTAACCCGCAGATGGCTGGTCACATGCCCTGCCGGCGGGAATCGCTTATGCATCGTCAGCCGCTGTTCTCCTAACACGCAGAGTACCCAATCGATTTCCGTCCATGATTCTTGCTGCCAAAAACCAGGGTTGGCCATAACGAGCGCCATGCTCCCGGTGGTTTTAGGGTGATGTCCATATACATACTGCAATTGATCTTCACTCAGAGGATCCTGACCGTAGCCGGCGGTGAGTGCATACAAAGATGTATATCGTGCATCATAGCGTTGTTCAATGTGAGGAAAGCTGTGATTAAGCAATGCCTGAACGTCCATGCCTATACCCAATTAACTAACCAGCATTCAGTCCACATCATGAATTGCTCGCCACGATCCATCATTAGGCGAGTCGTGGCGAGCGCAGCGGTAAGCTGAGGACCAGTAGCTCACTTATTTATCTGAATGTTTGCTTCACGCAAAACATCCTGCCATTTTTCCTTTTCGCCTGCTATCAACGCTGCAAACTCCTCAGGAGTATTACCCACGGGTTCGGCCCCAAAACTATTAATACGTTCTTGCATCTTCGGGGTCTTCAGTATTTCAGCAATCGTTTTCTGTAATTTGCCGACGATCGCCTCTGGAGTGCCGGTGGGGGCAATCACCCCAAACCATACATCAGAAGAGTATCCCGGTATGGTTTCCGAAATTGCGGGAACATCGGGCAGTAACTTGACGCGCTTTTCTGAGCTCACTCCCAACGCTTTCAGACGATGATCTGTAAGAAAGGGCAGTGACTGAACTGTTGTAAGAAACATCATCGAAATCTGGTTTGCAAGCAGATCATTCATCGCCGGCGCGCCTCCTCGGTATGGCACATGAACCATATTGATCTTACCCATGAGGTTCATCAATTCATGAGACAAGTGCTGAGTGGAACCGAGCCCCGGTGATCCATAATTGATAGTACCCGGCTTGGAGTGCGCTAGGTCGAGGAGTTCTTGCACATTATTAGACGCAAACTGTGGGTTTGCCAGCAAAACAAAAGGAGAGCGAGCCACAACCGTCACCGGAGTAAAGTCCGAAAGCTGGTACGGCAGATCCTTATAAAGCAAGGCATTGGTCACATGTGATGAAATGGTCATCATGATGGTGTAGCCATCCGGGGCCGCCTTAGCGAGCACACCGGTTCCGATAATGCCATTGGCGCCACCTCGATTCTCTACTACTACGGACTGACCAAGAGACTTACTCATTTCGGTGCCGAGTTCCCGAGCCAGAATATCAGTGCCCCCTCCAGGCGGAAAGCCCACAATCATCGTGATTGCGTGACTCGGATAGGCTTCTTCGGCGTATAGTGGCGCGGCTATAAGCGAAGCAGAAAGTGCTAAAACACCGCTACAAATGTATTGCTTCAATTTCATCATCATGTCTCCGTGACGGTTTTATGTTTCGAAAATATCTGCGTGATCTGATATTCAAAGACGTGATCTGCAGAACCGTAATGTCCGGCTTAATCGCGAAAATAGCTCTAAAGGTTCAATAAACCCCGCTGCAGGCCCTACCCGCAAACTTCAATCTTTACCGGCTTACGTTTCCGAACCATCCTGAGCCCGCCTTAGTCCCGTGACACGCAGCCAATAAAAGTCATTCGTCATACTTCTGAGGCCTGGCACGCGTACGTGGCTCACAGCCTTGAAGGCTTTGGCTACCGATAGCAACCGGTAAAAAGCACTACTAACTAGGTTTAACGCACAACGTATTGAAAGAGAGCCCGCTATCAATGAGATAATACTATCATCTTATCAGGTTGTATGACAACAATATAAGGAGAACTATCTCATTTCTATTACCCTTACCCCTCTCTGCGATTAGGCATACTAAACTGCAACGATTCGAGTTGCCCGACTAACTCGGCGCACTGCTGGTCACTCAGTTGCACCAACGGTGGGCGTAACCGCCGCCATTCCGAATTACCACTCCAGTGGGCTACAGCTTCTTTAAGTGCAGGGATCATGGGATATCGCTGGAAAACCTGTCGAATACGATCAAGGCTTTCTTGTTGCGCATCTGCAGTCTGGCCACGCCACGTCCGAAATAGCTCATAAATCGCGTTCGGATTGACGTTCGCTGTGGCACTGATACAGCCAGCCCCGCCATGCCTTAGGGTGCGCAGCAAAAACGATTCACTACCGGCAAAAACATCAAAGCCATGCTCCGAAAACTGTGTAAGCATAGCCTGAGTGTTGGCCCAGTCTCCTGAACCGCCCTGGGTTTTGAGGAGGCTGCATTTCTTGAGAGAATGCAGTCATGAGCAAGAACAACAAGTTTTCCCCTGAAGTCCGTGAGCGTGCTGTGCGCTTGGTCCAGGAGCATCGGGATG
>Ga0180216_1000685_pt1 | contig 33157 bp, 40 predicted proteins | sample eDN3rd37CBELigMG_FD_128879 | JGI IMG/M metagenome (GOLD analysis project Ga0180216, IMG submission 128879) | Enriched Miracle-Growth compost microbial communities from Emeryville, California, USA - eDNA 3rd pass 37_C BE-Lig MG (version 2)... ... | reverse complement strand
GGCCTTCCACGAAAAAGGATTTGATCATGCGAGTTAGGCGCATCGCGCTTTCGGTTTTCTTCTCGATGGCGATGCTGGGAGCGGCGTCTGCCGCGCCGGCACAGCATCAGAACGGTTTGACGGCGCCTTCCGCGATCGTCCACGTGCAGCACAACCGCCATCACGGCGCGCCGCACGGTCGCCCCGCGATCCGTCCGGCGCCGGGCTATCGCGGCCCGCACCCGCACTATCGCCCCGGCCATCGCTACAGCAGCGCCCCGCGCGGCTGGCATCGCTATCACGCGCGTCCGCGTGACTGGCGCAACCGCGGTTGCGTCATCGTCGGGCCGGTGTGGTTCTGCCCGTAAGCGCTGCGGCGCTCAACGCGAGCGACTCGTACAAAAGCCCCCGGTGAAAGCCGGGGGCTTTTTTTCTTTGGCGGTTGGCGTGGCGCGGATCGTGGCGGCGGCGATCAGGCCGGCATCGGAATGGGGCCGGTGTCCTTCGGCACGCTATAGCCCTTCTGCACCGCGGGGCGCTTGGCGATTGTCACGTACCAGCGCTTCACATTCGGGTACTGGTTCAGATCGATGGTCTGCCATTCGAAGCGCGAGATCCACGGCCAGATCGCGATGTCGGCGATGGAGTATTCGTCGGCGACGAAGTCGCGGCCTTCGAGGCGCGTGTTGAGCACCTTGTAGAGACGGTGCGCTTCCTTGAGATAGCGCTCCTCGGCGTAAGGCGCCTTGCCGGGATTGTACTTCACGAAATGATGCACCTGGCCCAGCATCGGGCCGACGCCCCCCATCTGCCACATCAGCCATTCGATGGCGCGATAGCGGCGCTCGCCTTCCTTGGCCAACAGCTTGCCGGTCTTGTCGGCGAGATAGATCATGATGGCGCCCGTCTCCATCAGCGACATCCCGGTGTCGCGGTCGACGATCGCGGGGATGCGGTTGTTCGGCGCGATCTTGAGGAAGTCCGGCGCGAACTGCTCGTCCTTGCCGATGTCGATCGGATGGACCGTGTAGGGCAGGCCGATTTCCTCGAGCATGATGGAGGCCTTGCGGCCGTTGGGGGTGGTCCAGGTGTAAAGATCGATCACGGGATGTGTCCTTGCGAACGTGGAACCGCGGGAACGCGATCGAGAGGCATCGCGTTGTCAGGCGGAGTTCCCATAGCAGGAGGCCACTATGAAGCTCAATGTCCTTGCCATCGCGCTGGCGGCGACCGCCTTCAGCGCGTTCGGTGCGAATGCCCAGACCGTGATCGAAGAACGCCGCGATCCGGCGGTGGTGATCGAGCATGACAGGCCGGCGTCGTCCGTGACGGTCGAGAAGCGCGAAGGTTTGATCGGCGAAAAGAAGACGATCACCAAGGAAACGACCGGTTCCGCGGGCTGCGACAGCAAGACCGTGCACCGTGAGGGTATCGGCGGTTCGACCACGGTGAAAAAGACCAACTGCGACTAATAGTTTTCTCTACGTGAAAAGGCCGCGTCGATGACGCGGCCTTTTTGGTTTGGTTTGCGTTGTCCGCGCGGCTTACGCGATGCCGTAGCGGCCGGGCGCGATGACGCCGTTCGGATCGAGCGCCTGCTTGATCGCGGTGCATGCCTGCTGGAAGCCCGGCATGGTCTGGGCGAAGTGCATGTCGTGGTAATCGAGCGGCGCGCGGCCGACGAACACGCCGCGATCGGCGAAAGCCTTGGCCATGGCGCGATAGCAGGCGTCGGCGCGCTTGCTCTCGCCGGCGTCCTCGCGATTGAAGGTGATGACGTGCAGGCCGCGGGCAAAGCGAGCGCCGCATACATTCATCACGGTGTAGTCGAAGCCGTGGTCGTCATAGATCTTGCGGCACAGATGCTGGAATTCGTTGGCGATCTTGCCGTCCATCGGCGTGCCCGGCGTGAACCAGATGTTGCCGCCGCCCGGCCGCCATTTCAGCAGCCCCAGTTCGCCGAGGCTCGGCGTTCCCGAGAAGGCGTTGATCGCCACCTGCAGCGTCGGGATCGACTCGGCCTGCTCATGATCGATGTAGCGCGCCTTGCCGGACTTCATGAAGTGGTCGCGCACGCGCTGGATCATGGGTGCCATCGCCGCTTCGTTCGGACCGTAGAACGCGCCGGAGACATTCCAGGCGCCCAGGCCGAAATGCTCGCGCAAGGCGCGGCGACCGGCATCGGACAGCGATTTGCCGCTGCCGTATTCCTTGCTCTGGCCTTCCGAGGCGGTGAGATAGAGATCGTTGGCGACACGGAAGAGCGTCGGCACGAAGTTCGACATCTTCAGCGGCCGGCACAGCTCGATGACTTCCTCGAGGTCGTCGTCGTCCGGGAAGGTGAAGTGGAAGGATTGCACGGCCGGCGGGCGGGGCATCAGCCAGAAGCCCATGCGCGTGACGATGCCGTAGTTCGACTGCGTGAACAGGCCGTCGAGGATCGGGCCGAACGAATATTTCGACGTATGCCAGTTGACGAGATGCTCAGAGTCGATCGAGCCATCGCCGGTGCGCAGGACCTCGCCGTTGCCGAGGACGACCTCCATGCCGCAGGCAAAGCCGAAGTGATCGAAATAGGGCGTGTAGCCCGCGCCCTTGTCGAGCGCGTTGCCGAGCGGGCCGCCCTGCGGCGGGCCCGAGGTCACGTCGAGCATGAGCTGGCCGCCGCGGCGCATGAGCTCGTCCGTGATCGCCTGATAAGTGACGCCGGGCTCGACCACGCAATAAGCGAGCCGGTCGTTGATCTCGAGGATGCGGTTCATCTTGCGGCCGAGATCGACGATCACCTGGCCGGCGGTCGAGGCCGAGCGGCTGCCGAGACCGATATTGTTGCCGGTCGAGACGGGATAGAGCGGCACCTTGTGCGCATTGGCGGCGCGCACGATGGTCTGCACCTCGGCGGTCGAGGCGGGATAGACGACGCCCGCGGGACGGCGGTCGCCGCCCGGCATGGTGTTCTCCCCGTAGCGCGTCAGCGTTTCGTCGCTGCGGTTGACCGCGTCGGGGCCAAGCTTGGCTTGGATCTCGTTGAAGAAGGCGTCGAAGTTGGCGCTCATGATGTCCCCCTGATTCACCAGAAGCCGGCGTCGGCGGCCGGCTGCGCGGCTTGTGTTTGAACGACGGATGGTTCGGGCAGCGGCACACCTTCCAGCGCCGGCGGCAGCGGGCCGCCTGTCGCCCAATCCAACAGCTCGACGGTGTGAACGACCGGCTTGCCGAGATAGCGGCCGAGTTGCGTCATGCAGCCGATATTGCCGGTGGCGACGATGTCGGGCGCCGTGCTCTCGATATGCGCGGCTTTGCGCTGGCCCAAGGCTTCGGCCATCTCCGGCTGCAGCAGATTGTAGGTGCCGGCCGAGCCGCAACAGAAATGCCGCTCCGGCACGTCGACCACCTGGAAGCCGGCGGCGCGCAGCAGCGCGCGCGGCTCGTCGATGACCTTCTGCCCGTGCTGCATCGAGCAGGGATCGTGATAGGCGACGCGATAGCCGCGTGGATTGGGCGGCGTCATCAGGCCGATGTGGTTGAGCAACTCGGTGATGTCGCACGTGAGCGCGCCGACACTCTTGGCTTTGTCGGTGTGCAACAGATGCCCGTAGTCCTTCATGGTCGTGCCACAGCCCGAGGCATTGACGACGATGGCGTCGAGCCCATGCTCCGCGGCGTCGCGCGACCACGCGTCCACATTGGCCTGCGCGAAGCCTTTGGCTTCGTGTTCGCGGCCCATGTGCAGCGGCAGCGAGCCGCAGCAGCCGCTGCCGTTCGCGATCACCACGTCGCAGCCGTGCCGCTGGAGCAGGCGGATGGTCGCGGCATTGATGTTGCCGTTGAGCGCCTGCTGTGCGCAGCCCGCGAGCAGCGCCACGCGTTTCTTGCGCGCGCCTTCGGCCGGATAAGTATCCGGCGCGAGGATGTCGGGTGAGGCTTGCGCCGGGATCATCGACAGCATCGCGCGCAGCCGCTTCGGCAAAGCCGGCGCGAAAGGCTGCGCCAGGCGGCCGGCCTGCATCGCCGCCTGGAACAGGCGCGGCCGCGGCAGGACGAAGGCGAGCAAAGCGCGCATGGCGCGGTCGGCGACGGGGCGCCGGTAATGCTGCTCGATATAGGTTCGCGCGCGGTCGATGAGATGCACATAGTCGACCTTCACCGCGCAGGTGGTCATGCACGACAGGCACGACAGACACCGGTCGAGATGATGGACGGTCTTCGCCGGCGGGGTCCCGCCGGCCTCGAGCATCCCGCGGATGAGGTCGATGCGCCCGCGCGGGGAATCGTTCTCGTCGCGCGTCAGCACATAAGTCGGGCAGGCATTGGTGCAGAAGCCGTAGTGGACGCAGGTCTGCAGGATCTGGTCGGCCTCGGCGATCGCCGGATCGGCGAGCTGGGCCGCGGTAAAGTTCGTGCGCATGCCGCAACGTTAGGCGCGGCCCGCCGGGCGGTCTTGGCGCCGGGTGCAGCCGCTTGGCCGAGCGCGCAAAGCCGTATAATTTTTCTCGCCTTGCCGGACCTGAAGCGATGGAGCGGGCCATGTCCGCGAAAACCTGGTCGACCGACAGCGTGAGGCCCCGCGAGGGGCTTTCCTTCTGGCGCGACGCCGTATGCGAAGCCGTGCTGAACGTGGCGCCCGAAGCGCCGGGCGAGAGCTTTCGCGCCAGCCTGTCCGGCCAGGCGTTCGGGCCGTTGCGCTTTGCGTCCTTCACCTCGACCGGCCACTTCATCGTGCGCGAGCGGGGCCATGTGAACCGCGCCAGCGACGATCATTATCTCATCAGCCTGCAGCAGCGCGGCCGGAGCGGGCTGGAGCAGGGCGAGGATCCGTTCTGGCTGGAGCCCGGCGAGATCGGCATCGTCGATGGCACGCGGCCGTTCCGGGTGCGCTTTCCGGGCGCTGTGAGCCGTCTGCTCGCGGTGGTGCCGCGCCAGCGCATCGAGTCGCGCGCGCCCTGGCTGCGCGGCGGCGCCTCGCGCAAGATCGCCGCGTCGTCGCCCTATGTCGATCTCGTGCGCCGGCATCTCATCGAGCTTGCGAGCGTCAGCCTCGAGGCGCATCAGGCCGAATTGCTCACCGACAACCTGTGCAATCTGCTTGCGCTCGCCACCGCGCCGCAAGGTCCCGTCGCGGAAATGCCGGCGTCGACGCAGACCGAGGCGATCATGGCCTACTGCCGCGCGCGGCTCGGCGATCCGGCGCTCAATCCGCGCGCCGTCGCCGCGCATTTCGGCATTTCGCTGCGCACCTTGCATCTGCGCTTCGAGCAGACCGGCGCAAGTTTCGGCCGCTGGCTGCTGGAAAGTCGTCTGGAGGAATGCCGGCGCGCCCTGAGCGACCCGGCGCAGCGCGGCCGCACCATTTCCGAGATCGCTTTCGCCGCCGGCTTCGGCGACCTCTCGCATTTCAGCAAGGCATTCCGCGCGCGCTTTAATGAAGCGCCGCGCGACGTGCGCAAGGGGCATTAGCCCGTTCGCGCGAGCATTGGTACCGTCATCCTGAGGTGCGAGCGAAGCGCGCCTCGAAGGATGACGGCCTCCATCTCTGCCGTCGCCCTTCGAGGCCCGCGCTGCGCGCGGGCACCTCAGGGTGACGGCGCTGTGTGGCTTGCCGCCGCGTCTTCTCGAAACGCCGATGATCGTGCCCTCTCTCCTTGCGGGAGAGGGCATGCACAGCATTGCCGCCATAAAAAATGGGTGAGGGGGCACCCCCTCACCCATCAGAACGCTTTGAGAAAGCTCTCGATCCCTCTCCCGCAACGGGAGAGGGCGCAGCGACTGAGGCCCTCAATTGCGCGACGGGCGCTCTCAATCGCGGCGTGACGATTACGCCGCCTTCTTCTCGAGGTCGGCCTTCCACTGGCCCAGCGCGGCGAGGCCGTTCATCTGGGCGCGGTGCGCGAAGGCGCGCTGACCGGCGGCGACGTTTTCCGCCTTGCCCGACCAGGCCTTCTGCGGCGCGGCCTGCAGCGCGCGGCCGTAGGAGAAGGTGAGGCCCCACGGCAGGTTGCCGATCTTGTTCATGGCGTCGAGATGCGCGGTCGCCTCTTCGTCCGACTGGCCGCCGGACAGGAACGCGATGCCCGGCACGGCGCCCGGCACGCACTCCTTGAGGAGCTTCACGGTCTTCTCGGCGACTTCCTGCACGGAAGCCTTCTTCGCGCTCTTCTTGCCCGGCACGGCCATGTTCGGCTTGAGCACCATGCCCTCGAGCGCGACGCGCTGGTAATAGAGCTCCTGGAAGGTCTCCTTGAGCACGAACTCGGTCACCTCGAAGCAGCGGTCGATGTCGTGATCGCCGTCCATCAGCACTTCCGGCTCGACGATCGGCACGATCTGGTTCACCTGGCACAGCGCCGCGTAGCGGGCGAGGGCGTGTGCGTTGGTGCGGATCGCGGTGTAGGTCGGGATGCCGGCGCCGATGTCGATCACCGCGCGCCACTTGGCGAAGCGCGCACCCTGCGCGTAGTACTTCGGCAGGCGGTCGGCGAGCTTGTCGAGGCCGACGGTGATCAGCTCACCCGGGCAGTTCGGCAGCGGCTTGGTGCCTTCGTCGACCTTGATGCCGGGGATCGAGCCCATCTGCTCGATGATCTTGACCAGCGGCGTGCCATCCTTGGCGTTCTGCCAGATGGTCTCATCGTACAGGATGACGCCGGAGATGTGGTTCTTCATCGCCTCGGCGGTGCGGAACATCATCTCGCGATAATCGCGGCGGCTTTCCTCGGTCGACTCGACGCCGATGGCGTCGAAGCGCTTCTTGATCGTGCCCGAGGACTCGTCCGCGGCCAGAATGCCCTTGCCCGGCGCGACCATCGCGCGGGCCACTTTGTTCAATTCGTCGAGATTCATCGTCAACTCCCCTCTCATTCGTCATTCCGGGGCGGAGGACCGAGCCCGGAATCCAGAACCAAATGCGTGCCTCTGGATTCCGGGTTCGCGCGACGCGCGCCCCGGAATGACAGAGATTACTTTACCTTCAGGACTTCCACGCCAGGCAGAGCCTTGCCTTCCATCCATTCGAGGAAGGCCCCGCCGGCGGCCGATACGTAGGTGAAGCGTTCCACCACCCCGGCCACATTGAGCGCAGCGACGGTGTCGCCACCGCCGGCTACCGTAACAAGCTTCCCGGCCGCGGTTAGTTCGGCCGCCGCTTCCGCCACCTCGACCGTGCCGTTGTCGAACGGCTCGATCTCGAAGGCGCCGAAGGGGCCGTTCCAGACCAACGTCTTCACGCGCGCCAGCACGGAGATCGCCTGTTCAATGCTGCGCGGGCCGATGTCGAGGATCATATCCTTCTCGGTGACGTCGTCGATCGCCACGACGCGCGAGGGCGCATGCGCCTCGAGCTTTTCGGCGACGACGGCGTCGACCGGCAGCACGATCTCGCGGCCGGCGGCCTTGGCCTCGTCCATGATCTTCTGCGCGGTATCGACGAGATCGCGCTCGACCAGCGAGCGGCCGACGCTCTTGCCCTGCGCCATCAGGAACGTGTTGGCCATGGCGCCGCCAATGATCAGCACGTCGACCTTCTGCAGCAGATTGCCGAGCAGATCGAGCTTGGAGGAAATCTTGGCGCCGCCGACGATCGCCGCGACCGGCCGCGTCGGATGGTCGAGCGCCTTGCCGAGCGCCTCGAGCTCGGCCTGCAGGCTGCGGCCGGCATAAGCGGGCAGCAGATGGCCGAGGCCCTCGGTGGAGGCGTGGGCGCGGTGCGCTGCCGAGAACGCGTCGTTGACCCATACGTCGCCGAGCTTGGCGAGCGCGGCCACGAATTGCGGATCGTTCTTTTCTTCGCCCGGGTAGAAGCGGGTGTTCTCCAGGCACAGGATGTCGCCCGGCTTCATCGCGGCGACCGCGCGCTCGGCGGCTTCGCCGATGCAGTCGTCGACGAACTTCACCGGCCGCTTGATCACGCGCGCGACTTCGGCCGCGACGGGCTTGAGCGAGTCCTTCGGATCGCGGCCCTTGGGACGGCCGAAATGCGAGAGCAAGATCACCTTGCCGCCCTTGTCGGCGATCTCGGTGATGGCCGGCGCGGCGCGCTCGATGCGGGTGGCGTCGGTGACGACGCCGTTTTCGACGGGAACGTTGAGATCGACGCGGACGAGGACGCGCTGGCCCTTCACGTCGACGTGGTCGAGGGTGCGAAAGCTCTGAGACATCGGGGAGGCTCTCTCGCCGTCACCCTGAGGCGTGCGGCCGAAGGCCGGGCCTCGAAGGGTAGCGGCCGTTAGACCGTGCCCGTCACCCTTCGGTGCGCGGCTGCGCCGCGCACCTTGGGATGACGGTTCGAAGTTAGATCAGCTTGCCCATCGCCACGGCCGTGTCGGCCATGCGGTTGGAGAAGCCCCATTCGTTGTCGTACCAGCTCATGACGCGCACCAGCGTGCCGTCCATGACCTTGGTCTGGTCCATATGGAAGGTGGACGAGTGCGGGTCGTGATTGAAGTCGACCGAGACGTTCGGGTCGTTGGTGAAGCCGAGGATGCCCTTGAGCTTGCCTTCGGCGGCGGCCTTGATCGCGGCGTTGATCTCGTCCTTGCTCGTCTTCTTCGAGGCGACGAACTTGAAGTCGATGACCGAGACGTTCGGCGTCGGCACGCGGATCGAGACGCCGTCGAGCTTGCCGTTCAGTTCCGGCAGCACGAGGCCGACGGCCTTGGCGGCGCCGGTCGAGGTCGGGATCATCGACAGCGCCGCGGCGCGGGCGCGGTAGAGATCCTTGTGCATGGTGTCGAGCGTCGGCTGGTCGCCGGTATAGGCGTGGATGGTGGTCATGAAGCCGTGGGTGATGCCGACGGCGTCGTTGAGCACCTTGGCGACCGGCGCCAGGCAGTTGGTGGTGCAGGAGGCGTTGGAGACGACGAGGTGATCCTTCGTCAGCTTGTCGTGGTTGACGCCGTACACGACCGTGAGGTCGGCGCCGTCGGCCGGGGCCGAGACCAGCACGCGCTTGGCGCCGGCGGTCAGGTGGGCCGAGGCCTTGTCCTTGGCGGTGAAGATGCCGGTGCATTCCAGCGCGATGTCGATGCCGAGGTCCTTCCACGGCAGCTTCGACGGATCGCGCTCGGCGGTGATCTTGATCGCCTTGCCGTCGATGTTGATGGTGTCGCCCTGGACGGTCACTTCTTTCGGGAAGCGGCCATGCACCGAGTCATAGCGCAGGAGGTGGGCATTGGTTTCCACCGGCCCGAGGTCGTTGGCGGCAACCACCTCGATATCCTTGCGGCCGCTTTCGGCGATGGCGCGCAGGACGTTGCGGCCGATACGGCCAAATCCGTTGATGGCTACGCGTACAGTCATTCGTCGCTCCCGGGTCCTTTCGGTCATGCCCAGGTTCCACCTAAGCATCCATCTGTGTTGGAATTACAGATGGATGGCGCGGTCAAGCCTGCCATGACGCTCTAACGAAGTTTGCTTAATGCCGCCTCGGCGATCCCCTCAGCGGTAATTCCGAATTTCTTATAGAGTTCCTTGAAGGGCGCGCTGGCCCCGAATGTCGACATGCCGACAAAGATGCCGTCGGCGCCGATGATGGCGTCCCAGCCCTGGCGCACGGCGGCTTCGACGCCGATCTTGACCGGCGCGGTGCCGATGATGGCCCGGCGGACGTCCTCGGGCTGTTCGGCGAACAGCTCGAACGACGGCACCGAGACGACGCGGGCGGCGATGCCCTTCTCGGCGAGGAGCTTGGCGCCATCGACGGCGATCGAGACTTCCGAGCCGGTGGCGAAGATCGACACCTGCGCATCGCCATCGGGCCCGGCGATTTCATAAGCGCCGCGGGCGCAGACGTTCTCGTCGTCGAGGCGGTCGCGCAGCTGCGCGAGGTTCTGGCGGGTGAGCGCGAGCACGCTCGGGCGGTCCTCCGACTTGATCGCCAGTTCCCAGCATTCGGCGGTCTCGACCGCGTCGGCGGGACGGAAGACAAGCAGGTTCGGGATCGCGCGCAGCGCGGCGAGGTGCTCGACCGGCTGATGCGTCGGACCGTCTTCGCCGAGGCCGATGGAATCGTGCGTCAACACGTGAATGACGCGCACGCCCATCAAGGCGGCAAGGCGGATCGCCGGCCGCGAATAGTCGGAGAAGACGAGGAACGTACCGGAGTAGGGGATGATGCCGCCGTGCAGCGCCATACCGTTCATCGCGGCGGCCATGCCGTGCTCGCGGATGCCGTAGTGGATGAAGCGGCCGGAGAAATCGGACGCCGACATCGCCTTCATCGACTTGGTGCGCGTGTTGTTCGAGCCGGTGAGGTCGGCCGAGCCGCCGACCAGTTCCGGCACCGCCGGCACCAGGAATTCCAGCGCGTATTCGGAGGCGCTGCGCGAGGCGATGTTCTTGGGCGTCGCGGCGAGGCTTTCCTTGAGCGCGTGCATCGCCTTGTCGAGCGCTTCGACCGGCAGCTCGCCCTTCATGCGGCGTTCGAACTCGGCGCGCTTGGCCGGATCGATCGCGGCGAGCTGCTTCTGCCAGTCGGCGTGGACGCCCTGCGAGCGGCTGCCCGCGGCGCGCCAGGCGGACAGAATGTCGGCGGGAATTTCAAACGGCGGGTGGTCCCAGCCCAGCGCGGCGCGCGTCGCCTTGATCTCGTCGCCGCCGAGCGGCGAGCCGTGCGAGGACGATTTGCCGGCCTTGTTGGGCGAGCCGTAGCCGATGGTGGTCTTGCAGGCGATCATCACCGGACGGTCGGCGGTCTGCGCCTTTTCCAGCGCGGCGGCGATCGCTTCCGGATCGTGGCCGTCGATGCGCCAGGCCAGCCAGCCGGCGGCTTCGAAGCGCTTGATCTGATCGACCGAGTCCGACAGCGACAGCGCGCCGTCGATCGAGATGCCGTTGTCGTCGAACAGCACGATCAGCTTGTTGAGCTTGAGATGGCCGGCGAGCGCGATGGCTTCCTGGCTGATGCCTTCCATCAGGTCGCCGTCGGAGGCGAGCACGTAGGTCTTGTGGTCGACGATGCCGCCGAACTCCGCGGCGAGATGCCGCTCCGCGATCGCCATGCCGACGGCGGTGGCGAGACCCTGGCCGAGGGGGCCGGTGGTGGTCTCGATGCCCTCGGTGATGAAGTTTTCCGGATGGCCCGGCGTCTTCGAGCCGAGCTGGCGGAAGCGCTTGATCTCGTCGATCGTCACCGATGCGTAGCCGGTGAGGTAAAGCAGCGCGTAGAGCAGCATCGAGCCGTGGCCGGCCGACAGGATGAAGCGGTCGCGGTCGGCCCACTTCGGGGCGGCCGGATCGAACTTCAGGAACCGCGAGAAAAGGACGGTCGCGATGTCCGCGGCGCCGAGCGGCAGCCCGGGATGCCCCGATTTGGCCTGCTCCACCGCATCCATCGCGAGGGCGCGGATGGCGTTGGCCATGTTCTTGTGGGCCGTGACGGAAGTCGTGGACCCGTGGCGTTGGTTGGCCGCCGCGGCTGCCTGAGAGGCTTGTGCGCTCATGAAAAATGCCTGTTTGACGCGGCTCCTTAGCATGTGACGCCCTTGAGTCAATGTGAGCGGCCGCGCGCGGGCCGGCCATGCACAGCGCGGCGAAAACACGTGGGCAAAACGGTGAACGGCCGTTGACGCGAGGGTTGCGCGGAACGTAAGGTTCTCGGTCTAAATATTTGCTGCCGCAGGAGTTTTGGGTATTCAGAGGCGGGGGCGATGAGTGAGCAAAGCGCAATCGACGCCGCGGTGAAGCGCCTGGCGCTCGCGCTCGACGCGCTGGATGCCGCGGTCGAGCGCCGGCGCGAGGCCGATCGCAACGAAGACGCGCTCGCCAATCAGGTCCAGGCGCTCGGCGTGGACCGCAGCAAGCTTGCGGCCGCACTCGACGGCGAAACGTCGCGCTCGCGCAAACTCGAGGCCACCAATCGCGAAATCGCCGAGCGGCTGGATGCCGCCATTGCCGATATCCAATCGGTGCTGGAAGCGCATCAGAAATAGGCCCTTAACGCCGGACCGCAGGAACGAGAACAGTCAGCGAGCACATTCATGGCCCTCGTCAATGCCACCATCGCCGGCCGTCAATTCCGCCTCGCATGCGAGGACGGCCAGGAGGAGCATCTTTCCGCGCTGGCCAAGGACATCGACACGCGGATCATCGATCTGCGCCGCAAGTTCGGCGAGATCGGCGATACGCGTCTCACGGTGATGGCGGCGCTGATGGTGGCTGACGATCTCAGTGAGGCGCATCGCCGCATCCGCCGTCTCGAAGAGGAAATCCTGTCGCTGCAGGATGCGCGCATGGTGTCGTCCGACCGCGCCAAGGCGGCGTCCGACGCGGTGGTCGGCGCTTTCAACTCCGCCGCCGAGCGCATCGAAGGCATCACCAAGAAGCTCAACCAGACGCTCGGTCCCGGCGCGGCGATCGGATGAGCGCGGCGATGACGGCTGAAATCGACAAGCGCGTTCGCGACTCCTTCGCCAAGCAAACGATCATGCAGACGATCGGCGCGGAGGTTTCGGCGGTGCGTCCCGGCGAGGTCGAGATCGTGCTGCCGTTCTCCGACAAGGTGCTTCAGCAGCACGGGTTCATCCACGCCGGCGCGGTGGCGACGATTGCCGACTCGGCCTGCGGCTACGCCGGTCTGTCGGTGATGCCGCCCGACGCCGCCGTGCTGACCACAGAGTTCAAGATCAACCTGCTGTCGCCCGCCAAAGGCGACCGGTTGCGCGCGGTCGGCCGCGTCGTGCGCAACGGCAAGACGTTGGTGATCACGTTGGGCGAGGTGTTCGCCGAGACCGGCGGCTCGTCGAAGCAGGTGGCGATGATCACCGCCACGATGATGGTGGTGAATACCGGGACCGGGTTGAAGGATTGACCGTCCCGGCGTGAGCGAGCCCCGGCTCTCCGTCGCTGACGCGCGCTATTTGGCACGACGGAGATGGTGGCGCTTCCGGCGCGCACGCACTACATTGCCGAAGCGGGGCTGCGGGGTGCGTGAAGGAGACACATTCCCCGGGGCCTTATCGATCCTCAAGGGAGCTGTCCCTGACCGGGCCCGTGGGCCCGGACATATGGCGCCCACCTACTTTCGTAGGGAACCCGGGATCGATTCTCCCACGGCCACTGTGGCTCCGCACTTGTCTGTTTGCTCGCAACCCTTCGCCTGAGGTGGCGGGCCTCGAAGGATTGCGGATTGAGTCAGCTCGCCGAGCCGGTCACTAAAGAATCGCTTCGCGCCGCCGCGCTCGCCAAGCGCGACGCCTTGCCTGCGGCCGAGCGCCAGGCTGCCGCCGAGGCCATTGCCGCGCGCGGCCTGCCGGTGAACCACCTGGCCCCCGGCGTCATCGTCTCCGGCTTCATGCCGATGAAGAGCGAGATCAACCCGCTGCCCTTGCTGCACGCAGCGGCTGATCGCGGCGCGCGCCTCGCTCTGCCGGCGATCGACAAGCGCGGGCGGCCGCTGATCATGCGCGCCTGGGCCTTCGGCGATCCCTTCAAGGCCGGGCAGTGGGGCATCCGCGAGCCGGTGCCGGAAGCCCCGGCCGTCGACCCCGACATCCTCATCGTGCCGCTCGCCTGTTTCGACCGGGCCGGCCACCGCATCGGCTACGGCGCCGGCTATTACGACATGACCATCAACGCGCTGCGCGCGAAGAAGAAGGTGACCGCTATCGGCATCGCTTTTGCGGTGCAGGAAATCCCCCGCGTGCCGGCGACGGAGCGCGACGAGCGCCTCGATCTCGTGCTAACGGAGCGCGAAGTGATCGATTTCCGCGGACACGAATAGATGCGCATTCTCTTTATCGGCGACATTGTCGGGCGTGCGGGCCGCGCCATCGTTCTCGACCGTTTGCCGGGGCTGATCAGGGACTGGAAGCTCGAGCTGGTGGTGATCAACGGCGAGAACGCCGCCGGCGGCTTCGGCATCACCGAGGCGATCTACAACGACTTCGTCGATGCGGGCGCCGATGCCATCACGCTCGGCAATCACGCCTGGGACCAGCGCGAGGCGCTGGTGTTCATCGAGCGCGCGCCGCGCCTCGTGCGGCCGGCCAACTTCCCCGCCGGCACGCCCGGCCGGGGCGCCGCGCTCGTCGACACCAAGAACGGCAAGCGCGCGCTGGTGATCAACGCCATGGGCCGCATCTTCATGGACCTGCTCGACGATCCCTTCACGGCGGTCGATCGCGAACTGAGCGCCTGTCCGCTGCGCACCGCGTGCGATGCGGCGATCGTCGACATGCATTGCGAGGCGACCAGCGAGAAGCAGGCCATGGGCTTCTTTGTCGACGGGCGCGCCAGCCTCGTCGTCGGCACGCATACCCATGTGCCGACCGCCGACCATCGCATCCTGCCGGGCAAGACCGCCTTCGTTTCGGATGTCGGCATGACGGGCGACTTCAACTCCGTTATCGGTATGAGCAAGGTCGAGCCGCTCAACCGGTTCCTGCGCAAGATCCCGAGCACCAAGTTCGAGCCGGCCAACGGTCCGGCGACCATGTGCGGCTTGGCGGTGGAGACCGACGACGCGACCGGCCTGGCCACGAAGGTCGGTGCGGTCCGCCTCGGCGGCACGCTGGAAGAAGCGCGCCCGGCGTTCTGGAACTGACGTTCTGTCCATGGGACGAGGACTGTCCCGCTCGTCCCCGCGGAAGCGGGGACCCAGTGGGACATCGATCACGTAATGTAGCTCCTGGATTCCCGCTTTCGCGGGAATGAACGGAGTATGCCATCGCGTTCGGTGTTCAATAGCATTTGAACAATGAATTGGACCGCTTGGGCGGTCGTTCCTATTTCCGGACCCGAGACAGCGCCGCGGCGTGGTCACGTCACTGCGCTGGAATTCGTGCACGGGATCAGCGCCCATACGGGCGAGGCAGGAGGTCTCTCATATGCCGACCATTCAGACTCTCTCACGTCGTAACGTTCTCAAGGGCAGCGCGGCTTTGACCGCCGCAGGCTGGCTCGGTGGCGCAGCGCTCGCCAAGGCGCCGCTGCAGGGCGTGCAGGCGCCATCGGTCTACCGCTTCAAGCTCGGCGCCTTCGAAGGCACCGTCATTTCCGACGGTCCCTTGTCGATCGGCGACGCCAAGCCGGATTTGTTCGGCGGGCTGACGCAGCAGATGATCGACGGCGATCTTGCGAGCAGCTTTCTGTCGCCGCGCAACATCACGCTCGAGCAGAACGCGCTCGTCATCAACACCGGCGACAAACTGGTGCTGTTCGACAGCGGTGTCGGCGGCCAGAGCAAGGCTTTCGGCGACAAGGCGGGGCGCCTGTTGTCCAACCTGAAAGCGGCCGGCATCGATCCCAAGGACATCGACGCCGTCGTCATCACCCACGCGCATCCCGATCATTGCTGGGGTCTCGTGGACGCCGACCGCGCATTCAACTTTCCCAATGCGCAGATCTATATGACCGAGGCCGATCTGCAGTTCTGGACCGACGAGAGCAAGCGCTCGATGCCGTTCGTCGGCGGCATGATCGACCCGACCCGCGCGGTGCTGCTGCCGCTGCGCGAGCGCATGGTGTTCGTGAAGGACGGCCAGGAGATTCTGCCCGGCATCCACGTCCTTTCGACGCCCGGCCATACGGTCGGCCACACCTCCTACATGATCACCTCGCAAGGCGAGTCGCTCTGCAACACGGCGGACATCGCGCATCATCATGTGCTGGTGGTGCAGAACCCGAAGGTCGAGTTCGGCTTCGACACCGATCCGAAGCAGGGCGCCGCGACCCGCATCCGCATGTTCGACATGCTGGCGGCGCAGCGGACCATGATCCTCGCTTATCACTTCCCCTGGCCGGGGATCGGGCACATCGCCAAGCGTGGCGACGGCTTTCATTACACGCCGGCGCCGCTGCGGACGGCCCTTTAGGGCCGCTGCGGTCGCCGGTGCCCCGACCCAAGTTTCGGGTCGGGTTCCTCTCGGGGCACTTTCGTCCCCGCACGCGCCGGCGCGTGCGGACGAGGATTTATTTTCCCGCTGGGACGGCCTATATAGCCGCCCGGCGGCACGCCATTCATTAACCTTTGAAGCCTTTAGGCCCCATTTAGCGAGCGCGGACGGTCATGGCCGGTCATTCCCAATTCAAAAACATCATGCACCGCAAGGGCAAGCAGGACAAAGTCCGCTCCAAGCTCTTCGGTAAGCTGGCGCGCGAAATCACGGTCGCTGCCAAGCTCGGCCTGCCGGACCCGGCCTTCAACCCGCGCCTGCGGCTCGCGATCCAGGCGGCCCGCGCCGAGAACATGCCGAAGGACAATATCGAGCGCGCCGTCAAGAAGGCCTCCGGCTCCGAGCAGGAGAACTACGAGGAGATCCGCTACGAGGGCTACGCGCCGGGCGGCGTCGCCGTCATCGTCGAGACGCTGACCGACAACACCAACCGCACGGCCGGCTACGTGCGCTCGATCTTCACCAAGGCGGGCGGCAACCTGGCGACGACCGGCGCGGTGTCGTTCATGTTCGACCACATCGGCGTCGTCGAATACGACGCCGCCAAAGCGACGCCCGACGCCATGCTGGACGCGGCGATCGAGGCCGGCGCCGAGGACGTCGTCTCGGACGACAACGGCCACCAGATCATCACCAAGATCGACACGCTGCACGAAGTCGCCAAGGCGCTGGAAGCCAAGTTCGGCGAACCGCGCAAGACCGGCATGGTGTGGAAGCCGCAGAACACCGTCGCGGTGGACGATGAGGCGGGCGAGAAGATCCTCAAGCTGATGGACGCGCTCGATGACAACGACGACGTGCAGAACGTCTACGCCAATTTCGAAGTGTCCGACGCGCTCGTGCAGAAGATGAGCGCGTAAGTATAACGCGAGCGCCTTGCGCCGCTCGTCCCCGCCCGCGGGCATCGGGTTTACCCGATGTCCGACACCATAATGCGCAAGCCGGCTACAGCCGACTTGCGATGGGGCCCCAGCGCTGGATTTCCGCTTGCGCGGGAGTGAGCGGAGTGTGTCGGCGTCTCAACTCACCGCAAACAGCCCGAGCGCCGCGACCGCGACCAGAAGACCGATGCGCTTGCGGGCGTTCAGCTTCTCGTGGAACACGAGCGCGCCGACGACGGCGGTGAAGACGAAGCTCATCTGCGCCACCGGCACCAGCGCGCTCGCCGAGCCGAGCGCGAGCCCGTGCAGCAGCAGCACGAAAGCGACAAGCAGCGCGAAGGCCGCGGGCGCAGAATAAGGCCACACCCACGGCATCAGCCGCAGCCGCTTCTCCTGCATGAAACAGAGCAGCGTCGCGAGCGACGAGAACGACCAGGCCTGCGCCGCCACCATCGTCTCCGGCAGCGCGCCCTGCGACAGGCCGATCTTGTAGAACAGATTGGCGAAAGCCATCGCCACCGTGGCGACGAGCACCCGCGTCAACGACGCGAGCTTGATCTGCCCACGCGCAGCGCCCGGCTCGCCCAGCAGCAACCACACGGCAACGAGCGCAAAGGCGAGCGCGCCGGCTTTTGCGATCGTGAAAGACTCGCCGAGCAGGATGATCGCGAGCGCCGCCGTCAGTGTGAAGTTGAGGCGGAAGATCGGCGCGTTCGTGGAGACCGCACCGTCTCTGAGGCTGCGCGCGAAATTATAGAAGGCGATGAGCGAGAACAGGCCGGCGAGCGAGCCCCATGCCGCCGACCAGTGAACGTCCAGCGTGCCGGTCGCCCAGGCATAGAGATTGATCGACGGCGCGAAGGCCCAGGCCTGCAGCATCACGAATTGCGCCGCACCGACGCCGGCGGCAGCCGCGCGCTTGTAGATGAGATCGCTGACGCCGAAGAGCAGCATGGCGCCGAGTGCGAAGAGAAGTCCGGGTGTCATGGAGCCGCGCGGAAAGAACCTGTCTTCTCCGCTTAGCGGCTCGGTTGAGGAATGTACAGGCTACACGAGCGTCGTGCCCTGCCGCCGCGGAGAAGACGCCATAGACCTCGTCGCTTAGGAGGAGGTTCGAACTCTTTTTATCTGATGTCGATCGCGCGAGCGCGAGACACAACGCGGCCCTGCGAAGAGAACTTCGGTCGAAGATGGTCCCGATGTTCGCGCGATGGTGATGCCGAGCTGGCCGAGGACGGCGGCATCCTCGCGGGTTCCGACGAAGGCATCTCGCCGTGTGGTGTCCCGGCCGCAGGCGCGCGCCTTTACCACCCGTTTCGCCTGTGGAAAACATCGGGCGCGTCCCGCCGGAGGAGCGTATCGAGGCTATGCGGGGCTGGCCGGTATCGGACCCGCCTAGGCGGCCAGGGGCGGCGCGGCTATCAACGGGACCATGCTCAGACAACCGATTCGCATCCTCGGCATCGACCCCGGGCTCCGGCGCACCGGCTGGGGCCTGATCGAGTCCGACGGCAATCGGCTGATCCATGTCGCCTGCGGCTCGGTCGAGACGAAGGACAAGGCGCCGCTCGGCGAGCGCCTGGTCGTGATCCACGACGGGCTCATCGCCATCATCGAGCAGCATCGGCCGGACGAGGCGGCGGTGGAGCAGACCTTCGTCAACACCAATGGTCAGTCGACCTTGAAGCTCGGCCAGGCGCGCGGCGTCGCCATGCTGGTGCCGGCGCGGCTCGGCCTGAGCGTCGCCGAATACGCGCCCAACGTCGTGAAGAAGACCGTGGTCGGCGCGGGTCATGGCGACAAGGCGCAAATCCGCATGATGATCGGCGTGCTGCTGCCCAAGGCCGCGCCGCAAAGCGACGACGCCGCCGACGCGCTCGCGATCGCGGTGTGTCATGCGCATCATCGCGGCAGCACGATGTTGGCGGCGAAATTGAAAGTGGCGGCGCGATGATCGGCAAGCTCAAAGGCCTTATCGATTCCTACGCGGACGACTATGTCATCCTCGATGTCGGCGGCGTCGGCTATCAGGTGCATTGCTCGGCCCGTACGCTGCAGGCGTTGCCGGCGCCGGGCGAGCCCGCGACGCTGGCGATCGAAACGCATGTCCGCGAGGATCAGATCAAGCTGTTCGGCTTCGTGAGCGACACCGAACGCGAATGGTTCCGCCTGTTGCAGACGGTGCAGGGCGTTGGCGCCAGGGTGGCGCTCGCCGTGCTCGGCACGCTCAAGCCGTCCGAACTCGCGACGGCGATCGCCACGCGTGACAAGGCGATGGTGGCGCGCACGCCGGGCGTCGGTCCCAAGGTCGCCGAACGCATCGTCACGGAACTCAAGGACAAGGCGCCGGCCTTCGCCGATGTCGATCCGGGCGTCGTGCATCTGGCCGGCAGCCTCGATGAGAAGCGTGCGCCCAAGCCCGTGGCCGACGCGGTGTCGGCGCTGGTCAATCTCGGCTACGGTCAGCCGCAGGCGGCCGCGGCCATCGCGGCGGCCGTGCAGCATGCGGGCGAGGGTGCCGATACGGCGGCCTTGATCAGGCAGGGCCTGAAGGAGTTGGCGAAATAGTATGCCGCTGGACAAGAAGGATCAGGAACTGATCGACGCTGCGACCGCCGCGATCAAGTCGCGCTATCGCAACGACTGGCAGGAGGTCGGCGCGGCCTTGCGTACGCGCGACGGCCGTGTCGTCGTCGGTGTCAATCTCGACGCCTATGTCGGACGCGGCGCGGTCTGTGCCGAGGCGGTCGCCATCGGCACCGCGCTGACCGAGAAGGGCGATCAGGGCATCGAGACCATCGTCGCCGTGCGTCATCCCAAGCCCGGCGAGCCGGGCGATATCGCCGTAGTGTCGCCGTGCGGCGCGTGCCGCGAACTGATCCACGATTACGACGCCAAAGCGCGAGTCATCGTGCCGAACGGCACGCAGGGGCCGAGCATCGCCATGATCGGTGAGCTGCTGCCGAACAAATATCGGCGGGGGATGTCGTGAGGGTGCTCGCGTATAGGCGACTTTCTATGTCTGTCGTCCCCGCGAAGGCGGGGACCCATACGCCCTGCGCCATCGAGAAGCTGCGGCGTATGGGGCCCGCCTCGCTATCGCTTGATTGGCCGGGACGACAGATCCGATGACCACCACGCCCAAACGCCTCGTTTCCGCGGACAAGCGCGAGGACGACGTCGACGCTTCGCTGCGCCCCCAGAAGCTGGCCGACTTCATCGGTCAGGAAAAGGCGCGCGCGAACTTGAAGATCTTCATCGACGCCGCGCGTTCGCGCAACGAAGCGCTCGATCATGTGCTGTTCGTCGGGCCGCCGGGGCTCGGCAAGACGACATTGGCGCAGATCGTCGCGCGCGAACTCGGCGTGAACTTCCGCTCGACCTCGGGGCCGGTGATCGCCAAGGCCGGCGACCTTGCCGCGCTCCTCACCAATCTCGAGCCGCGCGACGTACTGTTCATCGACGAAATCCACCGGCTCAATCCGAACGTCGAGGAAATCCTCTATCCGGCGATGGAGGACTTTCAGCTCGACCTCATCATCGGCGAAGGGCCGGCGGCGCGTTCGGTGAAGATCGATCTGGCGCCGTTCACATTGGTCGGCGCGACGACCCGCGCGGGCCTGCTCACCAATCCGTTGCGCGACCGCTTCGGCATTCCGGTGCGGCTGAACTTCTATACCGAAGCCGAACTCGAACTGATCGTGTCGCGCGGCGCGCGCGTGCTCGGCCTCGGCATGACGCCCGATGGCGCCAACGAGATCGCCCGGCGCGCGCGCGGCACGCCGCGCATCGCCGGACGTCTGCTGCGGCGCGTGCGCGACTTCGCGCATGTCGAAGGCGCGCAGGCGGTGGATCGCAAGATCGCCGACCGCGCGCTGTCGGCGCTCGAAGTGGATGCGGCCGGGCTCGATGCGATGGACCGGCGCTATCTCTCCACCATCGCGCTCAACTACGGCGGCGGCCCGGTCGGCGTCGACACCATCGCCGCGGCTTTGTCGGAGCCGCGCGACGCCATCGAGGACATCATCGAGCCTTATCTCATTCAGAAGGGCTTCATCCAGCGCACGCCGCGCGGGCGCCTGCTCACCGGCGCCGCCTTCAAGCATCTCGGGCTTGCCGAACCGCAGCGCGATCCGGCGCAGTTCGGTCTGTTCGGTGGGAGCGACTTGGATGAGTGAGAAGGTCATCAGCATCGTCGCCGCGCTGATCCGCGACGACGAAGGGCGGATGCTCTTGGTGCGCAAGCGCGGCACTGCGGCCTTCATGCAGCCGGGCGGCAAGCCCGACGCCGGCGAGGACGACGTAACGGCGCTGTCGCGCGAGATCGCCGAGGAGCTTGGCTGCGCGGTCGATGGCGGCGACGTGCGTCCGCTCGGCATCTTCGAATGCGCGGCGGCGAACGAGCCGGGTTACCGCGTGCGCGCGGCGGTCTACGCGGTCGGCATACGCGGCGCGGTCCGCGCGCAAGCCGAGATCGACGAGGTGCTCTGGGTCGATCCGCGCGCCATGCCGGACCTGCCGCTGGCGCCGCTGACGCGCGACCACATCCTGCCGCTGGCGGTGTGATATTCGCCGGCCGACCGGCCGGTTCCGGTTAGGAAAAGTCGATGATTCCGGGCCGATTTGTGCTATTATTTAATCCATGAAGACCTTCACGGAACGTGCCGCCGAGGCGCTCGATCAGCTCCCCGAGGAAATGCGGGAGCCGATGGTCGCCTATATCTTCGAGCAGGCGGAGAAGTACCGCGTGCTGAAGGCGGAACTGGCAAAAGGCGCGGCATCGGCCGATGCCGGCCGGGTGCGGGAGTGGGATTTTGCCGATTTTCTGCGTCGCGCAAAACTGTCTGACGCCAGCAGTAAGGTCGGATGAAGGTCTACCTTTCCGATGATGCCGACGCGGACCTTCTCGTTATCCATTCCTATCTGGCCGAGCGAAATCCGGCGGCGGCCCTATCGCTCGCCCGTGAATTTCAGGCGACCTTCGTGCGCTTGTCTCGTTTTCCCTTTATCGGCCGGGACCGTTCGCATTTGATGTCGGGCGTCCGAAGCTTGGTCCTGGGGTATGTCGTCTTTTATCGATTGGAAGCGGATCGCGTGACCGTTCTGCGGATCATGGATGGGCGTCGCGATATCGATTCCGAATTTCAGCGGTGAGTTTGTTATGATTTCCATCGATGGCGAGATCCGCGACGGCAAGCACTATCAGCCCGTGCGCGTCTACTACGAAGACACCGACTTCTCCGGCATCGTCTATCACGCGAGCTATCTGCGCTTCATGGAGCGCGGGCGCACCAATTATCTGCGCTTGATCGGCGCCGATCATCGCGCGTTGTTCGAGCAGGCCGAGAAGGAAGCCCCTGGCTTTGCCTTCGTCGTGCGCCACATGGACATCGCCTTCAAGAAGCCGGCCTATATGGACGATCTCTTGGAGATCGTCACCGCGCCGGAAGAGGTGAAGGGCGCATCGGTGATGCTGCATCAGAAGGTCATGCGCGGCGAGGACCTGCTGGTCGAGACGCATGTGCAGGTGGCGTTCGTGTCGGGCGGCCGCGCCAAGCCGATCCCGAAGCCGTTGCGCATCGCGATGAAGGCGGATCTCGACAGCGGCGCCACGGGCGGCTGACCGGCAATCGTTCTCAGGGACAAGACGAGGCAGGCCGATGCGCGCCAGCGCCGGCGTGCGTCCGCTTGACAAAACTTTGTACCGGTCGGTACAGGCGGTGAGACTGTCACTCCTTCAGGAGCTCCCGTGATGTCGCGTCCCCCGCTGCCGCCGTTCACGGCGGAAACTGCCGCCCAGAAAGTCCGCATGGCCGAAGATGCCTGGAACAGCCGCGATCCGGCGCGTGTCGCGCTGGCCTATACCGAGGACAGCCGGTGGCGTAACCGCTCGGAGTTCATCGAAGGGCGCGAGGCCATCGTCGCCTTCCTCACCCGCAAGTGGGAGAAGGAGCAGGACTACCGGCTCATCAAGGACCTGTGGGCCTTCAGCGGCAACCGCATCGCCGTGCGCTTTCAATACGAATGGCACGACGCCAAAGGCGATTGGTTTCGCTCCTACGGCAACGAGCAATGGGAATTCGACGAGCAAGGGCTGATGCGCCGGCGCGAGGCGAGCATCAACGACGTGGCGATCGCGGCTTCGGATCGCCGTTTCCATTGGACGGCGCCGGGGCCCCGGCCGGCCGATGTGCCCGGCCTTGCCGCGGTGCCCTTCTGACCTTGCGCAAGAAAGCGACAACGCCGGGCACGAACCGCGCCGGGCAGCTCGCGCTGCTCGGCGAGGTGTTTCGCGAGCACGGCTATGAAGGCGCGAGCCTCACTTTGATCACCAAGGCGACCGGACTCGGCAAAGGGAGCCTTTATCACCTCTTCCCCGGCGGCAAGCAGCAGATGGCCGCCGAAGTGCTGACCGAAATCGACGGCTGGTTCGCGCGCAACGTCTTCGTGCCGCTGCGCGAAAGCCAGGATGCGCGCAGCGGCATCGCGCACATGTTCGATGCGGTCGACGACTATTTCCGTTCGGGGCGGCGCGTCTGTCTCGTCGGCGTGTTCGCCCTCGGCGCCGCGCGCGATGAGTTCGCGGCGGCGGTGCGCGGCTATTTCAAGGCTTGGCATGACGCGCTCGTTGCCGCGCTCATCCGGGCCGGCCACGCTCGCACCGAGGCGGCGGCCTTGGCGGAGGACGTGCTCGCCGGGATCCAGGGCGCCTTGGTGCTGGCGCGCGCCGCCAACGACGCCAAGCTGTTCACGCGCACGCTGGCGCGGCTGAAGAAGCGCGTGGGCGTCAAGTAACGCGGAGCCGCTGTCAGTCCTCCCCGCGTGCTTCCTCGTCGAGTCGCTGCTGCAGGGCCGCGAGCACGCGGCTCGCGGCGGCGAGGTCGCGCGGGTTCAAGCCTTTCGCCAGTCTATTCACCCAGGGCCTTTGCATCCGGTCCGCTGCTTCATAGGCCGTTCGCCCTTTTTTCGTGAGCGTAACCAGTTTAGCGCGGCGATGATGCGGATTGTCCGCGAAGGCGACGAAGCCTTCCTGCTCGAGCTCGTTGACGATGCGCTGCACGCCCTGGCGGTAGAGCCCCATGCTGCGGGCGAGCCAGGCGACCGGCTGCGGAGCAGTGGCAAGCGCGATGGCGCCGAGCACCTGCCAGCGCGCGCTGGTGAGGCCGAGACCGGCGACTAGACGATCGCCTTCGGCGAGTAGGCGGCCATTGAGCCGGAACACATCGACGATGAGCAGGCTGAGGGCGGCGCCTGCCGGGCTACGCTGTCGGTCGGTCATTGACAATGAATATACGAGTTGACCATATATAGTCAACGAGCCAGCGAGAAATGCCGGCCTGTGTGCAAAGGAGTTCGTTCATGTCAGTCGCTGCGCCATCCGTTTATCGCGTCGACAAGTTCGTGGTGCCCGCTGCGGCGCGCGCCGAATTCATGGCGCGCGTGGCCGCCATCAAGGGGATCATCGACGCGATGCCGGGCTGCCGGCAGAACCTCGTGCTCGAACAGGTCTCGGGGCCGGGCGCGTTCAACGTCGTCACCTTCGTCGAGTGGGAAAGTGCGGATGCTTTGGAGACCGCCAAAACGGCGGTCACGGCGCGCTACAAGGAAATGAACTTCAATCCCGAGGACTTGATCGCCCGGCTCGGCATCACGGCGGACCTGGCCAATTACGGCCTCTATGCCGCCTAGCGTCGGCCGGCAGAAAGCGGGTGGCGGAATCGGCGCAACCCCTTAAGCTCGCCTCATGCCCGCTCTCGACTTCACCATCTTCGACACGGCCATCGGCGCCTGCGGCATCGCCTGGAGCGGGCGGGGCGTGTTTGCCGTGCAATTGCCGGAAGCGGACGCTGCGGTCACGCGCGCACGGTTGATCAAGCGATATCCGCAGGCGATGGAGGCCGCGCCGCCGTCGGCCATTCGCCATGCGATCGACGGCGTTGTCGCGCTGCTCGCCGGCGAGGCGCGCGATCTCAGCGACATCGTCATCGACGACGATGATACGCCCGCTTTCAACAAGCGGGTCTATGCGGTGGCGCGCGCGATCCCGCCGGGCCGGACCATGACCTATGGCGAGGTCGCCGAACGCCTCGGCGACAAGGGCCTCTCGCGCGCGGTCGGGCAGGCGCTGGGCGAAAACCCGGTGCCGATCATCATGCCATGCCACCGCGTGCTTGCCGCCGGCGGTAAAAGTGGCGGCTTCTCCGCGAGCGGCGGCGTCGCCACCAAGTTGAAGCTGCTCACCATCGAGGGCGCGCAGCCGGGCGGGCCGACATTGTTCGACCATCTGCCGCTCGCCACACGCCCCTAGCCACGCGCCCCTAGTCGCCATCGACGCCGCCGTCCGAGTCATGTAAAGACCCTTCACATGAAGGAATCCACATGACTTGGGGCAAAAGTGGCGGCGGTCCGCGCGGCTATCACCATGGCAATCTGAAGGAAGCCCTGGTGCGCGCGGCGCTCGAGCTCATCGCCGAGAAAGGCCCGGCGGGTTTCACCTTTGCCGACGCCGCGCGGTGGGCGGGCGTCAGTCCCGCCGCGCCTTACCGTCATTTCCGCGACCGCGAGGCGCTACTTGCCGATGTCGCGCGCCGCGGCTTCGAGGAGTTCGCCAGCGTGCTGGCCAAGGCCTGGGACGACGGCCGGCCGGAATTGCTCGTCGCTTTCGATCGTGTCGGCAAGGCCTATCTCGATTTCGCGCGGCGCGAGCCGGCCTATTATTCGGCGATGTTCGAGGCGGGGCTGTCGCCCGATGCCGATCCGGCTTTGCGTGATGCGGGCGACCGCGCCTTTGGCGTGCTGCGCTCCGCTGCCGAGAAGCTGGTGGCGACGATGCCGGCGCCCGGACGGCCGCCGGCGCTGATGGTGGCGCTGCACGTCTGGTCATTGTCGCACGGCATCGCCTCGCTGTTCGGGCGAGGCGATGCCGCACGGCGTACCTTGCCGATGCCGCCGGAAGAGCTGCTGGAGGCCGGCGTGCTCGTTTATCTCCGCGGCCTCGGTCTGTCCGCCGGCGGCTAAAGGCTGTAGCCGTCCAGCGGACATCCACTCGGCAAGGTGAGGCGCGGCGCATCAGGCTGCCGCGCGTTCCCGCTGCATGTATTGGGCCGTGATCAAGTCGACATTGTTGGCGACCCAGTCCGCCATGCGTTCTTCTTCGCGCAGCGAGAGCGTGAGCGATTCGATCGCGCCTGGGTTCGCGGCTTCCGCCATCTTGATCAGCGATTTGTAGGCCGCGATCTCGTAGGCTTCGAGACCCAAATTGGCGAACGTGTTCTTCAGCACTTCGTCCGAGGCCATCGCATGGCCCATCGCGGCCATGTTCGCGCCGAGCGCAAGCGTCTTGTCTTTGAAGGTCGACGGCGACGTATCGAGATTCGAGAGGCATTGTTCGAGACGCTTCAACTGCGACTTCGTTTCTTGCAGATGTTCGCTCAGGCGCGCTTTGAGTTCGGGATATTCGTCCATGCGCTCCACCTGGCGCTCCAGCATTTCATGCGCCTGGTTCTCCATGGCGTGGGCGTTCCTCAGTCCGGTGATAAACAGTTCTCTCGCCTCGGTCATCGCTCGCTCCTGCGGATTGATGATCACGTAACGAGTGATGATTGCCGGTGTTCCTCGGCGTATTCCAAGACGTTGAACAAGCATCCTTCGACATTTGCCAAACGAGACAGGAACGAGTGAACGCGCCTCACGTTGCGATTTGAGACAGCCGAGAAGATTGGCGTCTCATATCCATTTCATCGCGCTACGGAGCCAGGCATGTTCGTTCGTAAACCCAAGCTGCAATATCACGCGCGTCCGGACGCGCCGGACCCGATCTTCGCAAAGATGTTGCAGGAGCCGCTCGGCGGCCAATGGGGCGAGATCAGCGTCATGATGACCTACCTCTTCCAAGGATGGTCATGCCGCGGTCCGCAGAAGTATCGCGATATGATCCTCGATATTGGCACCGAAGAGATCGGTCACGTCGAAATGCTGGCGACGATGATCGCGCGTCTTCTCGAAACCTCGCCTGTCGAAACGCAGGAAGACATGGCCAAGAACTCGCTCGTCGCCGCGGCGATGGGCGGCGCGCGCATCGAGGACGCGATCATGGCGGGCCTCGATCCGCAGCATTCGATCGTGGCCGGCTCCGGCCCCCGGATGACCGATAGCGCCGGCAACCCGTGGAACGCCGGCTACACCGTCGCGAGCGGCAATCTGCTTGCGGACTTCAGGTTCAACGTCACCGCGGAAAGCCAGGGCCGCCTGCAGGTCTGCCGCTTGTACAACATGACGCAGGATGCGGGCGTACGTGAGATGCTCTCGTTCCTCATCGCGCGCGACACCATGCATCAGAACCAGTGGCTCGCGGCGATCGCCGAGTTGGAAGAAGAAGGTCTCGACGAGACTCCGGTGCCGGTGAAATTCCCGCAAGACCGGCAGCTCCAGGAGGTCGCGTATCAGTACATCGATGCGTCCGACGGCGCGGCGAGCAAGCAGGGCCGCTGGGCGAGCGGACCGTCCGTCGATGGCAAAGGCGAGGTCACCTACACCAAGATCAGCGCGCTCACGGATGACGAAGGCCAGCTGGGCCAGGTCGATCCGCGCACCTACGGCACGCCGGCGCAGCCGGTACCCGCGGCCGCGGCGGAGTGATCGACACGCAACGTCTCAGGACGCTGACAATCGCGATCGCGCGTTGACGCCAGCTATCCCCCCGTTCCTCCCCATAGCTGGCGAGGGCCGCTCCAGTTTCTGGGGCGGCCCTTCTTCGCATCTTGGCCGGTGCGAGGAGGGCGCTGCTGTCGCGCGATGACCCGCCACCGCTGGCAAAGTGAGGCCGGCCTGTATGGAGGGCGCCCCTGCTTCTGCCGGTTTCCCCCGGGCGCAGGACAATCCGCGTCCCAAGGTCGCGAAGCCGCGGGATGGCGGACCGGACTGCTCACCCCCATGTGACAATTCGGGAATGTGAAGGGTGTTGACATCCCGGCGACCTGACCCTATCAATGTAAATGTTATTTACATTCACACGCGAGGCTACGATGCCAATCACCGCCAAGCTCGACGAATTCGGCAAGCCCGCCTGGATCGCGCTGATCGTGCTCGGGTTCATGGTCTTCTGGCCCCTCGGTCTCGCGATCCTCGCCTTCACCATATGGAGCGGACGCATGGGATGCGGTTACTACGGCAGCCACGATCGTTGGCAGCACAAGATGGATCGCCTGCAGCGCAAGCTGGACTGGATGAGGAGCCGCATGGGCGGCGGTCAGGGCCCGCTGAACGGCGGTGCCTGGAGCCACGGGCCGTCGAGCGGCAACCGCGCCTTTGACGAATATCGGACCGAGACGCTCAAGCGCCTCGAGGACGAGCAGCGGGAGTTCAAGGACTTCCTGGAGCGCCTGCGCTTCGCCAAAGACAAGACCGAGTTCGACCAGTTCATGGCCGAGCGCCGCAACCGTCCGGCCACCGACACGCCCCCGTCGCAGAGCTGAACGCCACCGACGCCGACATGATACGGAGGCCGCCCCGTCCCCTGGGGCGGCCTTTTCTTTTGCGTTTCTGTTTTTGCGCTGCCCGGCGGCCGCAGCCGCCCGCTCGGCAGGAGCGTCGAGGGGCCGGCGATGCCGGAAAGCCGCGCCTTTTTGGGGGTAGAGGGCGCATGTCGGGCCGCCCCGGTAACCCATCCTTAACCATAATCAGCGCTGGTTAAGGTCAAGAGAGCCAGTCTTTGGCGCCCTAGTTTGGTCAATTTTAGCGAGGATTTCGTGCTTTCGCCGGTGGCGGTCACGCGTTTTCGCGAAATTTTCGGCCTTTCGGACTTGGCGCTGAGCGGGCTCGCCCGGCGTGCTTACGCGTATCGCCCTCACGTGCCGCGCCGGCTCGACGATAGAACCCGGGTAGCTCAAAGGATGTGCCCATGAATCCTGCCGATGTGGCACAGTCGGCTTTGCCGCTTACTTCCTCCGACCTTTCGCTCTTTACGCTGTTCTGGCACGCGCATTGGATCGTCAAGCTGGTCATGCTTGGCCTCGTGGCGGCTTCGATCTGGGTGTGGGCGATCGTCATCGACAAGACGGTGCTCTACGCCCGCAGCCGCCGCGCCATGGACAGTTTCGAGCAGGCCTTCTGGTCCGGGGAGTCGCTCGAGGACCTTTACCGTTCGCTCGCGTCCAAGCCGAACCATTCGATGGCGGCGCTGTTCGTGGCGGCCATGCGCGAGTGGAAGCGCAGCTTCGAAGGCAATCAGCGCTCCATCGGCGGCCTGCAGATGCGCATCGAGAAGGTCATGGACGTGACCATCGCCCGCGAGGTCGAACGCCTCGAGCGGCGCCTGCTGGTGCTGGCGACGGTCGGCTCGGCCGGGCCCTTCGTCGGCCTGTTCGGTACCGTCTGGGGCATCATGACGAGCTTCCAGTCGATCGCCGCCTCGAAGAACACCTCGCTGGCCGTCGTGGCGCCGGGCATCGCCGAGGCGCTGTTTGCGACAGCAATCGGCCTTGTCGCTGCCATACCGGCGACGATTTTCTACAATAAGTTCGCTTCCGAGGTGAACAAACAGGCCCAGCGGCTCGAAGGCTTCGCCGACGAGTTCGCCGCGATTTTGTCGCGCCAGATCGACGAGCGGGGGTAGGGGACCATGGCGGCAGCCAATGCCGGAACGCCGGCGGTCGGCGGAGGCCGGAGGGGACGTCATCAGCGCCGCGGCGTGATGGCCGAGATCAACGTCACCCCCATGGTCGACGTGATGCTCGTTCTCCTGATCATCTTCATGGTGTCGGCGCCGTTGCTCACGGTCGGCGTGCCGATCGACCTGCCCCAGAGCCAGGCCAAGTCCCTGGATCAGGACAAGGAGCCGCTGACCGTCTCCGTCAACAACAAGGGCCAGATCTACTTGCAGAATGCCGAAGTCTCGGCCGCCGATCTCATTCCCAAGCTGCAGGCGGTGGCGCAGGCGCGCGGCGGCACCGAAGCGCGCGTCTATGTGCGCGGCGACAAGACGGTCAACTACGGCACGATGATGCAAGTGATGGGGCAGCTCTCCGGCGCCGGTTTCCATCGCGTCGCGCTGGTGACGGAATTCGAGCAGGGCTCGAAGTAAAACGATGCATATGAAAACGGCATCCATGATCTCGACCGGGTTGCACGCGGCCGTGCTCCTGTTCGCGGTGGTGTCGTTTTCCGGCAAGAATCTCGAGGCGACGCCGACGGAGTCGCTGCCCGTCGACATGATCAGCGAGAAGGAATTCTCGCAGATCACCAAGGGCATCAAGGACGCGCCGAAGCCGGTCGAGAAGCCCAAGCCGCTGGTCGAGAAGATCGCGCCCGAGGTCAAGCCGGTCGAGGAATCCAAGCCGAAGGTCGTCGACAACAAGCCCGAGGTGAAGGCGACGCAGGCGAAAGCCGAGCCGCCGCCTCCCGAGAAGCAGGAAAAAGAGCAGAAGCCGGTCGAGAAGAAAGAGGCCAAGCCCGAGCAGCCGCCGGCGCCCGTCGCCAAGGACAAGGCCGACCCGATCGCCGACAAGCTCAAGGAAGCCAAGAACGAACCCAAGAACGAGCCGAAGCCTCTGCCGCCGAAGAAGCCGCCGCAGAAGCAGGAGCCGAAGTTCGACGCCGCCAAGATCGCCGCGCTGATCGATCAGCGCGAGCCGCATCGCGTCGCCGCGGCGGGTAACGAACTCAACCGCGATCCGAGCCTCGGCCACGTGAACGCGAGCGCCGCGACCTTGTCGCAGAGCGAGATCGACGCTTTCCGCCGCCGCATCACCGACTGCTGGAATCCGCCGGTCGGTCTCGACAGCGCGCAGGATCTCGTCGTTGTCTTCCGCGTGCTCTTCAATCCGGACGGTTCGGTGAAGCGCGGCCCCGATGTGGTCGGCGGCAAGCCGAGCGCGTCCGGTCCGGCCTTTGCCGAGAGCGCGCGCCGCGCGATCCTTCAATGCCAGCCTTATACGATGCTGCGTAAAGAGACCTACGACAATTGGAAAGACATGGAGCTCGCCTTCAAGCCGAGCGACATGTTCCGTTGATGCCGATTTCAGACACGAGAACCCCCAGCTCACGATGAGTCATTCTTTCACCAACGCGTTCGCCCGTCGTCTTCTTCTCAATCGCCGCGAGATCCTCGCAGGAGGCGGCGCCGCGGGCGTGGGCCTTGCGACCGGCCTGCTGCCGCAGCTCGCCTCCGCCGCCCCCGTGCGCGTCGACATCACGCAAGGCAACGTGCAGGCGATGCCGATCGCCATCACCGACTTCGTCGCCGGTTCGCCCGGCGAAGCGGAGATCGGCCGCAACGTCACCGGCGTCATCACCAACAACCTGCAGCGCTCCGGTCTGTTCGCGCCGATCAATCCGGCGGCGTTCACCGAGAAGATCACCAACACCGATGCGGTGCCGCGCTTTGCCGACTGGCGCGTGATCAACGCGCAGGCGCTCGTGACCGGCCGCATGACGCGCCAGGGCGACGGCCGCATGAAGGCCGAATTCCGCCTGTGGGACGTGTTCGCCGGCCAGCAGCTCGACGGCAAGCAGTACTTCACGACGCCGGACAACTGGCGGCGCATCGCGCACATCATCTCGGACGCGATCTACGAGCGTCTCACCGGCGATAAGGGCTACTTTGACAGCCGCGTCGTCTTCATCGACGAGACCGGTCCGAAGGAGCGGCGCGTCAAGCGCCTCGCCATCATGGATCAGGACGGCGCGGGCGTGCGCTATCTCACGCGCGGCGACGACCTCGTGCTGACGCCGCGCTTCAGCCCGTCGACGCAGGAGATCACCTACATGTCCTACGGGCAGGGCGATCCGCGCGTCTATCTCTTGAACATCGAGACCGGCCAGCGCGAGATCGTCGGCAACTTCCCGGGCATGACCTTCGCGCCGCGCTTCTCGCCGGACGGTCAGCGCGTGATCATGAGCCTGCAGCAGGGCGGTAACGCCAACCTGTTCGTCATGGACCTGCGCTCCAAGCAGACGACGCGCCTCACCGACACGCCGGCGATCGACACCGCGCCGTGCTATTCGCCCGACGGCAGCCGTATCTGCTTCGAGAGCGATCGCGGCGGCACGCCGCAGATTTATGTGATGGCCGCCGGCGGCGGTCCCGCCCAGCGCATCTCCTTCGGCGAAGGCTCGCATTCGACGCCGGTGTGGTCGCCGCGCGGCGACTACATCGCCTTCACCGGCCAATCGCGCGGCCAGTTCTCCATCGGCATCCTCAAGCCGGACGGCTCGGGCGAGCGCCTGCTGACTTCCGGCTATCACAACGAAGGTCCGACCTTCGCGCCGAACGGCCGCGTCATCATGTTCTTCCGCGATTCCAGCGGCGGGCCGAACCTCTACACGATCGACGTCACGGGCCGTAACGAGCTCAAGGTGCCGACGCCGAGCTTCGCCTCCGACCCTGCCTGGTCGCCACTGTTGTCCTAAGAGCACAGGTCCGCACCCGATTGGGCGTGCGGACCTGCCCGCCGTAAGTCCGCCTTTTTTTCACCATCTGTTAACCATGAGAAATGGTTTACGCGATCGGTAGACCTTTCCGGGGGGCTGGCAAGGTTCCATCAAGGTTGATGGAACGTTCGCTTAACGAAGTCGGCGTTACGACAGTCCTCCATAAGCATGATCCCGAAAAGCCGCGAGGCTTTCGGAAGAGTCATGCGTCAGTTTCAACTTCCGGTCAGTGCGTGAAATGGAGTCACCGGTATGATCGAACTCAGGCAAATGCTTCGCGGCGCGCGGTTCGTGGCGGTCCTCGCCGCGGCCCTGGCCATCTCGGCTTGCGCCAAGAACGCGGCGGATGACGCGCAGGCCAACGCGGCCGGCGCGGCCTCGCCCGGCAGCCAGCAGGACTTCGTGGTCAATGTCGGCGACCGCGTTTTCTTCGAGACCGACTCGTCGGATCTCACCACCCAGGCCCGCGCCACGCTCGACAAGCAGGCGCAGTGGCTGACCAACTACTCCAACTACACGCAGTTCACGGTCGAGGGCCACGCCGACGAGCGCGGCACGCGTGAATACAACATCGCCCTCGGCGCCCGGCGCGCTCAGGCGGTCCGTGACTATCTGATCTCGCGTGGCATCGCGGCCAACCGCATGCGCACCATCTCCTACGGCAAAGAGCGCCCGGTAGCGGTGTGCAACGACATCTCCTGCTGGTCGCAGAATCGTCGCGCTGTGACGGTTCTCGGCGTCAGCTCGTAAAATACAAACGCACTGATCCACTGCTGAGAGCGGACCGGGGCCCGACGGCCTCGGTCCGTTCTTTTTTTTACAGTTGCAAATCCCCGAGAATTCTCGATGCTCGCCGGTCATAAGGGCGCGCAATGATCGTGACATGAAGCCGCCCGCGGGCTGGTCGGGGTGATGATCATGAGCGGATACGTCCACGTCAGGCGGGCGGCGATCCCTGTTGGGATGCTGCTGGCTCTTGCC
>Ga0180216_1000684_pt1 | contig 33200 bp, 31 predicted proteins | sample eDN3rd37CBELigMG_FD_128879 | JGI IMG/M metagenome (GOLD analysis project Ga0180216, IMG submission 128879) | Enriched Miracle-Growth compost microbial communities from Emeryville, California, USA - eDNA 3rd pass 37_C BE-Lig MG (version 2)... ... | reverse complement strand
TTCAAGCCCACGCTGGAAGCCGGCCACTATCCCATCGTCAGCCGCCGCATCGGCTCCAAGCTGATCAAGATGGAGTTCGACGCCGACCGCGCCGAAGGCCGTGCGGTGCGCACCGTGGATGTCCCCGTCTCCGAGCGCAACCGCTATTCGCTCACCGACGACGAGATCATCGAGCTCGCGCGCTACGCCACCATCATCGAGGCCCACTACCAGCGGCCCATGGACATCGAGTGGGGCCGCGACGGCATCGACGGCAAGCTCTACATCCTCCAGGCGCGCCCCGAGACCGTGAAGTCCCAGCAGGGCCACCACGACGTCCAGGAACGCTACCGCCTCAAGGCCACCGGCGAGGTCCTGGTCACCGGCCGCGCGATCGGGCAAAAGATCGGCTCGGGCACGGTGCGGGTGGTCGCCGACGTCACTGAGATGGACCAGGTCCGCCCCGGCGACATCCTCGTCACCGACATGACCGATCCCAACTGGGAACCCGTCATGAAGATGGCCTCTGCCATCGTCACCAATCGCGGCGGGCGCACCTGCCACGCCGCCATCATCGCGCGCGAGCTGGGCATCCCGGCCGTGGTCGGCTGCGCCAACGCCACCGACGTGCTGGCCGACGGTCGCGAGGTGACCGTGTCCTGCGCCGAGGGCGACGAGGGCCGGATCTATGACGGCCTGATCGAGACCGAGATCGAGGAGGTGCGCTGGGGCCAGATGCCCGATATCGGCGTCAAGGTCATGATGAACGTCGGCAACCCGCAGCTCGCCTTCGATTTCTCGCAGATCCCGAACGACGGCGTGGGCCTCGCCCGCCTGGAGTTCATCATCAACAACAACATCAACGTGCACCCCAAGGCGGTGCTCGACTATCCCAACGTCGACGGCGACCTCAAAAAGGCCGTGGAATCGGCCGCGCGCGGCTACGCCAGCCCGCGCGCCTTCTTCGTCGAGAAACTGGCCGAGGGCGTGGCCACCATCGGCGCGGCCTTCTACCCCAAGCCGGTCATCGTGCGCCTGTCGGACTTCAAGTCCAACGAATACCGCAAGCTGGTCGGCGGCTCGCGCTACGAGCCCGAGGAGGAAAACCCGATGCTGGGCTTCCGCGGCGCCTCGCGCTATATCTCCGAGGACTTCGAGGAATGCTTCCGCATGGAATGCGAGGCCCTCAAAAAGGTCCGCGACGAGATGGGTCTGACCAACGTCGAGATCATGGTCCCCTTCGTGCGCACCACCGGCCAGGCCCGGCGCGTGGTTGAGCTGCTGGCCTCCCACGGCCTCAAGCGCGGCGAAAACGGCCTGCGCCTGATCATGATGTGCGAGGTCCCCTCCAACGCCATCCTCGCCGATCAGTTCCTGCAGTATTTCGACGGCTTCTCGATCGGCTCCAACGACCTCACCCAGCTCACCCTGGGGCTGGACCGCGATTCGGGGCTCGAGCTGCTGGCGGCGGATTTCGACGAGCGCGACGAGGCGGTGAGGTTCATGCTGCGCCGCGCCATCCAGGCCTGCCTCAAGGCCGGCAAATACGTCGGCATCTGCGGGCAGGGGCCCAGCGACCATCCCGACCTGGCCCAGTGGCTGCGCGACGAGGGCATCCTGTCCCTGTCCCTCAACCCGGACACGGTGGTCGACACCTGGCAGCGCCTGGCCGACGCCCCCGCGGCCGCCTGAGGCGACAGTGCCGTTCCGCGCCCTGGTCTCCTCGCCCCTGGGGCCCGTCCTCCTGGAATCCGACGAGGCGGGCCTGACGGGCCTGTACTTCACGGACCAGCGGGATCTTCCCCAGGCGCCGGGCGTGCAGGCCGCCGAGGCGGTGGTGTCCGACCCCACGGCGGGCGTCCGGGGCGGCCGGGCGCTCCGCGGCTTCAAGGTCGTGCGCAAGCCCCCGGCGGGGGAAAGCGGCGAGCTGTTCGCGGATGGCGGTGGGCTTGCGGCGGCCGGGGCGGGGCAGTGGGGTGATGCCGGCGTGCTTTCGGCAGCCGGTGGACTTTCGGCGGCCGGCGCCGGGCAGCAGAGCGATGCCGGCGCGTCTTCGGCAGCCGGTGCCGGGCAGCGAGGCGATGCCGGCCGGTCGGGCGCCGATGCGGCGGCGCCCCTGCGCCTGCTGCAAGAGGACACCCCGGCCGGCGCCCTGGCGGTGCTGGAGCAGGCCCGCCGCGAGCTGGACGAATACTGGCGCGGCGAGCGCCGGGTGTTCCAGGTCCCGCTCGCACCGCGGGGCACGGCCTTCCAGCAGAAGGTCTGGCGCGCGCTGCTGGACGTGCCCTGGGGCGAGACCCTGTCCTATGGCGAGCTGGCCTTGGCGGCCGGCATGGGTGCCGGCCATGGCCGCGCGGTGGGCACGGCGGTGGGCAGCAACCCGATCAGCATCATCATTCCCTGCCATCGCATCCTGGCCGGCAACGGTACGCTCAACGGCTACGGCGGCGGGCTCGAGCGCAAGGTCCGGCTGCTCGAGATCGAGGGCTTCGCGCTGCGATAGCCCCACGAGGGCCGCGCCGTGGACGGGGCGGCGCCTCGGCCCTCAGCCGCGCTCGCGCCGGGTGTCGTGCTTCATCAGGCGCTCTTTTTCGCGGGCCCAGTCCTTGTCGCGCGCCGAGTCCCGCTTGTCGTGGAGCTTTTTGCCGCGCCCCAGGCCGAAATCGAGCTTGATGCGGCCGTTTTTGTAGTGCAGGTTGAGGGGGACCAGGGTGTAGCCGCGCTGCTCGACCTTGCCGATGAGCTTGCTGATCTCGTCGGCCTTGAGCAGGAGCTTGCGGGTGCGGGTGGCGTTGGGATGGATGTGGGTGGAGGCCGTGGGCAGGGGGCTGATGTGCATGCCGATGATCCAGAGCTCGCCGTCGCGCACGATGACGTAGCTTTCCTTGAGCTGGACGTGTCCGGCGCGGATCGCCTTGACCTCCCAGCCCTCGAGCACGAGCCCCGCCTCGAAGCGATCTTCGATGAAGTAGTCGTGGGTCGCCTTGCGATTGTCTACAATGCTCATGGGTCCAACGGGCCTGGGCCGGTAAAATCCTCCCATTCTATCCCATCCCATCCCCTCGACTCATTGATGCATACCGTAAAACGCTCCGTCCTGGTCCCCTATCGTCGCGAGCAGATGTTCGACCTGGTGGCCGACGTCGCCCGCTACCCCGAATTCATGCCCTGGTGCGCGGGCGCGGACGTGCAGTGGCGCAACGAGCAGGGGATGCAGGCGACCCTGCGCATCAGCTTCGCCGGGATACGCCAGAGCTTCACCACCCGCAACGAGCACGAGTATCCCGAACGCATCGTCTTCCACCTGGTCGACGGGCCTTTTTCCAACCTGACCGGGTACTGGGCCTTCCAGGCGCTGGGCGAGGAGGGCTGCAAGGTCGTCTACACCATGGAATACGCCTTCTCGAGCCGCGCCCTCGAGGCCGTGATCGGCCCGGTGTTCAACCGGATCGCGACGAGCTTCATCGACTCGTTCACCCAGCGCGCGCGCGTGATCTACGGATCCTGAGCGCCATGCGGGTGAGCCTGGTGTTCGCGGCGCCCACCGGCCTGTGGCGCGAGGATCTCGACCTGCCGCCGGGGGCTACCGTGGCCGAGGCCGTGGCGCGCAGCGGCTTTGCGCGTCACCATCCCGAATACGCCGATCCCATGCCGCCGCTCGGCATCCATGGCGAGCGCTGCGCCCCCGGGCGCACGCTGCGCGAGGGCGACCGGATCGAGATCTACCGTCCCCTGGTGTTCGACCCCCTGGAATCCCGGCGCCGCCGGGCCGCGCACAAGGCCGCGCGTCCCGGAGGTCCGCCTGACCGGCCGCCGCGCCGCTGACGGCGTGCCCGGCCGCCTCGGGGGCTTGGGGCCGGGGCCCCGTGGTGCTACATTTAGGGCCTGCCGACGCCGGGGGCGGCCGGGCCGGAGCCCGGCACGGTCACTCCCGCGACGCCGGTGGATCCCATTCGACGGTCGATGCGGGGCCCCGCCGGGCTTCGCGCCGCCGGGGCGGACGCGGGCCACGAACCCGCCGAACGCGCACCTTCCATCCAGCGATCCGGAGACAAGCGACATGGATTTTCGCCTCAGCGAGGAACAACAAGCCTTTGCGCAGGCCGCGCGCGAATTCGCGCAGGGCGAGCTGGCCCCGCACGCCGCGCACTGGGACGAGAACGGCATCTTTCCGCGCGAGACTTTCTCCAAGGCGGGCGCGCTCGGGTTCTGCGGCCTGTACGCCCCGGAATCCATCGGCGGCCTGGGCCTGCCCCGGCTGGACGCCACGCTGGTGTTCGAGGAAATGGCGGCCTGCGACCCGTCCACCGCGGCGTTCATCACCATCCACAACATGGCCACCTGGATGATCGGCCAGTGGGCGCGGCCCGCGGTGCGCGACCACTGGGGACCGTTGCTGGCCTCGGGCGACAAGCTCGCCTCCTACTGCCTGACCGAGCCCGGCTCGGGATCGGACGCGGCCTCGCTCTCGACGCGGGCGCGGCGCGAGGGCGGCGACTACGTGATCGATGGCGCCAAAGCCTTCATCTCGGGGGCGGGCGACACCGACCTGCTGGTGGTCATGGCGCGCACCGGCGGCCCCGGCGCGCGCGGGATCTCGGCGTTCGCGGTGCCGGGCGACGCGCCGGGCATCCGCTACGGCCGCAAAGAGAACAAAATGGGCTGGAACAGCCAGTCCACCCGGCAGATCGCCTTCGACGGCGTGCGCGTGCCCGCCGACAACCTGCTGGGCGAGGAGGGCGAGGGCTTCAGGCTCGCCATGAAGGGGCTGGACGGCGGACGCATCAACATCGCCACCTGCTCGGTGGGCGCGGCCCAGGGCGCCTATGACGCGGCCCGCCGCTACATGGGCGAGCGCCGCCAGTTCGGCCGCCGCCTGGCCGATTTCCAGGCGCTCCAGTTCAAGCTCGCCGACGTATTGACCCACATCGTGGCCTCGCGCCAGATGGTCCGCCTGGCGGCGTCCAGGCTCGACGAGGGCGATCCCCAGGCCTCGTCCTACTGCGCCATGGCCAAGCGGCTGGCGACCGACCTGTGCTTCCAGTGCTGCCTGGATGCCCAGCAGATCCACGGCGGCTACGGCTACCTCAAGGACTACCCCCTCGAGCGCCTGGTGCGCGATACGCGCGTGCATCAGATCCTCGAGGGCACCAATGAAATCATGCGTCTGATCGTCGCCCGGCAGGTGCTCGAAAACGGAGCCGACCTGCGATGAGCGACATCATGGTGTTCGATGAGCTGGAGACCGCCAGCGGCCACCGCGTCGGACTGGCGACACTGAACAGTCCCCAGACGCTCAACGGCCTGTCGCTCGCCATGTGCGAGCGGCTCGACGCCCGCCTGCGGGCCTGGCAGGACGATCCGGCCATCGCGGCCGTGCTGCTCGACGGCGCCGGGGGCAAGGCGTTCTGCGCGGGCGGGGACCTGCACAGCCTGTACCGCGCCATGCTCGAGAACCGCGGCGGCCCCTGGGAGAACGCCTACGCCCGGCGCTTCTTCGAGGTCGAGTACCGGCTGGATTTCCTGATACACCGCTACCGCAAGCCCCTGGTCTGCTGGGGCAGCGGGATCGTGATGGGCGGCGGCGTCGGCCTGATGATGGGCGCGAGCCACCGCATCGTGACCGAGACCACGCGCTTCGCCATGCCCGAGGTGTCCATCGGCCTGTATCCGGACGTGGCGGGCACCTGGATGCTTTCCCGCCTGCCGCGCGGCATCGGTGTCTTCCTGGCGCTGACGGGCGCGCAGCTCGGTGCCTCGGACTGCCTGCGCCTGGGCCTGGCCGACCGCGCCTACCGGTCCACGGGCCTGGCGGACCTGCGGGCCGCCCTGGCGGCCACCGCCTGGAGCACGGACCCCGAGGCGCGCGCGGGGCAGGTCGACCGCCTGCTCGATGGCCTGGCCGATCCCGACCTGACGGCCGCGTCGGGACCCTTGCAGGTCCATTTCGGCGCCATCCGGGCGGCCTGCGACCGCGCGGATTTCACCGATGCATGCGCCCGCATCGGGGCCTGGGCGGGCCACGAGGATCCCTGGCTCGCGCGCGCCGCCGCGACCTTCGCCGCCGGCTCGCCGGGCTCGGCGCGCCTGGGCTACACCCTGGTCGGGCGCATGCGCCACCTGTCGCTCGCCGACGTGTTCCGCGAGGAATATGTCGTCTCGCTGCAATGCACGGCGCAGGGCGATTTCCAGGAGGGCATCCGGGCGCTGCTGATCGACAAGGACAAGTCGCCGAACTGGCGGCCCGCCAGCCACGAGGAGGCCGACGCGCAATGGGTCGAGCGGTTCTTCCGCCGCCCCTGGCCCGAGGGCCAGCCCCACCCGCTGGCCGATCTCGGGGCCTGACCGTCCCCGCGGCGGACATGATCGAGGAACCACAAGGAGACACGCATGAGCAGCCATATCGCATTCATCGGCCTGGGCCACATGGGCGCCCCCATGGCGGCGAACCTGATCAAGGCCGGCCATCGCCTCAAGGTGTTCGACCTGGTGCCGGCGGCGGTGGAGGCCATCGCCGGGTCCGGCGCCGAGGCCGCGGCCTCGGCCATCGAAGCCGTGCGCGGCGCGGAACTGGTGATCACGATGCTGCCCGCCAGCCGCCACGTCGAGGGTCTCTACCTCGGCGAGCAGGGATTGCTCGGCGGAATCGCCCGGGGCACGCTGGTGCTGGAATGCAGCACCATCGCGCCCGAATCGGCGCGCAAGGTCTCGGCCGCGGCCGCCGCCGCGGGCATCCGGATGCTGGACGCCCCGGTATCGGGCGGCACGGGCGGCGCCGCCGCGGGCACGCTGACCTTCATCGTGGGCGGCGCGGCCGCCGACCTGGAGGCGGCGCGCCCCTATCTGCAGGCCATGGGCAAGAACATCTTCCATGCGGGCGAGGCCGGGGCGGGGCAGGTGGCCAAGATCTGCAACAACATGCTGCTGGGCATCCTCATGGCGGGGACCGCCGAGGCCCTGGCCCTGGGCGTGGCGAACGGCCTGGATCCCAAGGTGCTCTCGGACATCATCGCCAAGAGCTCGGGGCGCAACTGGGCGACCGAGGTCTACAACCCCTGGCCCGGCGTCATGGAGGGCGTGCCCTCGTCGAAGGGCTACGCCGGCGGCTTCGGGGTGGACCTGATGCTCAAGGACCTGGGCCTGGCCACCGAGGCTTCCATGCAGAGCCGCTCGGCGACGCCCCTGGGCGAGCTGGCGCGCAACCTGTACGCCATGCTCAGCGCCCGCGGGCACGGCGGTCTGGACTTCTCGAGTGTGCTCAAGCTCTACGAGCGCTGAACGGCTCGGCGTGCCGGCCGGCTCCGCGGCTTGGCGGGTCCCCCGGGTGTCGGGCGTCGATCGAAGGTCTCGCGGGCGCTGATCGGGCTTCGGGAACGTCGGTCAGCTTTCGCCCGCCAGCGCGCGCGGTGGCGAGAGGCTGAGGGCGGGGCCCTCGGGCGAGGCCAGGGCGTAGCGCATCGCGGGCCAGTCCGACAGGGTGATTTCGACGGCGGCGTGCACGGTGCCCGCCACGCAGGCCGCGTCGATCACGCGTCCCACGGGCCGTTCGCCGCCGCCGGCCTCGTACAGGTCGGCGCCGGGCGCGGGCGGGGCGGAGCCCTCGGGCCAGGGCGCGGTGCCGTAGGCCATGCGCCGCTTGACCGTGCCGCGGTAGTGCGCCCGCGCGACGACCTCCTGGCCCGGGTAGCAGCCCTTTCCGAAGTCGATGCCGCCGTTCAGGTCCATGTCGAGGGCGGTGGGCAGGAACAGGTCCTGGCTGGCCGCGCGGATCCACGGCAGGCCCGCCGCCAGGTCCGCCGCGTGCCACGCGGCGGCGCCCGCGTCCGGGGCGCCGCCGGCGGCCCCGTGGGCCGCGCCGGCCGCTTGCGCGGCATCGCCAGCCGCCGGTGGGGCGCCCTCGGCCGCTTGCGAGGCTGCGCCGGTCACTCGCCAGATCCGAGTCTGCGTGCCGTACGTGGGGGCGGCGATCCAGTCGCCTTCGGCGTCGCGGCCGCGGCTCCAGGGGGAGGTGGCCTCGGCCGGGATGCCGTCCGGGCCCGTGCAGCCGTGGACGGACAGGCCGTCCTCGATGCTGATGCGCACCTTGGCGCGCAGCACGAACATGCGCAGGCGCCGCGCGACGGCCTCGGCCAGGTCGCGCGCGAGCATCAGGCGCAGGGCCTCGGGCCCCGCGCGCCACACCACCAGGTTGGCCAGCATCCGGCCCTGGGCCGAGCAGTAGGCGGCGAGCCGGGCGCGGTCCCCAGGCATGCCCTGGACGGCATTGGTGAGCTGGCCGTGCAGGAACGCCTCCGCGTCGGGCCCCTCGAGGGCGAGGATCGCCAGATCGTCGAGTCGGACGCGCGCCGGGCAGGAAAACTCAAGCATCGATATTTCACTCATGGAACGAAAAGAGGGCGGCACGATCGACATGATAGCCGTCCCGCCCCGAGGCCGCATGCGAACCCCGGCGCGCGGTCGGGACATCGGCGCGATTCCCGCGCATCCCGGCCGGTGGGCTCGGTTAAACTGGCGGGCATGACGACCTTCAGACGCACGCTCTCATGGGCGCTCATCCTGCTCCTCGCGGCGATCGCCGCGGGCCTGCTCGGGTCGGCCTACGGGGGATGGCAGCGCCCGGTGCCCATGGCGGGCGAGGTGGCCGACTATGTGGTGGACCCGGGCAGCACGCCGCGCCAGATCGTCCAGGCCATGCAGGGCGCAGGCATCCGGATCCATCCCGACGCCTTCGTGGCCCTGGCCCGCCTGAGCGGGCTGGACAAGCAATTGAAGGCCGGGGCCTACGAGGCGCGCCGGGGCGACACGCCCTGGCGCCTGCTCGAGCGCATGGCCAATGGCGACATGACGCAGGTGCGGCTGACCTTCCCCGAGGGCTGGACCTACGCCCAGATCCGTGCGGCCCTGCGCGCGGATCCGAACGTGCGCCAGACGCTGGACGGCACGCCGGATGCCGAGCTGCTGCAGAGGCTCGGCCTGGACGAGCAATCCCCCGAGGGGCTGTTCTATCCCGATACCTACGTCTTTTCGCCGGGCACGAGCGATTTCGACATCCTGCGCCGCGCCGCGCTGGCGGGCCGCCAGGCCCTCGAGCGCGCCTGGGCCGAACGCGATCCGGGCCTGCCCCTGGAATCCCCCTACCAGGCCCTGATCCTCGCCTCGATCGTGGAAAAGGAAACCGGACACAAGGCCGACCGCGAGCGGATCGCGGGCGTGTTCATCAACCGCCTGCGCCTGGGCATGCCGCTGCAGACCGACCCCACCGTCATCTACGGCATGGGCGAGGCCTACCAGGGCAATATCCGCAAAAAGGACCTCGAGCGCGACACGCCCTGGAACACCTACACCCGTGCCGGGCTGCCGCCCACTCCCATCGCCAGCCCCGGCCGGGCGGCCCTGATGGCGGCCCTGCATCCCGAACGGCACGACTACCTGTATTTCGTGTCGCGCGGCGACGGCACCAGCGAATTCTCCACCGACCTGTCCACTCACAATCGTGCGGTGGGCAGATACATCTTGAAACGCAAATGAGCGACAGCCGTGGCAATGCCTGCTTCCTGACCCTGGAAGGCCTGGACGGGGCGGGCAAGAGCACGCACATCGAGTGGATGGCCGAGGCACTGCGCCGCGCCGGCGTCGACCTGGTGTGCACGCGCGAGCCCGGCGGCACCGCGCTGGGCGAGGCCTTGCGGGAGCTCGTGCTGCGCGAGCCCATGGACCTGCGCACCGAGACCCTGCTGATGTTCGCCGCGCGCAACGAGCACCTGCGCACCGTGATCCTGCCGGCGCTCGCGCACGGCCAGTGGGTGCTGTGCGACCGCTTCACGGACGCGACCTACGCCTACCAGGGAGGCGGCCGCGGGCTCGGGCCGGCGCCGATCGCGGCGCTCGAGGCCTGGGTCCAGGAGGGCTTCGCGCCCGACCGCACTTTTTTGTTCGACGTCCCGCTCGAGGTCGCGCGCCGGCGCCTCGAGGACGGGCGCGCCGCGCCGGACCGGTTCGAGCGCGAGGGCGCCGCCTTCTTCGAGCGCACCCGGGCCGCCTACCATGCGCGCGTGGCCGAGCACCCCGAGCGCTTCGTGGTGATCGATTCGGCCCAGGGCATCGAGCGCATCCGCGCTGTCCTGGCCGCGGAACTGCGCCGCCTGCTGGCCTCGCGGGGCCGCGATCCGGAGGGCCTGTGAACGCGCCGGCGCACGACGGCGGATTCCTGCCCTGGCAGGTGGAGCCGGCGCGCGCGTGGCTGGCCGGCCGCGAGCGCTTCGCGCACGCCTGGCTGATCCACGGGCTGCGCGGCATCGGCCAGGTGGAATTCGCCCTGGCGGGGGCGGCCGCGCTATTGTGCGAGGCGCCTGTCGGCGGGCTGGCCTGCGGCGCCTGCCAGGCCTGCGGCTGGGTCGCCTCGGGCAACCATCCCGACTTGCGCCGGATCCGGCCCGCGGCGGCCGCGCTCGCGGAAGGCGAGGGCGGCGAGGCCGAGTCCTCGGCCGAGGGCAAGAAAAAACAGCCTTCGCGCGAGATCCGCGTCGAGCAGGTCCGCGGGCTGCTGCCCTGGTTCAATACCGCCACCCACCGGGGAGGATGGCGCGTGGCGGTGCTGTATCCGGCCGAGGCGCTGAACGTGATCTCGGCCAACACCCTTCTCAAGATCCTCGAGGAGCCCCCCGGACACACGGTCTTCCTGCTGGCGGGGCAGGCGCCCGACCGCCTGCTGCCCACCCTGGTGTCGCGCTGCCGGCGCTTCCCCCTGCCGGTGCCGGACCCCGCCCAGGCCCGGGCCTGGCTCGAGGCGCACGGCATCGAGCGGGCCGGGGCCTGGCTGGCCGCCTGCGGCGGGGCGCCGCTGCTCGCCCTCGAGCGCGCGCGCGCCGGAGGCGCCGCCTGCCCGGCCTGGCTGGAGGCCTTCCTCGACCTGTGCGAGGGGCGCGGCACGGCGGGCGATCTCGCCGACGCGCTGGCCGAGGAGGACGCCGCCGACTGGATCGATGGCTTCCAGCGCCTGCTGGTGGACCTGTCACTGCGGGCCGCCGCGGCCCCCGCGCGGTACTACCCGGCCCAAGCGGCCCGCATCGCGTCGCTGGCCGCGCGCCTGGACGCCCGCCGCCTCGCCGAGGCGGCGCAGTGGCTCGCCCGCCAGCGCCGGCTGGCCGGCCATCCGCTCAACCCCCGTTTCCTCGCCGACCACGCGGTGGCCATGCTGCTCAAGGCCTGCGTCCCTGCGGCGGCCGGCGCCTGATGCACGGAACTTTCCCATGTACGTCGATTCACACTGTCATTTGAATTTCCCCGACCTGGCCGGGCGCCTGCCCGCCATCCTGGACGACATGCGCGCCGCCGACGTGGGTCACGCCCTGGTCGTCGGCGTGAACCTGCGCGACTGGCCCGGCCTGATGGCCCTGGTCGAGAGCCGGCCCAATCTCCACGCCTCGGTGGGCGTGCACCCCGACAACGATGCCGGGGACGACGACGGCGCCGAGCCGAGCCTGGAGGACCTGGTGGAGCGGGCGGCGCACCCCAAGGTCGTCGCCATCGGCGAGACGGGCCTGGACTACTACCGCCTGGCCGAGCCGCTGGACTGGCAGCGCGAGCGTTTCCGCACCCACATCCGCGCCAGCCACGAGACGGGGCTGCCGCTGATCATCCATACCCGTTCGGCGGCCGAGGACACCTTGCGCATCATGCGCGAGGAGGGCGCGCGCTCGGGGGTCATGCATTGCTTCACGGAATCGTGGGAGGTGGCGCAGGCCGCCATGGCGCTGGGGTTCCACATCTCGTTCTCGGGAATCGTGACCTTCAAGAGCGCCACCGCCTTGCAGGAGGTCGCGCGCAGGGTGCCGCTCGATCGCCTGCTGATCGAGACGGATTCCCCCTATCTCGCGCCCGTGCCGTATCGTGGCAAGCAGAACGACCCGTCCAAGGTCGTGCACGTGGCCGAAAAGATCGCGCAACTGCGCGGCGTGCCGGCGAGCACGATCGCCCGGGCGAGCACCGACAATTTCTTTGCCTTGTTCAGCAAGATCGGGCGCACGGCCTGATTCCGAGGGCACGGCCTGATTCCGAGGAGGTCCCATGTTCAGGAAACCGACGCGCGCCGCGCATCCATCGCAACGGCGCATCCCGCAACTGGCCGCCTGCTGCGCCCTGCTGTGGCTGCTGGCCGTCCTGGGGGCCGCGCGCGCGGCCGAGCCCACGGCCGACTGGTGGTCCGCCATCCGCCGCGACGACGTCTCGGCGGTGCAGACTATGCTGCTGCGCGGCACGGATCCCTCGGCCGTCAACACCCTCGGCAATCCGGCCCTGACGCAGGCGGCCCGCGACCAGTCGTGGAAGGTGTTCGACCTGCTGCGCATCGCGCGCGGGGTCGGGATCGACCAGCCCAACGCCTACGACGAGACGCCGCTGATGTACCTGTGCATCCTGGGCCAGACCGAGAGGGCGCGCGAGCTGATCGACGCGGGCGCGCAGGTCAACCGCCTGGGCTGGACCCCCTTGCACTATGCGGCCTCCAAGGCGCGTCTGGACACCGCCCGCCTGCTGATCCAGCGCGGCGCCATCGTCAACGCGCCCGGGCCCGACGGCACCACGCCCCTGATGATGGCCGCCCTCTCGGGCAACGAGGACATGGTGCGCCTGCTGCTCGAGCACGGCGCGGACGCGGCCATGTTCAACACCGCGCGCGAGACGGCCGCCGACTGGGCGCTGCGGGGCAAGCACACCGCGCTGGCCGCCAAGCTCGAGGCCCTGGGCCGCGAGGTCGAGCAGCGCCGGCGCGGCGGCGCCGCGCCGGCCGCCTCCGCTGGCTCTGCGCCCGCGGCCTCCGCGGCGCCCTCCGCCCAGGCTCCCAAGCCGCAGGACGAAGACCAGAGCTCCTTCTCCCGCTACTTCGACCCCGACCGCGTCGAGGACACCCCGCCGGGGCAGTGAGCTGGAGAGGCTGATGCTGGCGCTGGTGGCGCTGGATCGGCAGGTCAAGATCGTGGCGGAGCCGGCGCGGCGGGCGCATGCGCCAGGCATCCTGGTTGCGGCCTGAGCATCGGCATCCCGTCGGCCGAGGCTCGCCTCTCTGCCGCCCGGCTTGCCCCTTCAAGCCGCCCGGCTCACGAACACGCGGACCTGGCGGGGGCGCGCGATGAAGCGCTGGTGGCCGCCGGCGCGCAGGCGGTCGTAGCGCTCGCTGGGCATCACGACCTCGATGATCTCGCTGGTGTCCGCGCGGCGCAGCTCGAGCTGCGCCAGCGGTCCGAAGGCGTGGGCGCGCTGCAGGCTGACGACCAGGCCGTCGCCGGCGCGGTCCTGGGCGTAGGGCTCGATCTCGATGTCGTGCGGCCGCACGTAGGCGGTGCCGGGCGCGTCCACGTCGCGGTGGTCGGGCGCCTCCAGGACGGCGCCGCCGGTCCTGAGGCGGCCGTCGAGGATGCGTCCGTGGAACAGGTTCACGTGCCCGAGGAAGCCATACACGAAGGGCGTGGCGGGCGTGTCGTAGACGGCCTGTGGCGCGCCGGCCTGCTCGACCCGGCCGCGGTTCATGATCACGATCTCGTCGGCGACCTCCAGGGCCTCCTCCTGGTCGTGGGTGACGAAGATGCTGGTGACTGGCAGCTCGTCGTGCAGCCGGCGCAGCCAGCGCCGCAATTCCTTGCGCACTTTCGCGTCCAGCGCGCCGAAGGGCTCGTCCAGCAGCAGCACGCGCGGCTCGACGGCCAGCGCCCGCGCCAGGGCGATGCGCTGGCGCTGGCCGCCCGACAGCGCCGCGGGCCGGCGGTCGGCCAGCCAGGCGAGCTGCACCAGCTCGAGCAGGTCCATGACCTTTTCGCGGATGCGCCGCTCGCTGGGACGCTCGCCCCTGGGCTTGACCCGCAGGCCGAAGGCGACGTTCTCGAACACGCTCATGTGCTTGAACAGCGCGTAGTGCTGGAACACGAAGCCGACCTGGCGCTGGCGCACGTGGGTGCGGGAGGCGTCCGCGCCATCGAGGAACACCTGTCCGCGGTCGGGGAACTCCAGGCCCGCGATGATGCGCAGCAGCGTGGTCTTGCCGCAGCCCGAGGGGCCCAGCAGCGCGGTCAGGCGGCCGTCGGGAAAGGCGAGCGACACGTCCTCCAGCGCGGTGAACGCGCCGAACCGCTTGTGGATGCCGCGCACTTCGATGCTCATGATGTCGATTCCGGGAGGGTTGCGGCGAGCTGCGCGCGCAGGCGCCACTCGGCCAGGGATTTCAGGGCGAGGGTCAGCAGGGCCAGCAGGGCCAGCAGCGAGGCCACGGAGAACGCCGCGGCGAAGTTGTATTCGTTGTAGAGGATCTCGACGTGCAGCGGCATGGTGTTGGTCAGGCCGCGGATGTGCCCCGAGACGACCGAGACGGCGCCGAATTCCCCCATGGCCCGGGCATTGCAGAGGATCACGCCGTAGAACAATCCCCAGCGGACGTTGGGCAGCGTCACGTGCCAGAACGTCTGCCAGCCCGAGGCGCCCAGGACGATGGCGGCTTCCTCCTCCTCGCCGCCTTGCGACTGCATCAGGGGAATCAGCTCGCGCGCGACGAAGGGCACCGTCACGAAGACCGTGGCCAGCACGATGCCGGGCACCGCGAACAGGATCTGGACGCCGTGGTCCTTGAGCCAGGGGCCGAACCAGCCCTGCGCGCCGAACAGCAGCACGTAGATCAGGCCGGCGATGACGGGCGAGACGGTGAAGGGCAGGTCGATCAGCGTGACCAGCAGGCTCTTGCCGCGGAATTCGAAGCGGGCGATGGCCCATGCCGCGCACAGGCCGAAGACCAGGTTCAAGGGCACGGCGATGCCGGCCGCCAGCAGTGTCAGGCGGATGGCGGCCAGGGCGTCGGGCTCGGCGATCGCCGCCACGCAGGCCTCCCAGCCCTTGGCGAGGGCCTCGTGGAAGACCGCGGCCAGAGGCACGAACAGGAACAGGAACAGGAAGGCGAAGGCGGCCAGCATCAGCGCCGCGCGCGCGAGCCGCCCCTCGGCCGCAAGCCCCGCGGGGCGGGGATGGTCCAGGCCGGCGTGGACCGGATCGAGCGCGATGGTCGTGGTTCGCATGTTCAGGCCTCCTCGCCCCGCGCGCGGCGCCGCATCCAGGCCTGCAGCAGGTTGATCGCCAGCAGCAGCACGAAAGAGACCCCCAGCATCGCCACGGCGATGGCGGTGGCCCCGGCGTAGTCGTATTGCTCGAGCTTGGTGACGATCAGCAGCGGCGCGATCTCCGAGATCATCGGCATGTTGCCGGCGATGAAGATGACCGAGCCGTATTCCCCGGCGGCCCGCGCGAAGGCCAGGGTGAAGCCCGTCAGCAGGGCGGGAAGGATGGCGGGAAAGACCACGCGCAGGAAGACCTGCAGGCGCGAGGCGCCCAGGCTGCTGGCGGCCTCCTCGAATTCGGCCGCCATGTCCTCGAGCACCGGCTGCACCGTGCGCACCACGAAGGGCAGGCCGATGAAGACCAGCGCGACGACGATCCCCGCCGGCTTGAAGGCCACCTGGATGCCCAGCGGCGCCAGCAGGCGCCCGATCCAACCGTTGGGCGCGTACAGCGTGGTGAGGGCGATCCCCGCCACGGCGGTGGGCAGCGCGAAGGGCAGGTCCACCAGCGCGTCGATCAGCTTCTTGCCCGGAAAGGGATAGCGCGCCAGCACCCAGGCCACGATGCCGCCGAAGACCACGTTGACCGCGGCCGCCAGCAGCGCGGCGCCGAAGCTCAGGCGCAGCGAGGCCGCGACCCTGGGCGAGGCGACGATCCGCCAGAACGCCTCGCCGCCCAGGGTGGCGGTCTCGAGGAACACCGCCGCGAGCGGCAGCAGCACGATGAGGCCCAGGTAGGCCAGGGTGAGGCCCAGGGTGAGGTTGCGCCCCGGCAGGACCCGGCGCGAGGCGCCGGCCGCGGGCAATGCGAGTGTCGTGGACATGGCCATCGTTCCGTCGGCCGCCTAGCGGGCGCCGGGCTGGTAGATCTGGTCGAAGACCCCGCCGTCGGCGAAATGCTTCTTCTGGGCGCCGGCCCAGTCCGAGGCCACCTCGCCGACCGTGAACAGCGTGACCTGCGGGAACTGCCCCGCATGGCGCTCGGCCACGGCTTTCGAAGTGGGCCGGTAGAAATTATTGGCCGCGATTTCCTGGCCCTCATCGGAATACAGGTAGTCCAGGTAGGCCCGGGCGACCTTGCGCGTGCCGCGCTCGTCGACCACCTTGTCCACGACCGCGACCGGGGGTTCCGCCAGGATGCTCACCGACGGCACGACGATGTCGACCTTGCCGGGCCCGAGCTCGCGGATGGCGAGGAAGGCCTCGTTTTCCCAGGCGAGCAGCACGTCGCCGATCCCGCGCTCGACGAAGGTCGTGGTCGAGCCGCGCGCGCCGGAATCCAGCACCGGCACCTGCCTGTAGAGCTTGCCGACGAACTCGCGCGCCGCGTCCTCCTTGCCTCCCGACTGCCGCAGGGCGTAGCCCCAGGCCGCCAGGTAATTCCAGCGCGCGCCGCCGGAGGTCTTGGGATTGGGCGTGATCACCTGGATGCCGGGCTTGACGAGGTCGCCCCAGTCGTGGATGCCCTTGGGATTGCCCTTGCGCACCAGGAAGACGATGGTCGAGGTGTAGGGCGAGCTGTTCAGGGGGAGCTGCGCTTGCCAGTCCTTGCGCAGCACGCCGCGCGTGGCGATCGCGTCGATGTCCGGCGCCAGCGCGAGGGTCGCCACGTCGGCCTGGAGGCCGTCGATGACCGAACGCGCCTGCTTGGCCGAGCCGCCGTGCGACTGGCGGATCGTCACATGGTCGCCGGTCGTTTCCTGCCAGTGCTGCGCGAAGGCCCGGTTGAAGGCCTGGTAGAGCTCGCGGGTCGGGTCGTACGATACGTTGAGCAGCGTCACGTCGGCGGCGTGCGCCGCCCCGGCCAGGACCAGGCCGGCGGCCGCGAGAAAGAGCGAGAGGCGGGAAGCGCGCATTGCGGGGATCCTTCGTTCCGGTTTCGATGAGCCACCAGATTAAAGACATCCCCGCGCGGAAAGAACGAATTGTTTTGTCGATGGTTATAAGGGGCGCACATTATGCGCCGGCGCTATATGGGTATGGGCGCGCGCGCCGCGCCTCGCGCCACGTCGCCCCGCGCCGGGTGTTTGCGCCTCGCCGCGGGCAGGCGCATGCCCATGGCCCATGTGCCCATGTGCCTGTGCCGGCTCAGGCCCGCGGCAGGTAGCGGGGCCGCAGGATGCCCTGCAGCTCGGCGTAGGGGATCAGGAGCTCGGGATGGCCCGACGAGTAGGGCGCGATCTGGTAGGACTGGTACTTGGCCACCACGCCCAGGTCGGTGAGGGCGAAATTGTCCGTGGGGCGAAACGGCCAGAGGCGCTCGTAGTTCTGGGGATCCTCGCGGGCCGCCGGGTTGTCCCGCAGCCAGCGGTCATGCGCGCGGCGCAGGGCCTCGTCGAAGGCCGTCCGCGCGCCGGGCGCGAGCACGTCGGCGAGCGCGAGCACCTTGCGTGCCTCATTGTCCCAGTTCAGGAACTGGGTGCCCGAGATCCCGTGCGCCATGCCGGTGCGATACTGGCTCGCGTCCAGCTCGATGACGGTGATGTGCCGGTTGCGGTAGCGCGTGCGCGCCTGCAGCCAGGTCTCGTCGCGCGGGCCGGCGGTCTTCCAGAAATACGGCTCGTACTCGGCGATGGTGAAATAGGGCACGGGCTCGTCCTGGTCGAGCCAGGTCATGGTCACCAGCGCATGGTCGACCAGCTCGGTCAGGACGCGATGCCCGGGAAAGGCCAGCGAGTCGACGACGAGCTTCGGGCACTCGCCCTCGCAGCCCGGGCGCGTGTGGGTCCATGCGACCTTCTGGGTGAACAGGCCCTCTTTGCTGGTCTGCTGGTCGAGCTCGGCGGGAATGAGCGAGATCCGCTCGCTCGGCCCGGCGCAGGCCGCGAGCAGCAGCGCGCAGGCCGCCGCGGCCAGGATGCCGCGCATCCGCGCGGCCGTCTGCCGGGGCGCGCTCATCGCACGCTCCGGGCGTCCTGGCCGAACAGGATCCGGCGCTCGTCCTCGGTGCGCGGCGCGCCTTGCCGGGGATTGATGGTGGGCACCAGGGCGTAGGCCCGCTGCGTCGCGGGCCTTTGCCCGATGGCCTCGTACCAGGCCTGGAGGTGGGGAAAATCGCCGAGGTCCTGTTCCTGGCGCTCGTGGGGCACGATCCAGGGATAGCACGCCATGTCGGCGATGGAATAATCGCCCGCGATGAAAGAGCGGCCCGCCAGGCGCTTGTCGAGCACGGCGTAGAGCCGCGCCGTCTCGCGGACGTAGCGGTCGATGGCGTAGGGCAGCTTTTCGGGCGCGTAGACGCTGAAGTGGTGGTTTTGCCCCGCCATCGGTCCGAGGCCCGCCACCTGCCAGAACAGCCATTGCAGGACCTCCTGGCGCCCCCGCAGGTCGCTGGGCAGGAAGCGGCCGGTCTTTTCGGCCAGGTACAGCAGGATCGCCCCCGATTCGAACAGGGCGATGGGCTCGCCCCCGCCCTCGGGCTCGTGGTCGACGATGGCCGGGATCCGGTTGTTGGGGGATATCCTCAGGAACCCGGGCTCGAACTGGTCGCCGCGCCCGATGTCGACGGGCCGGATCCGGTAGGGCAGGCCGGCCTCCTCGAGGAACATCGTAATCTTGTGCCCATTGGGCGTCGTCCAGTAGTAGAGGTCGATCATGGAGGGAAATTCCTTGTTCATCAATCCGGAGGGATCGGGGATAATGGCGCATCCCATCACGCCAAGCGGCCATGACCCGGATGATCAAAATCTACCACAACCCACGCTGCAGCACTTCGCGCAACGCCCTCCAGGCCATCGAGGCCAGCGGCCGGCCCGTCGAGATCATCGAGTATCTCAAGGACCTCCCGGCCCGCGACGAGCTGCGCGCGCTGATCCGGGATGCCGGCCTCACGGTGCGCGAGGCCATGCGCACCAAGGAATCCATCTACCAGGAACTCGGCCTGGACGATCCGGCGCTGTCGGACGAACGGCTGCTCGAGGCGATCGAGCGGCATCCGGTGCTCCTGAACCGCCCCTTCGTCGTCACCGGCAAGGGCGTGCGCCTGTGCCGCCCGCTCGAGAGGCTCCAGGAAATCCTCTGAGGGCGCGGCCGTCCGCGCGAGCCACCGGAGCCTCCTCATGCCCCTGTTCGATTTCGTGTACAACCTGCCAGACTGGGCGCTGTTCGTCCTGTCGGTGGCCGAGGTCGGCGCCATCTGCGCCTGCGCGCTCGGCCTGATGCGGCTGCTGCGCAGGATCTGGCCCGAGCGCCATGGCGCCAACCTCGTCAGCACCATGCTTTCCGGCATCCTGCTGCCCACGGGGATGGTGATCACCTTCGTCGCCGCCGACGTCTGGCAGACCGACGCCAAGGGGCGCAGCGCGGTCGAGCACGAGGCGATCGCGATATCGGACACCCTGCGCGTCGCGCGTTTCTTCGCGCCCGAGGCCCGCGAGACGATCCTCGCCGACATCAACAACTACATCCGCGAGGTGGTCGAGGAGGAATGGCCGCTGATGGCCAAGGGCCAGGCCAGCGACACGGCCGAAAACCTCCTCGAGGCCCTGGTCGTGACCTCGGTGCGCGTCGAGGATGGCGCCCAGGGACTCGGCCAGCGCCGCGCCGCGCAGGAACTGCGCCGCTACACCCTCGAGATCGAGCGGGCGCGCAACCAGCGGCTGCTCGTCGCGCACCAGCACGTCAGCTTCACGAAATGGTTCACGGTCCTGATGCTGCTGTTCGTCTCGGCCTGCGTGATGGCCGAGCTGCACATGGCCCACAAGCGTCCGCTGCACGTGTCGCTGGGGCTGTTCTCGCTGGGCTTCGGCGCTGCGCTGTTCCTGATCTCGGCCTACGACGCGCCCTTCAAGGGGGTGAGCAACATCGAGCCCACCTCGCTGGCGACGCTGCTGCTGAAGGATTGAGCCGCCTTCGGGTCGGCCCGGGGCCGCGCTGGCCCTCTTGCGGGCCAGGGGATGCCCGGGACCGGCCGGCGCGGGCCTGCGCGGCGAGCCTTCGATCCCGGATTTCAATCCGGCCGATGGACCCTCAGGCCGGCGAAGCTCTGGGCCACGGGCATCAGCTCGACCGAATTGATGTTCACGTGCGCGGGCCGCAGCGCGGCCCAGGCCACCGTCTCGGCGATGTCCTCTGCGCTGATCGATTCCACGCCCTCGTAGATGGCGGCCGCGCGCTCGGCGTCGCCCTGGAGGCGGACGACCGAGAACTCGGTCCCGCCGCACAGCCCCGGCTCGATGTTGGTGACGCGCACCCGGGTGCCCCACAGGTCGGCGCGCAGGTTCAGGCTGAACTGGCGCACGAAGGCCTTGGTGGCGCCGTAGACGTTCCCGCCCGGATAGGGATAGCTGCCCGCCACCGAGCCGATGTTGACGATGTGGCCGCTGTCGCGCTCGACCATGCCCGGCAGGGCCTTGCGCGTCACCCGCGCGAGACCCAGGGTGTTGGTGGCGATCATGCGTTCCCAGTCCTCCATCCGGGTCTCGTGGGCGGGGGCCACGCCCAGCGCCAGGCCCGCGTTGTTCACCAGCAGGTCGAGGCGGGGAAACTCGGCCTCGATCCACTCGAAGGCCCGGTCGACCGAGCTGGCGTCGCCGACGTCCAGTTTCAGGGGGTGGAAGGAGGCGCCGAGCTCGTCCTGCAGCGCCTGGAGCCTGTCGATGCGCCGGGCGGCGCCGATCACCGTATAGCCCAGCTCCACGAATTTGCGGGATATGGCCGTGCCGAAGCCGGCCGATGCGCCGGTCACCAATGCGATGCTGCCCATGTTGCGACGTCCTTTTTGGAAACGAGAAAACGGCCGCCCCGCCGGGCCCCCTCGGGGAGGGAGCGGGCGAGGCACATGGCGATACGATACCACCCGCGGGCGCCGGGGACGGCGCCCGCCGCGCCCCTCAGGGCTGGATGGAGGAGGGCACGCCGACCGGGAAGTCGCGGCCGCGGTGGGTGACGGGCAGGCTCTTGCCCTTGAGCAGGATGTTCCAGTAGAACCAGGGCATGAACGAGCGCTTCAGCCACCAGTAGAAGCGACGGGGGACGCGCGGATCGGCGGGGAAGCTGGGCGTGATCGTGCCGCCGTAGGTGAACTCGGCGAGCAGCACCTTGCCCACGGAGGTGGTCAGCGGGCAGGCGGCATAGCCGTCGTAGCTCTCGGTGTTGCCGGCGCCGCGCAGGGCCTGCAGCAGGTTGCCGACGAGGACGGGCGCCTGCGCCTTGATGGCTGCGGCGGTCTTGCTGTTGGGCGTCGAGGTGCAGTCGCCCAGGCCGAAGACATTCGGATAGCGCGCGTGGCGCAGCGTGTGCTTGTCGACGTCCAGCCAGCCGCCGGCGTCGGCCAGGGGGCTGCGGCGGATGAAGTCGGGCGCGCTCTGCGGCGGCACCACGTGCAGCAGGTCGTAGGAGACCTCCTCGCGCACGGCCTGGCCGTCGACCACGGATTCGAAGACGGCGATCTTTTCACGGCCGCGGACCTGGACGAGGTTCTGGCCGAAGCGCGGCTGGGCGCCGTAGGAGGCCATGACCTTGTCCAGGGCCTGGGCGTAGAAGGGCACGCCGAACACCGCGGCGCCCGCGGTGCGGAACTGCAGGCTGTCGGCCCGGATGCCGTTGCGGCGGAAGTGGTCCGCGGCGAGGTACAGCGCCTTTTGCGGGGCGCCGGGGCATTTCACCGCGCCGGCCGGCTGCGTGAAGACCGCCGTGCCGCCCCGGAATTGCCTGACCAGCTCCCAGGTGTAGGGCGCCAGGTCGTAGCGGTAGTTGCTGGTGACGCCGTCATGGCCCAGGGCATCGGCCAGGCCCTCGATCGCGTCCCAGTTGAGCTGGATGCCCGCGGCGACCACCAGGTACTCGTAGCCCAGCGGAGAGCCGTCGGCCAGTTCGATCCGCCGCTCGTCCGGCCGCAGCGCCGTCACGGCCTGGGCGATGTGGTGCACGCCGGCAGGCAGGCAGTCGCGCAGGGGCCGGCGGGTGGCCTCGGCGCGGTAGGCGCCGCCGCCGACCAGGGTCCAGGCCGGCTGGTAATCGTGGTGGGGCGCCGGATCGACCACGGCGACGTCGAGGTCGGGCCGGGCGCGCCGCAGGCGCGCGGCCACCGAGATCCCGGCGGTCCCTGCGCCGACGATGACCACGGTATGCTTGCGAAAAGAGGGGGTGCTGGTGCTCATGGTTGCCTCGGGCCTTGCCTGTGGACGGAAAGAGAAACGATTCGCGCCATTCTAGGCGCCGCGCTTCTACTGGAAAACGATTGATGGGCAATGTCCTTATGACCGATTTCACTAGAAACCCTGGGGGCTGGCGGGTCTTTGGCGGCGGCGGATGAGGCCGCGGCCCCGGGGATGGAGGATGCGCGTGGCGGTTGGGGGGACCGGCGGACCAGGGCCGAAGGATCGTCGGGAATGGAGGATGCGGGCGCCGCGGCAAAGCGGATAGAATGTCGCCCATGAAATCTTTGCCACCCCATCCAGAGGTCGAGACGCTCTCCGTCCTCGTTCGCGGCAAGGTCCAGGGCGTGGGTTTCCGCGCGGCGGCGGTGCGCCAGGCCCACCAGTTGAAACTCGGCGGCTGGGTGCGCAACCTGGACGACGGGCGGGTCGAGGCCCTGCTGCAGGGCGAGCACGAGGCCCTGGACCGCATGCTCTCGTGGCTGTTGCAGGGGCCGCCCGCGGCGCGCGTGGACGAGGTCCTGCACGAGGAGATCCGGACCCCGCGCCTCTACGACCGCTTCGAGCAGATCTAGGGCCGGCGCCTGCCCTCAATAGCCGGCGTCGGACTGCGCGGCCCACAGGTGCGCCGCGAGCAGGGCGCGCCAGGGGGCGAACGGCAGCAGCCACTCCCGGGCCTGGGCCTCGCCGATCCGTTCGGGCGCCTCCAGCAGGGCCTGGATGCCGCGCCGCACGGCGACGTCGCCGTGCAGCGAGCCGTCCAGCCAGCCGAAGCCGCGCAGCAGCGCGTAATCCACCGTCCAGGGGCCGATGCCCTTGATGGCCAGCAGGCCGCCCCGGATGGCATCGATCGGCAGCTCGCGCAGCCAATCCTCCAGGGGCACCGTGCCGTCGCCGATGGCGCGCGACAGGGCGGACAGGGTGCGCGCCTTGGCCGCCGAAAAGCTCGCGGCACGCAGGACGTCCTCGCCCAGGGCGGCGGCCGTGGCGGCGTCGGGGTGGCACCACAGGCCCGAGGAATGGCGCACGCCCGCCGCCCGCACGAATTTCCGGCGCAGGGAAATGGCCACCGCCAGGCTGATCTGCTGGCCGGTGATCGCCCAGGCCAGGGCCTCGAAGGGCGTGGCCGCCATGGGCACGCGCAGGCCCCGGCGCGGGGCGATCAGCGGACCGATGAGAGGGTGGCCGAGATATTGGGCCTCGAAGGCCGCGATGTCCTGGTCCAGGCCCAGCAGGCGCCGCAGCATGGCCTCGAAGCGGGCGGCCTCGTCCTCGCCGGCGGGTCCATGGGCGCCGCCATCCACGGCGAGCTCGGCCGAGGCCCGTCCGCCGGCCAGGCGCACCGACAGGCAGGCCGGCTCGCCATGCCAGATCAGTCCCTTGCGTATGCAGTCGCCCTCGACCCGCTCGGCCAGGCCTTCGCGGTCCCGACGGTGGAAGGCCAGCACCTCGCCGGCGCGAAAATCCGCCGGCAGTCGCAAGGCGAGCGCCAATCGCCGGCCCTTCACGCGGCGTCCTCCTCGCGTTCGCGCTCCAGCAGCGCGCGCTTGCGCTCCACGCCCCAGCGGTAGCCCGCCAGGCCGCCGTCCTGGCGCAGGACCCGATGGCAGGGGATCGCCACCGCCAGGCGATTGCTCGCGCAGGCGTGGGCGGTGGCGCGCACCGCGGCGGGCATGCCGATCCCGCGGGCCAGTTCCGCGTAGCTGAGCGTGCATCCCGGCGGGATGTCCCGCAGCGCCGCCCAGACCCGCTGCTGGAAGGCCGTCCCGCGGATGTCCAGCGGCAGGTCCAGGCCCAGGCGGGGCGCCTCGACGAATCCGACCACGCGGGCCACCAGGTGCTCGAAATCGGCGTCGCCCCCCTGCAGCTCGGCCTCGGGGAACATGTCCTGGAGCTCGCGCAGCAGCGGCTCGGGCTCGTCGCCGATCAGGATGGCGCACAGGCCCCGGCCGGTGGCGGCCACCAGGATGGCCCCCAGGCTGCACTGGCCGATGGCGAAGCGGATCGCCTCGCCCGCGCCGCCCGCCCGGTAGGCGCGCGGCGCCATGCCCAGCACGCGGTCCGATTCCTCGTAGAAGCGGCTGCCGGACTGGTAGCCGGCCTCGTAGATCGCCTCGGTCACCGAGGGCCCGGCGCCGCCCTGGGCCAGGGCTTCGCGCAGGCGGCGCGCGCGGCAGCTCGCACCATAGGCCTTGGGCGTGAGCCCTGTGACGGCCTTGAAGATCCGGTGCAGGTGGTGCGGGCTCAGGCCGCAGGTCTCGGCCAGTGCCCGCAGCGTGGGCGGGGTCTCGGACGCCTCGATCCGGCGGCACGCCTCGGCCACAAGGGCCGCCTGGCGCTCGGCCAGGGGCGGGAGGTCCGGGCGGCAGCGCCGGCAGGGCCTGAAGCCGGCGGCCAGGGCAGCGGCCGCGCTGTCATGGAAACGGACGTGCTCGGGGCGCGGCGTGCGGGCGCCGCAGGACGGCCGGCAGAATACGCCGGTCGTGTCGACGGAATAGAAAAAGCGGCCATCCGCCTCGGGCTTGCGCGCCAGGACTTGCGCCCAGCGGGGATCCTCCAGCGTGGCGCGGGCGTCGCGCCGCCCGGCGGGCCGCATCCGTGCTGTGGTGTGCGGTATGGAATTCATGATCCAGGTCCGGTCGTTTCGGTATTGGCAGGATAGGGCCGCAGGCCCAGGCCGCGCACTCCGAAGCTTGCTTTTGAATTCTAGCGCCGGCTGAATCCCGATGCCCGGCCACCCCGGCGGCTGACCCATCCCGGCGTCCGCCCGGCTTCGAGGCGCAGCGAACCCGCGGCGCCTGCCGACCCCTGGCTTCCGCCCGCCTTCAATGCCGACCCCTGTCGTCCACCCTCAGTACTGCGTCCGGCGCGATTCCACGGCGGGGATCTTCATCTGGCTGCGGTATTTCGTGACCGTGCGCCGCGCCATGACGATGCCGTGGCGCGCGAGCTGCTGCCGCAGGTCCACGTCCGACAGCGGCCGGGCCGGGCTCTCGGCGTCGATGAGTTCGCGGATCAGGGCGCGCACCGCGTTGGCCGAGCACGAGCCGCCGGCCTCGGTGCCCAGTTCGCGCGAGAAGAAATGGCGGAATTCGAACAGGCCGCGCGGCGTGATCATGTACTTGTTGGCGGTGGCGCGGGACACGGTGGATTCGTGGATGTCCAGGTCCTCGGCCACCTCGCGCAGCATGAGCGGGCGCAGGGCCACGTCGCCGTAGTCGAAGAAGCGCCGCTGGCGCAGCACGATGGCCTCGGCCACGCGCTGGATGGTGGCGTAGCGCTGCTCGACGTTGCGCACGAGCCAGCGGGCCTCCTGCAGCTCGTGCTGCAACTGCTCGCGCCCGGCGCAGCGGGCGTGCTGGAACCAGTCCGCATACTGGCGGTGCAGGCGCGCCCTCGGCATGGCCGCCTCGTTGAGGCGCACCCGCCAGCGCCCCGCCACCTTGTCGACCACGACGTCGGGGATGACGTAGGGCGTGGGCCGGTCGTCATAGCGCAGTCCCGGCCTGGGGTCGAGCGTGCGGATCAGGTGGCAGGCCTCGCGCAGCCCCTCGTCGTCGGCGCCGAGCTCCCGCCGCAGGCCGGCCCAGTCGTTGCGCGCCAGCCGGTGGAGGTGGCGGTCGACGATGGCCGTGGCCAGGGCGCACACCGGATCGCCGGCCGCGCGCGCCCGCAGTTGCAGCAGCAGGCATTCGCGCAAGTCGCGCGCGCCGATGCCGGGCGCATGGAGCTGCTGCACCAGGTTCAGGGCGGCGCGCCACTCGCTGTCCTCCGGAGGCGGATCGAAGGCGTCGGCTTCAGAGAGCGACTCCAGCGGCTGGCGCAGGTAGCCGTCGGCGTCCAGCGAGTCGATGAGGTAGGCGGCCAGCATGCGATCCCGGTCCGTCAGGGGCAGCGCGACCAGCGCCATGTAGAGGCGGTCGCGCAGCGAGCGGCCGGTGGGCTCGCGCTCCAGGGGATCGACGGCGCCTTCGGCGCGCGGCGCGGGATAGTCGCCGGGATAGTGCGCCTCGGGCTCGGGCGGCGCCGCCGCGGCCTCGTCCAGGCCGTCCGCGGGGGCCGGCTCCAGCGTGGCGCCGTCGGACGCCGGCACGACGGGCAGTTCGGTGTCCGCGGCCGCGGTGGAGGGGCCGTCTTCCTCCTCGGGTTCTTCCAGGAAAGGGTTGTTCGCCAGGGCTTGCCGGACGGCCTGCTGGAACTCCAGGGTCGACATCTGCAGGAATTTCACCGACTGCTGCAGACGGGGCGCGAGCGTCATCCCCTGACGCAACTGCAATTCTGGACTGGCGTAGCTCAAGATGTCCTCCATGCGATGGGCTTGCCCCAAGTTTTATGCAATATCCATGCCAGACCTTCCAGCACCGTGTCCTCCAGGGAAAGCCGCCCTTGCCGGCCGCATGCCCGGGTACGGCCCGGGTACAGAAATTGCGCAGCGCGGGTACTTTTTACGTGGCGCGCGCCGCGGGCACGACCCCCAGGCGTCCGCCGAAAGGGGCACGAGGCATGGAAGACGACGGCACCGCCTTCGCACGGCGGGAAGTACTGCGGACCATCGGGACGATGCTCTGGCGGCAGCGGGGGCGCACGGCGGCCGCGCTGGCCCTGCTGGTGGCGGCCAAGCTGTTCATGGTCGCCGTGCCCGTGGCGCTCAAGCACATCGTCGACGCCTTGAGCGCGCCGGGCCCGCTCGCGCTGCCGGTCTTCCTGCTGCTGGGCTACACCTTGCTGCGCTTTGCCGGCAGCCTGCTGACCGAGCTGCGGGACGTGGTGTTTTCGCCGGTCGCGCAGCGCACGGTGGCGGACTTCACCTTGCGCATGTTCGGCCACCTGCAATCGCTGGACGCCCGTTTCCACGGTACGCGCCAGACCGGCAGCATGGCGCGCGACCTGGAGCGCGGCACCGCGGGGGTGGCTTTCCTGGTGGGCACCGCACTGTTCGCGCTGCTGCCCACGGCGGTGGAGATCGTCTCGGTGGTGGTCATCCTCGTGGCGGGCTACAGTCCGTGGTTCGCCCTGGCCGTGGCCGCCACCTTCATCGCCTATGGCGTCCACACCTCGCTGCTGATCCGCCGGCGCACGCCGCTGCAGCGGCACCTGAATGACCTGGACTCGGAAAAGGGCGGCCGGGTGGTCGACAGCCTCCTCAACCACGAGGCGGTCAAGCTCAACGTGATGGAGGAGGGCGAATCCGCCCGCCTGCGGCGGGTGCTGGCCCAATGGGTGGCGGCGGCGATCCGCAACCAGCGGTCGCTGTCCCAGCTCCACGTGGGGCAGGCCGGCATCATCGCCGCCGGCGTCGGCATCGTCATGCTGCTGGCCGGCCAGCAGGTGGCGGGCGCGCGGATGACGGTCGGCGACCTGGTGCTGGTCAACGCCTACATCATCCAGATCTGCCTGCCGCTCAACACGCTGGGCCTGATCGTGCGCCAGGCGCGCGAGGCCTTCATCGCCGCCGAGCGGGTCTGCGGCCTGCTGCGGCTGCCGCCGGAGGCGGGCAACGAGCCGGGGCTGCCGGCGCTGGCCGCGGGCCCGGGGGAGGTGGTGTTCGACCACGTGTCCTTCGGCTATGAACCCGGCCGGCAGATCCTCTGGGACATCGATCTGCGCATCCCGGCCGGCAGCACGCTGGCCGTGGTCGGCGGCAGCGGCTCCGGCAAGTCCACGCTGGCGCGGCTGCTGCTGCGCTTCTACGATCCCGACCGCGGAAGGGTGCTGATCGACGGCCAGGACCTCCGGCAGGTGCGGGTCGGCAGCCTGCGCCGGCGCGTGGGCATCGTGCCGCAGGACACGCTGCTGTTCAACGACACCATCGCCTACAACATCGGCTACGGCCGGCCCGAGGCCAGCCGCGCCGAGATCGAGGAGGCGGCGCGCGCGGCGCGCGTCCACGAATTCATCGAGAGCCTGCCCGGGGGCTACGACACGCCGGTGGGCGAACGCGGCCTGAAGCTCTCGGGCGGGGAACGGCAGCGCATCGCCATCGCGCGGGCGCTGCTCAAGCGGCCCTCGATCATGGTCTTCGACGAAGCGACCTCGGCGCTGGACACGCGCACCGAGCGCGCCATCCAGCAGGAGCTCGAGCGCATCGCCCGCGACCACACCACGCTGATCATCGCGCACCGGCTCTCCACCATCGTCAATGCCGACCGCATCGTGGTGCTCGACCATGGCCGGCTGGTGGAGTCCGGCACCCACGAGGAGCTGCTCGCGCGCGGCGCCATCTATGCGCAGATGTGGCAACTGCAGCGGCAGCTCAGCGCCCTGGAGGAAGCCGACGGCGCGGCGGCGCGCCAGCCCGTCAACCTGGTCACCCTGGTGGCCGGCGTGCTCGATGCCACGCGCGACATGCTGCGCGAGCGCGGCATCAGCCTCTACACCTTCATCGGCGCCGAGGCGGCGCGCATCACGGGCGATCCCAGCGCCTTGCAGCGCCTGATCTGGGACCTGCACGCGCACGCCCTGGCGTCCACGCCGCCCGGCGGCCGGATGGCCCTGCGGCTGGCGCGCGACGGGCCGGTGACGCGGCTGTCCATCACGGACGGCCGCGCCGCCCCAGGCGCCGGCCCCCTCCCGCCGCCGCCGGACGATCCCCTGCTGGCCCGCGCCGCGGCGCTCGATCCGGCGGCGCTGGCCGCCGAGGCGCAGCGCCAGGGCGGGCGCTTCAGCGAGGCGCGGGAGGCGGACGGCGCCATGACCTATACGGTGGAGTTCGCGCTGCGGCCGGTCTCCGAGCTGGCGCTGGCCGCCCCGGCGCCGGGCGCGCCCGCCGACCTGCGGGGGCTGGAGGTCATGCTGGTCGACGACCAGGACGAAGCGCGCGACATGCTCTCGGACGTGCTCGAAGATGGGGGCGCGCGCACGGAAGTCTTCTCGGGCGGGCGCGCCGCGCTGGAGGCCCTGCTGGGCCGGCCGCACGCGCAATGGCCAGACGTGCTGGTCTGCGACATTTCGCTGGGCGACATGGATGGGGACGAGGTCATCGCGCGCCTGCGCGCCCGCGAGGCCGAGGAGAACGTCGCGCTGGCCGAACGCCTGCCCGCCGTGGCCCTGTCCGGGCATGCCGCGCCGGAATATCGGCTGCGCGCCTTGCTGGCGGGTTTCCAGTTGCACCTGGGCAAGCCCGTGGATCCGCGCGAGCTGCTGGCCAGCGTCGCCGCCGTGGCGCGTCCGCAGCCTGGCGGGGATGGCCCCGATCCAGAAATTTCCACTCCGGCGTAAATAAGGGCGTCTCTCCCGCGCGGGCGGGAAACGCGGCCCGGGCAAGGCAGGCCTCGCCCGCAAGCACGCGCGGGCGGCGCGCAGGGGTCGTCGGCGTGTACACACAGGTACTGCTGTCCGCCGGCCCGGCACGCTACTTGCCCATTGCCGGTGACGGACGCCGCCTCTTGCGGCGCCGGGCAACCAGGAGATCCGACATGCAGAATGATGAGCGAGGCCGGGGACGCAGGCCGCATGAAGGCGGCCAGCAATTCGGCGGCCAGGAAGGCAATTACGGCGGGGGTCGAGGGGGGCCGCGCGGGCAGCGCGGCCAGGAAGCCTCCGGCCCGCGCTGGCAGGACGACGGCGATCGCTATGCGCCGCAGCCCCAGATCGGAAATTGGGACCAGGACGAGCCGTTCTACGAGCGGGGCCAGGGCGGCCAGCCGCCGCAGTACGGCCATGGCAGGCCCAATCCCTACGGCCCCCAGTACGAGCAGGGCGGTCGCTATCCGGGCACGCGCCCGCTGGGCGACCGGCAATGGCTCGGCAGCCGCAGCGATGATCCGGGCCAGAGCAGCTACGGCGGCTTCCGCGGCGAGGATCCGTCGTATCAACGCCAGGACCTGGGCGAGTCCTGGGGACGCGGGCGGCGCGAGGCCGGCTGGGAAGGCGAAGGCCGCGGCCGTGGCCCACACCACGGCTATGGCCGCGACCGCGAGTACGGACAGGACTACGACTACAGCTACGGCCGCAGCGCCGACTACGGCTTCGGCGGGCGCGGCGGCGACTACGGAGGCGGAATGGACCGGTATTCGAATCAACAGTCGCGCATCGACCCCAGGGGCTATACGCGTTCCGACGAGCGAGTGCGCGAGAACGTCTGCGAACGCCTGAGCCGCAGCGGGCTGGATGTCGCGGACGTGGAGGTCAGCGTCGAGAAGGGCCAGGTCACGCTCCAGGGCACCGTGCCCGACCGGCACACCAAGCACGCCATCGAGGACTGCGTCGATGACTGCGCGGGCGTCAAGGACGTGGAGAACCGCGTGAAAGTGACCTCCGGCGGCATGAGCGGCGCGGGCGGTTCCAGCGGCGCGGGCAGCACGGGCAGCTCGAGCGGCATGGGCAGTTCCAGCGGCACGGGCGGCAAGGGCGCCTCCACTCAGCGTTGAACATCGGAGAAGACATCATGGTGCAAAGCAAGCAATCGGTCGCCGGCGCGGACATCGTCGGCGGCCCGAAGGACAAGCCCAGCGGACCCGGCCCCGAGGTGATGGCGGCCGGGACCCTGGAAGGCAACGACGTGTACAACAGCGCGGACGAGGTGCTGGGCTCCATCCAGGACATCATGCTCGACGTCCCGCACGGCCGCATCGCCTACGCCGTGCTCTCGCGCGGCGGCGTGCTGGGCATCGGCGACCGGCTCTACGCCATTCCCTGGAGCGCGCTGACGCTGGATACCGACCGCAAGTGCTTCGTGCTCGACGTCGCCTCCGAACGCCTCGAGCGCGACAAGGGCTTCGACAAGGACGACTGGCCGTCCATGGCCGACGAGGCCTGGGCGCGGCAGACCTACGCCTACTACGACCAGCCTCCCTATTGGTAGGGTAGGGAGATTCCCGGGCCGCGCGCCGGACGGCGCGCCGGCCTCCTGCCACCAGGCCCGCCACGGCGGGCCCCCCATCATGTCTTTTCCAGGGAGAACCCCATGCAGGATTCCGAATCGCTGGCCGGGCGCATCGTGCTCGTGACGGGCGCCGGCAGCGGACTGGGAGCCGCCCTCTGCGCCCAATTGGGCGCGGACGGCGCGCGCGTCGCGGCCCTCGACATCGACCCCCGCCGGGCGAGCGAGGTGGTCGAACGCCTGGGCGCCGACGGTGCCGAGGCGGCGGCTTTCGCCGGGGACGTGGGCGTGGCCGCCGACGGGTCGCGGGTGCTGGAGGGCGTGCTGGCGCGCTTCGGCGGGCTGGACGCGCTCGTCAATTGCGCTGGCATCGACGTCACCGCGCCCATCGAGGAGATCGGCATGGACGCCTGGGAGCGGGTGCTGCGCACCAATCTCACGGGCCCCTTCCTCTTGTCCAAGCTCGCGCGCGAGCACCTGGCGCCCGGCGGCCACATCGTCAACGTGGCCTCGACCGCGGCGCGGCGCGCCTGGCCCAATGCCTGCGCCTACCACGCCAGCAAATGGGGCCTGATGGGGCTGACGCACGCCCTGCACGCCGAATTGCGCCCCGCCGGCATCAAGGTGAGCGCCATCATCGCCGGCGGCATGCGCACGCCCTTCCTGATGGACCGCTTTCCCGACATCGATCCCGAAGTCCTGCAGGATCCCGCGCACGTCGCGCGCGCCATCCGCTTCGTGCTGACGCAGCCGGGCGAGAGCGTGATCCCCGAGGTCATGGTGCTGCCGCTCAGGGAAACCTCATGGCCATAGCCGGGGGTGCCCCGCGCCGACGGGCGGCGCGGCACGGCCGGACCAACGGGAGAAGATCATGTACACCCTGGGAATCAATGCCGCTTTCCATGATTGTTCCGCCGCGCTCGTGTGCGACGGCCGGGTCGTGGCGGCCGCGGAGGAGGAGCGCTTCACGCGGATCAAGCACGGCAAGCGGCCGGTGCCGTTCACGGCCTGGCAGTTGCCGTTCCATGCCATCGACTACTGTCTCGCCGAGGCCGGCATCGCCCTGCGCGAGGTGGACCACATCGCCTATGCCTTCGACCCGGGATTGCTGGACCATGGCGCCGTGACCCCCGAGGGCGACATCCGGCTGCCGCTGGAGCCCTCGCGGTCGGGGACGCCCAGCGGCGGGCGCTCGCCCTGGGATCCGCTGTTCCTGTCCTACATCACCAACGCGCCGCGGCAACTGGCCGCCGGGGCGCCGCTGCACCTGGCGGGACGCTTCGAGGGCGCGAGCCTGGCCGACATCCAGGGCCGCTGGACTTTCCTGGACCACCACCTGTGCCACGAGGCGAGCGCCTATTTCGCGGCGCCGTTCGAGTCCGCCGCGGTGCTCACCATGGACGGGCGCGGCGAGGGCGTGACCACGAGCTACGGCCATTTCGCCGGCGGCGAGTATTCGCGCCTCAAGCAGATCGGGATGCCGCACTCCCTGGGCCTGCTCTACGAGGACGTGACGCGCCACCTGGGATTCCTGCACGCCAGCGACGAGTACAAGGTGATGGCGCTGGCGTCCTACGGCAAGCCGGCGCTGTACGGCGTGTTCCGCGACATGCTGCGCCTGGAGGAGGGCGGCGGCTTTTCGCTGGCGCCCGCGTCCCTCGCCGAACGCCTGGGGCCGCCGCGGCGGCGCGGCGAGCCGCTGGAGCCGCGCCACATGGACATCGCCAGCTCCCTCCAGCACGTGCTGGAGGACACGGTGCTGCACATGGTCGAATGGCTCCAGCGCCAGACCGGCGCGGCGGACCTCTGCATGGCGGGCGGCGTGGCGCTCAACTGTGTGATGAATTCGCGCATCGCCCGCGACGGGCCCTTCGAGCGCGTCTGGGTGCAGCCGGCCGCCGGCGATGCCGGCACCGCGCTGGGGGCCGCGCTGCACGTGGACTACCGCCACGGGCGCGGCGGGCGGCGCTGGACCATGGAGCACGCCTACCTGGGCCCCGCCTACGGGGACGAGGAAATCGCCCGGGCGCTGGAGCATGCGCAGGTGAAGTACCGGCGCTCGCAGGACATCGCCGCGGACGCCGCCGGGCTGCTCGAGCTACATCACCGGCATCGTGCTGCCCGTCACCGGCGAGGCTGGCGATTAAAGGCGCGCGCGCCGGACTTCGGCGAGCAGGCCGCGCACGCGGGCGCCCACGGGGCGGCGCAGGA